>Ga0208014_1000371_pt1 | contig 19871 bp, 15 predicted proteins | sample 25_taG_FD_184099 | JGI IMG/M metagenome (GOLD analysis project Ga0208014, IMG submission 184099) | Marine viral communities from Cariaco Basin, Caribbean Sea - 25_WHOI_OMZ (SPAdes) (version 2) | ecosystem: Environmental > Aquatic > Marine > Oceanic | place: Caribbean Sea: Cariaco Basin...
TTATGGGCAGGGGTAACGCCTTGAACCATTAGTAAGTCGCAAGGTTGCTATCTGTGAAGATAGGACTGAAGGAAGCGAAACTACAAAACTCGGTACTGACGAACAGGAACCGTATACAGAGGCATTTGTGCACGGGTAAGCAACCACATCATTGTAACGCCCCAAGAATACCAAGAGTGCATATATGTAGATACGGCAGGGATTGAGTGAAAGAAGATGCCATTACCTGGGGAGGTCTCCGCAATCACGAGTTGGTATAGTGGAGAAATCAGCAGAAGTCATAGTACCCACAGGAAACGAGGTGCAATAGATATGCACAGGTCTCACGAGTGGGGAAGGACGGAACGATAATGGTCCTTAATGAACTAAGGAGCGGTTTTACGCTACGGATAGATTTCCAGTAAAACAGTAGCCTTGGATTAAGCGGGACAACGAGTCAAACAAATGATGAGTTTCATTATCGAACCGCCGTATACGAGACCCGTATCCCGAAAGCTTTCGGGAGTGATGTGAGAGGCGCACCGTGGGCTTATGGCTCACGGCCGTCTACTCGATTGCCACACGTTTTTATATCGGTTGGTATTCCGTTACTTTCAGTTTATCAAGATTAAAATCGACATATTGATAGTGGATTTTGTCATCTTTGTCAAATTCGCCATTTTTATTGGTGTCCTCAATACTCCTGAAATATAAGCGGTTCATAATTTCTAAAACTTTCCAATCAATAAGTTCCTGAAATTCAGCTGTGAGTTTGGTGAAATTAGTGCCGTCTATATTGCTAATGTATAAGGTGTTTATATCATTGTCATCGAGTTTATTGTCCCGATTAGAGTCTTTGTCCAAAATGCGATAAACTAAAATCTGTTTATTCGTATTATCAAATATATCTCTGAGAAACGTTATTGATTTAATTCGGATATTTTGTTTAGTTAATGTGGTTAGGTTTTCAGAATCAATCTTCTGGAATTTTAAATTGTGAAGGTCACCTGTGATTTCATATCTGTTGTAATTAGAAATTGAAAAACTTCCAGAACCATAGTTTGAGGAGCCAAAATAAGATTTTCCTCTTGTGCCGTAGATCTTATATTCTCCAATCGGATGGATTAAATAGTGCGTACTATCAATATGAATTGGAATATCCGCAATTTCAATTAGAGTTGAGTCTTTTTTTAATTCTGTGGTTTCAGCGTTCCCATCTTCAGGATAAATAACTTTTGGTTTTTCTTCATTTCCACAAGAGGATAGAAGTATTAATGCAAGTCCTAAAATTATAAAGTTTCTCATATTTTTCTCAAATGTGTGGCAACATATGTATAAACGAAATTTTAATCGGGATTATAGCGTATATATTCCATTTGTGCGACACTTCCAATCATTCCGTTTTACCAAATGTAACCGAATCCATTGGAATATCATAAAAATTTCATTTGTACACAATAGTTGGCTTTTAAAATCTTTTTGCCAAGAGAGGTTTCTATCCGTTAGGAACGAATAATCATCTTTCCCATACGAAGGATGGTTTCAATTGCAAGGAGAATGCCTAGTAACCATTTAATACCATCAGAATAATTTATACCGGACGAATCAAAGACAAATGCTCACTGTTCTCGCGACCCGTGGCTTCGGAACATCGCTTGGCAATCCAAAGTTTAAAACAATAACCGCTTTCACAAGCCCTTACCATCAATTAAATTAGCTATTCGTTGTATTCGTAATTAAACCGGAAAATAAGCCATACCCGGAATTCGCGGTTGCGCCCAAAAAGGTGTTTTAGGGTTGAGATAGGAGGTAAGGGACAGAAAAACAATCCCCAAATATCGGGAGCGCATCATTGAGGGTTTCGGGAGTGATTTTAAAGAGTCTTTTATTATCTTTTTCCTAAAAAAACGGCGGTCAATACAAGACCCAAAAAAGGAAGAACCTTCCAAAGTAGGGGTTTCTCATCTACACCATCGCTTCTAAGTTTCCTAAATTAGGATAGTATCATTTCAAATAATTTAATAATCCGATACGCGAAGATTCTAACAAATTAATACCAATAGCTGCCATAGTTTTTCCCCTTCCTTTTCTTTAAACTTCCCAATTCCAATAGGGCTACCAAGAAATATGGCAACTTGTAGCCGCCTGCAAGCTTGTAAAATCAACTAAGGTGGCCCAATAGTGGGTTTCAATCCCTACGGTTTCTTCGGGTAGGGTAATTTACACCGTTGTATACTTTCGCAGCGCGATGTTTTCAAAGAAATAGAACAAGGCAATACTTGGCACATATACAGCAACAGTGAGAATATCTTCAGCCCCGGCGAAGAAGTCTCGATGAAATCTCGGACCATACCCATCCAAGAACAGAAGAGGACCCTAAGGAAGATGGAAGTATTGTCTCCAGGTTTTGAAAATTATGGACTATTTAGTATTCTCCCCACATACCATGTTGTTTAGACGGTTTTAAATAAACTGTTGCTTTTAATTATTGATAAATTTGATTTAAATAGTAGTGAAAAAGTTCTTGACGATTTGGACAAAGCAGATAATTGAACAATAAATAAAACTACTATAAAATATGGAAAATCCACCCAGTAAAAAAAACGGGGTTCTTACCGAACAATTCCCATTCTTATCACCCTCATTGGAATCTCTTTGATTACTTTTATGGTAACCATAGAAGGCGAACCCGGATTTCTTTCGTTAGTCCTGGTATTAATAGGTATAACAACCTCCTTCTATTTTGACGTAAAGTTAAACGGGGTCAAAAAATATTTTATAACAACTTCTTACCAATCCAATGAATCACATAATAAAATGAAAACAATTCAATCTTTAGGAATAAATTCAAATAAAAGGCTGTTAAGTTTGTTACTTGGTGCGGGTATTATTCTATTAACCTTTGCCGTATTACAACTAACTATCGGTACAGGTGTTGACGGACTAGATTTTAATTGGAAATTGAACGACTTTATAATCTGTGGGTTGCTGTTATTCGGCACAGCCTTATTGTGCGAGTTTGTTCTACGAAAAGCCAAAACAAGGAAATTTAGATTTTTGATTTGTATTGCAATTTTATTGACGTTTGCATTAATTTGGGTAGACCTATCGGTGGGTATATTCAATATTCCAGGTTTCTCAGGAAATTAATTTATCCATGCACAGGATGCGTTTGGCAAAATATCGGGGTCAGGGAAAAAAAGCCAAACACCGACGGGTGGGGGAGTATCAGTCGGTTGTGGGCTAACGGTTGCGCGGGAACCGGGCGGGACGCCCGCGCCTGCGGGGTTCCACTTTATGTTAAGTAGAAAAGAAAAGCAATACTCCCGAAGTCCCGAAACACACAGCTATGAAGCAAATTCCCTTATGGTAGTCCTTAGATCTTTGTATCTTTTCAAACTTATAAAAATCGAACTTAACTTATTCTTCCAAAATGGGAAGTAGTTTTACACTTGCCGATATGAACATTGACTTCATTATCTTTTAAAATTGCCCAGGTAGTTCTGAAAATTAAATCATTCGTAAACTATGAAACCCATTGGCTTTATTATACTCTGTATCGCTACCTTGAATGGTCTTAACGCCTTCGCCCAAAAATCAATTAATACAAACAATACTATGAAAATGGAAATTATTGAGGCCGCTAAAAACAACGATCTCGAAAAACTGCAAGACCTCTTGGGCAGAGGGTTTGAAATCGACGTCAGGGATTCAGACCAAAGAACGGCCCTGATGTGGGCAACCTACGAAAATAATGTGGAAGTTGCGAAATTCCTCATAAAAGCGGGAGCTGATGTAAATGCGTGGGATAATCGATTGGAAAGCCCAGTGCTTCACTCAGGCGCATTGGGATATCTAGAAATCCTCAAGGCCTGTCTCGCTACCGGTAAGGTTGACCACCTGACATTCAATCGATATGGTGGTACAGCTCTTATTCCAGCCTGTGAGAGAGGGCATACGGAAGTTGTGGAGGAATTATTAAAAATTGATGACTATCCCATCGATCATATCAACAACCTGACTTGGACGGCTTTAATGGAAGCTATTGTCCTTGGCAACGGAGGTGAAACACATACTCGCATTATTCAGTTGTTGGTAAATGCAGGCTGTGACGTCAACATTCCGGATAAGGATGGAATTAGTCCGCTACAGCACGCAAAAAAAAGTGGCTATAAGAATATTATAGAAATTTTAGAAAGGGCAGGAGCCAAATAAAATTCCAAAAATAAAATAACACCAACATCAATAACTTTACCGAAAAATCACTTAATAGTTACAATGTATTATTAAAACAATGTTTGACACATTCCGAAAATATATAGAAGATAAAATTGATTTAACCAATCAGGACTTTGAGTTGATCGAATCGGTTTCATCATTCAAAAAACTTCGGAAACGGCAATATCTTTTACAAGCGGGATATGTTTTCCGCTTTCATGGCTATGTATGTAAGGGTTTTCTGCGAAATTATTATGTGGACAAAAAGGGTCGGGAACACATTATGCAGTTTGCTCCCGAAAATCATTGGATCGGCGATAGAGCAAGCTTGGAATCAGACCTGCCTTCAAAATATGATATTGATGCCATTGAAGAAAGCGAAGTTTTATTGTTGGGAAAAGAAGATTTTGAAATGATCCGCAAGAATATTCCAGCTTTCAATGATTTTGTAAATGAATCACTTAATAAAAATGCCTTGGTATTGCAGGAGCGTATTCATGTGAACATATCTCTAACTGCGGAGGAAAAATATAGCGACTTTCTTTCAAAATACCCGTCCATCAGCAATCGTGTGCCACTGCACATGATTGCATCCTACCTCGGTCTATCTGCTGAAACTTTAAGCAGAGTAAGGAACCAATCCTCAAAGAAATAATTGGGTTTTATTAATTGTCCTTGACAAATGTCATGAGTTTTTTCCTTCAAATGTCATTGGAGTAGGGCCCGTTATGCTCACATCTTTGTATCATTAAATAATCAGAAAACAATAAAAAATGAAAACAACAAAATGGTTACTCGACCCGGTACATAGTGAATTAACTTTCAAAATCAAACATTTGATGATCAGTAACGTTTCTGGAGCATTCAAAAATTTTAATGCAAAGGTGGAAACAGAAGAAACAGATTTCAGCAAGGCAAATATTAGCCTTACAGCTGAAATGAGTTCCATTTCTACCAACAATGCACAACGTGATGCCCACTTGCGCAGTTCCGATTTTTTTGAAGTGGAAAAATTCCCTCAGATGAAGTTTATATCCACAAGAATTGAGCAAACAGAAGACGAGTCGTTCAATCTGTATGGAGATTTGACACTGAAAGGTATTACAAAACCGGTAAAGCTCAGTATGGAATTTAATGGAATAGTGAAAGATCCACAAGGACAAGAAAAAGCAGGATTTTTGGTAAGCGGGAAAATTAATCGCAGCGATTGGGGGATCAACCTTAATGTCGCACTGGAAACAGGAGGATTGATGCTCGGAGAAGATGTAAGAATCCAAAGCGAGGTACAATTTATAAGACAGAAAGCCAATGTGCTGGTAGAATTATAAAAGCGGCGTTTGGAAACTTGAAGGAGTTGAATTACAAACTTAAAAAAGTAAGGAAATCGAAAGCTTTAATGCAGTAACTGCTTTCACTAGTACTTACCTTTATTTAGTTTAATGTATCTCTTCGTGTCCGTAATTTAACTATTCCATTTAATTTAGTTGGAAAGGAACTCGATAAAATTGCGCACCAAAGGGGATTTTAGAAAGGCAGGAGCGAAGTGAAATTTTAAAGATTTATGAAATACTTTTTTATATTTAATGGGCAGCTTGCTCTATGGACCGACATAAATAAGAAAAGACTGAAAAAATTGATATTCCTCTCTTGAATTATGAATGAATTGAATAGTCCAAATTGATTCAGAATATCTTGTAATTATGATTATTACCATATATACTTCTTTTAACAAACATAAATGGGTTTGAACAATTCTATAATCAACAAAAGAAGCAAAGGAATCAAAAACAGAGAATTATGACAAAAAGCAGCAATGGTTCAAAAACCGTATTTACGGCAACAGATTTAAATTTTTTGGAAAGATGCTTGAAATTGGCAGAAGAAGCTCTGGATGCTGGTGATCAGCCTTTTGGTTCTATACTGGTTAATTCCGATAATGAAATTATCGCAGAAGCCAGAAACCGAGTAAATGAAAAAAATGTATTGGCGCACCCAGAAATTGAACTCGCCGAATGGGCAATGAACAATTTAAGTCTTGAAGAACGACGCAATGCCAAAATGTACACCACAGGCGAGCATTGTCCCATGTGTGCCGGAGCTCACAGTTGGGCAGAGATTGGTTCTCTTTATTTTTTGAGTTCAGCCAAACAGTTGGGAGCATGGTTACATGAGTTCGGCGTAGATCCCGCACCAATTGTATTTATACCTGCTGATGAAATTGTGAAAAATGTAATTGTCAAAGGGCCGGGAAAAGGGGAGATGTTAGAAAAAATAAAGCAAATGCACAAAAGATATTATAAGGATTAAAATTTTATTCCTCTAGCCGCCGCTCCAGCGCTCCCGAAGGCTGGGATCGCACCAGCGAGGGTGATTTTTGTTTTGGTCGTAAATAAAGGTGTCGCCTAGGAACATGTTATAAAATACATAAGTACCGGGCCCGTAAACTTTTTTTACGATAGTTTTATAATTGAATAGATTCAATTCCACACTTAAATTTTAACCCATAACGCATAATTCCAGACTATTAAAAACCAATGCCCCGACCCCAACCGAAATCCATATCCGAAAAAGAGAAAAAAACAAGCGTCAAGGATTCGTTCAAAGCCTTAAAAACCATTCCGCGTTTCTTTAGGGAAATATACCGTAGCAGTCCCAGACTGTTTTTATTGAATGCTTTTAGCCGTTTAATCAATGCATTTACTCCCGTAGTAATCCTCTGGGTGGGAAAAATGATTATCGACGAGATAATCCTTCAAGTGTCCTTGCCGGACAAGGATTTTACCCAGCTGTGGAACTATGTAATCATCGAATTCTCCGTGGCCGTACTTTCGGATCTGTTGGGAAGATTGATAAACTTAACGGACGGCTTGTTGGGCGATTTATACAGCAATGCTTCCTCGGAAAAAATAATCCGTAAAACGGCCGAACTTACCATTGCCCAATTGGAGGACCCGGAATTTTACGACAAGCTGGAGCGGGCGCGAACTCAGACCAATGGCCGCGTAGATTTGATGACCAATGCACTGGGACAAGCGGAAAGCCTAATTTCCATGGTTTCCCTCATTGCGGGATTGGTTTACTTTGAGCCTATACTGATACTTATTCTGGTGCTAAGCATCATTCCTTCGTTTATCAATGAGGCAAAATTCAGCAGTACCCGCTACTCCTTGGCGAGAAGTTGGACCGCCGAACGCCGCGAACTGGATTACCTGCGGTTTATAGGGGCCAACAACCAAACCGCCAAGGAAATAAAACTCTTTGGCCTGACCGATTTTATTGCGGACCGCTTTAAAAATCTTTCCAACGACTATTATCTCATCAATAAAAAACTCTCCCTCCGGCAGAGTGTGTACGGGTCGCTATTTAATATCCTGGGGGTGCTCAGTTACTATGGAGCATACATTTATATTATCCTAAGAGTGCTAACGGGCGTGATCACCATTGGGGAGCTCACCTTCCTTTCGGGATCCTTCAACCGACTGCGGACCAATTTGCAGGGTTTTTTCTCCCGCTTCACCCGGATTTCAGAAAGTGCGCTTTACCTGCAGGACTATTTTGATTTTATCGATTTAACCATTGAGCAAACGATGGAAGCCAAGACTGCCATGCCCCAAACCATCACCCAAGGATTTCAGATCAACGATTTGCATTTTGCCTATCCCGGTAGCGCTTTCGAAGTTCTAAAAGGGGTAACTTTCTCTCTAAATGTTGGTGAAAAGATGGCCTTTGTTGGCCAAAACGGGGCAGGGAAGACCACGCTTATAAAACTCTTTTTACGCTTTTACGAACCCACCCAGGGCGAAATCCTTTTGGACGGCATCAACATAAACAAGTTTGATGTGGACGCCTATCGAAAGCGTTTTGGGGTCATTTTCCAGGACTTTTTTAAATACGAATTCACCCTTCGCGAAAACATAGCCGTAGGCAATATAGATCAGGTACAAAACGATGAAGTAATAAATTACGCCGCCAGTAAAAGCCTTGCGGAACAGGTGGTTAGGGAAATGGCTGATGGCCTGGAACAACGCCTGGGTAGGCGCTTCTCCAAAGGCACCGAACTGAGCGGGGGCCAATGGCAAAAAGTAGCCTTGGCCCGTGCCTATATGAAGGATGCCGATATTATGGTGCTGGACGAACCTACGAGTGCCCTTGATGCTCAAGCCGAGTTTGATGTGTTTGAACGTTTTATAGCTCTTACCAAAGGCAAGACGAGTATTATTATTAGCCACCGGTTTAGCACTGTGCGAATGGCGGATCGTATTCTGGTATTGCAAAATGGCCAGGTGCTCGAACTTGGTACCCACGAAGAGCTAATGGCGAACCCAAAACTGTACTCGGAGTTGTTTAAGCTACAGGCGGCGGGGTATCAGTAAAATTGCAACCGCTTTCAATTACGTATCTTTAAGTATTTCAGTAATTTAGTTGAGAAATGAAGGAACCCGAGGCAATTGCGCATCAGCAAGTATAACCTTATGAATAATTTAAATTGAAATTGAATTCCATTGGTCAAAATAAATTGTAGATTTCAAATAGGATTTCAATAAATATAAGTCAATAAAAAATCACATTATGGATATCGATACTTTTAACAGCCTTGTCTCTGCCGTAAATGATGGTGAAAAAAGAATTGTGATAACACGGAGTATTTTATGCAATTATTCCTTATTGCTACCCGAAGGAGTTACTATAATGGGAAAGGCTCAAGAAAATGGCGAATTGCCCTTACTTTCCTTTCAGCATTCAGACGGCATAGGGCTAAGCGCCAATAATGCCGTTAAAAACTTGAACATTGATGTCCCTGTAAATCAAAAAGCCATTTTCAATACCACCGTAAAATCTGACTTGGGTACATTTTCCCTTGAAAATCTAATGGTAAAGGGTCAAGTTTCCATCATTACGAGGGTGGGTGTGGAGAAAGCAAAAGTTGTTATGGACAATGTTGATATACATTCGGCCGATACGCGACATTATTTGGAACAACCCCAAAAATACGGGGTGAATGTTTTGCAGGGCGCCTTGACTATTTATAACATAAATCCGAAGGAGGAAAGTATTTTGTCGGTTTCGATCAGCAAGGTAAGTATTGGCAGAAAAAATGCCCCCGTTACGGGCTCTGGGATTTTTATTTCGGGATTTGGCGACAAGGGAGGAAAAACGGAAATTTCAAGGTTGCACACAAAAGCGGTGTATTCCAATGGAAAAATCCCGCTGGGAGTGGCAGACTATATTACGGGAGGTGTTTTTGTACTTTTTGGTGCCCACGCCAAAGAAGTGGTTACTGATGGAGAAGTTATCACCTACGGAGTAAACGATATGGTTTTGGACATTTGGGGAAGTGTAGACAATTGGACGAGCAACGCAGCTGTTGTTTCCTACGGACCGAGTGGCGTTGGTTTTGTAAATTTTGGAACGGTAAAGAATTTCACCGTCAATGCGCCGGTTCAAACTTATGGTCTTGGGGCCAGGGGTTACAATCAATACGATGGAACGGTCGAGAATATCAGCTTTCAATCCATTGAGACCTTTGGCGATGGTTCCATTGGAATCCAGATCAGCAAACCCATTGGAAAATTGACCGTAAATGGAAATGTAAAAGGCGCTGATCCAAAAAAGTTTGGCCGAACTGATCAAGGACAGGACCACCATCGTCATCGCCCACCGCCTAAGTACTATACGAAAAGCAGATCAGATTTTGGTTATCGAAGCAGGGCATATAGTTGAACGCGGCACGCACGAACAGTTGATTGCTAAGGAAGGTAGGTACTATGAATTGTATACTTATCAGGCGAAGATTTGATTAATTAATAATAAATGATGAATAATTAATGATGAATAATAAATGATGAATAATTAATGATGAATAATAAATGATGAATAATAAATGATGAATAATTAATGTTGAATAATTAATGATGAATGACAATCTCATTATCAGGTTATCATGAAGCAGGTCTTGGATCTTGGTTCTTGGTTCTGGTAATCTCTAGAATCTTGACGGTCTTGATTCTTGGCTCTTGGCTCTTGATTCCTGGCTCTTGATTCCTGGCTCTAGCTTCTACCTCTTCAAATACCTCCTCTTAAACTCCAACAGTATATCCGCCTCGCTTACATCCGAAATATCCTTATCTTTTAGTAGATACGCCAAGGCAGCAATATACGCTTCGCCGAAAGCTACAGTAAGGGCAGAGGCGGTAGATGCGGAGATGGCTCCCCCGGCCACACTGCCGATTCCCGGGAACATTTTAAATAGATTGGATACAATGGATTTGCCAATTAATGTAGCGCCTCCACCTGTAATGGTAGAGGAAACTAGAGTAGAGAGAAAGGCTTTTTTTAGTTCAAAACCAAAGACCGCCGTTATTCCCGCCAACATTCCAATTTGGATAGATACCAGTGCAAAGGCGTCGGAGAAGGGGATGGGAATGGCGCCGGTAGCGGCGGCAGAGGTTGCAGCGGCAACCACTATGGCATGCGATTTATTTTTTTTTTGCCGTATGCTAACTTTTTGTGCGGCTACAAAAGCATTTTTTTGGGCTTCAGGGACGATTTCCATGGCTAGTTCCACCAACTCGGTAAGGCCGGAAGGTTTGATGATATGGCCATCATCAAGTATTTTGGGAATGGAATTTACGCGGACCACATTCTTGGCCGATGTCAGTATCTCCAAAACCTTGGCCCGAAACCCATCATCTGAAGAGGCCTTGGTGATTACCCCTATAACCGGCATATAACTGGACAGCAGATTGCACAGTTCAATTTCGGCATCCTCAACCCGTCTTGAGCTTTCATCAATGCATATCCACGCCATATGGATGTGGTGCATGGGATTGGAGTCGTTATTCTTGTTTTTTACGAAGGTCTCCAGTTCCTTGAAGTTTTCGCGATAATCCTTTAGTTCCAGGCCACGGGTGTCAAATAAAGTCAGCGGAATGCCTTCTTTTTTAATCTCCCGTGTTTTTTGGGTCACCGGCCTTCCTTGGCCGGTAGTGGCAAAATTTCCTTGAAAAACAGCATTGATCAATGTGGATTTACCCACGCCGGTTTTCCCGGCAATCAATATATTCACTTCTCCTCTGTCCTTGATGGCCTTGGTGATGGCTGCCTGGATTATTTTGCCGATGTCTTCTGCCATTCGTTTTTCTTTAGAATGTATTTTACTTCTTAGATTGTGTAGATATCTTTTAATATGCTTTTCAAATATATTGAAATATGTGTAGTCATTCTTTTTTTGATATGGTGAAACTTTTATATTTTAGGTTATTTTCGAGAGTTCGCTTCCACCTATATTCTCACAGTGACCATAGGATTTCTGCGATATATTTTCTTGCAATACTAACGGGGAAGGAATATTAGTTCCAGTGAATGCAGATTATTTTTCGGTAATTTTGCACCATGAAATTTTTGGAACATAAAAAGAGCGGTTTATTGGTTCTTCTTTTGATTTTTGGGCTATTCCTGGCAGGCATAGTAATAAATTTCTTTGTTTTCTCCCCAGAAAATACTTCGCAACAGTTCTTCAATAAAAATACGAAAGTCGCCACAGTTACTACCTTATTGGCACGGGCTGATTCCTTAAAAAACTACGACATAAAACAGAGCCTTTCTTTAGCCATGCAGGCAGAGGAAATGGGAGTGAAGGCAGGTATAGATACCCTTTTTCCAAATATATATATGGTCCAAGGCAAACTGCTTGTCTATAATTCGGAATATCCCGAAGCTCTGGAAAAACTATTGGCGGCTGAAACGTATTATGAACAAGTACCGGATGCTATAAAAAAAACTTCAATTTATAAACGGGATTACGCCATTTGTCTACAGAAAATAAGTGAAGTGCACTTTCAGTTGAACAGATTGGATAAAGCGCTCGAATACATTGAAGCCAGTATAAAATTCTATAAAGAACTAGGGGATCACCTTCAAACTGCGAAAGCAACCAGCAACCTTGCCGGAATATATTTTAAAAAGGGGATGACCCTGGAGGCATTAAACACTTATCTGGAAGTACTGGAATATTACAAGGAGGCTGGAACGAACACGGACCTACATACCCTTTATACCAATATTGGCGCTGCAAATCTTACCCTAAAACATATGGATGCCAGTATTATGTTTCTTAACAAGGCTGAAGAAGAACTCCAAATGGAATATTCACGGGACAAGGACAATTACACGACTAAAAAAGATCTTTCGCAATTGTATTATGTAAAATCCGTCTATTATTATATGGATGAAAATCAAGATTTATTTGGGAGCTATTTACAAAAGTCATTAAGCATATTAGGAGACAACTATGCCCCGGCGGAAGCAAATGCTCCACTTTTTACCTTACATAAATTTTACAGCAAAAAGAGGGACTATAAAAACGCATATACGTATTTGCTAAAATATCAAGATGTTAAGGACAGCTTGTTCAACCTTAAAAACAATTCCCGCATCCACCAGTTGGAAAAGGAACACGAGCTTTATAAAAAAGAACGCAACTATGAGCTCGATAAACGAAAAACGGAACGAAAATATTGGATAATCCTTGCATCACTATTAATGGTGGTTCTTATAATTCTGTTGTTTTTAAACCATCAAAAACAGATTATAATCAAAACCGCCGAGGAAAAGAAAAGATTGATCCATATTAAAAGTAACTTGGAAAACGAAATTAGTGTAAAGGATGAGGTTCTTATTAAAAAGGAAAAAGAGGTAAAAGCCTTGGCATCAAAAATTGTTTTAAAAAACCAAAGTATCAACAGTCTGCAAAGTAATGTAGAAAAGATTGACCGCTCAATTCGCAACGACATTAGTCATAAGAAGATAAACGATATGATAAAATCTTCCCGTGATGCAGAGGACATAGAAAGGGATAGGGAGCAACTGTTACGAAATCTGGACAAATATCCGTGACCATGTATACCAAGCTCGAATCAGATTATCCAGGAATAACCTTGAGGCAGAAACATTTAGCTTCGCTTATTAAGCAAGGATTTTCTGCTAAAGAAATAGCAATTTTATTCAATATTTCCCATAAGGCCGCACAAACTGCAAAATATAGGTTGAAGAAGGTATTGAAACTTGAAAGCAAACAGGATCTGGATACCTATTTACGGAATTATTAAACAGTCTGCTGGTCTTAGCGTGTGACTTTTTTTTTCAATAAATCGTGCACTAAAAAATAAATATAATAGGTTAAAAAAGAAAGGGGCTGCCCCAAAAGCCTCAACTTTTGAAACAATTACCTTAACTTGGGGAATTATTGTATTATGGTACCAAAATCAATTCTTTATGAATTTCAAAGTTCTTGAACTCTTGGCATCTTTTATTTGGGCTAGATATATTCCCGGAGAAAGCTGTGAAACATCAAGCGTAGCCTTACTTGCACCAATGTTTGTTTCCAAAACCTTTTGTCCAAGTATGTCATAGATCACCAATTGTGAAATTGGATTGTTTGCTTTTAAGTTCAGAATGTTCGAGGTTGGATTCGGAAATAGACTTACGCTGGTCTTTTCAAAATCATTTATAGACAATGTTTGGACCTGGATAGTATAATCCTCTGTTTCCCCATAGGTTTGGGCGCTATTGCATGACAAATCCCAAGTGGCGCCATCAAAATCCACTGCTGCTACTCTAACACGCATTCTGTATTCACCTTCTTCCAAATAAGCTGGAATAACAATTTCCCCAATAATGGTTTCTCCACTGCCGGTTCCCAAATAGAAGAATTCATTTATTTCGAACACGCCATCATTGTCAAAATCAACCCATACTGAAACCGATTCAACATTCCATCCATCTCCCACAGCGACCGACATTGGGTAGCTTTCTCCTGCTGATACTGTAGCCGATAAAGTTGTATAGTCACCAAATCCATTTGGGCTGCACGTTGTGGTATTATTAATTTCCTGAAAACTTACATTGGTGATTACGTCATTATCGTCACAGGACAATAGAGGTTCACAATAAGTAAGTTCGGTATAGGTGGTAAAAACGGCAATTTCTGAATAGGATGTTTCCTGTGATGCCGTACAGGTTACTTTTAGGCGCCAGACTACTTCAATGCCACCTTCCGAAGGGGCGGTTGCGTTATAGGCACCGTAATTGGCTTGACTTTCTCCTTCATCTACCCAACCTGCACCATCCGTATTGGACTGCCATTGATAGGTTATGCCGTTATTGACCGAATAATCAGTTGCAGAAACCACATAATTATTATTTACATTCCCCATTTCCGGATCAACCATGGCCGATCCCGCATTTGGGGTACCTTGACAGTCCTCTAGGGATATAACAATCGTATAATCTTCCACTTGTCCATAACTTAACCAAGCACAGGCATCAGGAACATAAACCCCCGGGTAAAATTCCTTTATCACCCGCATTCTTGTGCTTCCACCAACCACAGTTGTTGGTACCAAGATATCTGCACTTATCTGTTTTCCGTCCGCTCCCGTGGAATTGTTGAGCACACCGATGTCGTAACGTTCAGTGATATTATCAAAAACACCGTCTTGATTCCAATCGATAAAAACAGTTACTCCATTTGCATAATTTCCTCCGGTATTTCCTTCGGTGGTAAAAGTATAGGTTTGTCCGGGGATCACTTCTCCCTCAATATCCAGAAAAAATTCATGGCCTGGGGATTCGTCGAGCGTGGCATCAGTACGATTGGCAATGCCTGCAAATTCCACATAGGAAATAGGATCTATCTCCTCTATAACATCTATATCACAATAAAGATCGGTAGTTGTAAAACTGAAAGGCACGGTAAAGATGCTTTCCCCTTCCTGACAGATGGTTTTTATATAAACATTGTATTCGCTAATGAGTTCTAGATCCTCCAAGGTAATGGAAGTCTGCCCGCCGGGGATGTTAACAGTTTGCCCTTCGCCCCCGTTTGGATCAAATCCGCTTTCCCCATAAACCAGTACATAGGATTCGGCCTCTGGAAATCCCGACCAGCTTATGGTAGCTTCATGATTGCCTATATTTGAAGCGGTGACCTCTTCGGGAATTAAGCATCCAGGTGCAACAGTGCATTCGCCGCTCAAACTAAATACACCATCCCAAGTCTCATTGACATACCAGAAGTTGATGGAAGGATTTGAATAGTTAACACCTTCGCCATCCACATTAACCCCATTGATTTCCCAGCCCACACGCTTTCCGGGAGTAGTGGGATGAGCGATAATCTGCACCCAATATTTAACAGGGGCGGTTCCCGTCCCTTCCAAATCAAAAGGAGTAGAAAGATCTATTATAACTTTTCGGATCTGGAACCCATCTTCGTTATCAATTATATGTTGTGAGGTGGGAATAATATTTGAGATTGTTTCCCCAACCATAGCTCCAGGGTGATTGTCACTACTGTTTTGATAAAAAACTAAATCCAAGGAAGCAATCTCGTCATCCTGGGTCCAAAGATTCGCCTCTAATCTATCCATTGCAAAATTGAGTGTATTGGCCGAAATCGAAAAATCATTGGCCACTATTTGTCCTCCAGCATCCATAAATGCTTTGGACCGAATTGTATTGGATGGATGATTATGGGGTATACAAGCAGATTGTCCCACCATATTGGGACCAACGAGGGTTAGACAAAGGGTAAAAAAGAATAATAGTTTTTTCATAGAGCAAATTTTAAAATAAAAAATTAATGGAATCTGGTTCATAATTAGTACTTCCAAAAACTTTGGAAATATTATTTTGCAGTCCGCAATTTACAATCCTAAATTATAATTTCATTATTTATTGCTACTACAAGAGTACTACAAGATGGATTAAGTAGCTTGTAAATCAGTGCAATATATGAAAGAGTGCGCGGTGAGTCATTTTACTGAATTATATAATCCAAAATGAACTTCTTCGCCATTTGCCTTAGAAATTTTTCTTAATCCTAAAGTTTTTTCTAAATACACTCTAATGTATTTTTGGCGGCTGTAATAAACCAGCCATTCCAGGTAATAAAAGCACCTACCAATATGTATTTTAAAGAAATCGTACTTCTTGTTTTACTTTCCACTTTTTCCGTTTCCTATTCCCAATCCGTTCGTATAGATGAGTTTGGAAAACCATCCCAAGAGGAACTGGAACTTAGAAACTACGAACCCGAACCTGATGCCCCAGGGGTAATTCTATATGAATCCGGTAACTATTATGCTGTTTCCATTATCAAAAAAACAGCCGTGAGGTTGGTTATGGAAATCCATAGAAAAGTCAAAGTGCTAGATGCCAAAAAGTTTGAGTATTCAACCGTGGAAATTCCTTATTTCGAGGGGGCGTATTCCGGGGAAGAAGTAATGGATTATAAAGCGGTAACCCATAATGGAGAGGTAAAACACTTTGTGCCCGATTAAGCCTTTTATAAGTCCGAAAATACCTCCACGGGAAGGGCGTTGAAATTTACTTTCCCTAATGTTCAGGATGGTAGTATATTGGAATATAAATATACACTCGTAAGCCCGTATTTCTACGATTTGGAAGGGTGGGAGTTCCAACATGAACTTCCTACCGTTTATAGTCTGTTCCAAACCGTTTTGCCCGGTAATTTTAAATACAACCGCATTCTATATGGCAGTAAAAAACTGGATATCAAAAATGTTTCCATGAAAAAGAAAGGTTTTCTGCTGCCGTCGAACTCGGGAAGTGTGGATGTGGAAGTAAATATATTTGGTATGAAGGATATCCCTTCTTTTAGGGAAGAGGAATATATGCTATCAAGAAAAAATTATATTTCCCGAATTGTTTATGAACCGGTGGCTTTTAAATCGTTTTCCGGTTATAGTCAGGTTTTTACCCGAAATTGGAAAGACGTGGATCAACGTTTCGAAAACCGGAGTGATTTTGGGGAACAACTGAGCAAGAAATCCTATTTCAGAAGAAAACTGCCTAAATCCATTCTTGAAATTAAGGATGATCTGGAGCGTGCCAAGGCAGTATATGGTTTTATCCAAAGCAACTATACCTGGAGCGGAAGATATTTCAGTTATGGAATGGATGTTAAAGATGCTTTTAACGATAAACTGGGCAGTGTTTCGGCCATAAATATTTCGTTGGTAAATGCCTTGGAAGCTGCCAATCTGGAAGCAAAATCCGTAATCCTTTCCTCCCGTAATAATGCATTGCCCACGGAACTTTATCCCGTGCTTTCCAATTTCAATTATGTACTGGCCGTTTTAATCCTTAACGACCAAAAAATATTATTGGATGCCACCGAAGAAAATGCCCCATTTGGTATAATTCCCGATCGCGCCCTGAATGTAAAGGGCCGCGTACTGGATTTTAAAAAAGGAAGCTATTGGATGGACATCGAACCTATAAAACAGAATATCTATTATACAAATTCCCAATTAACTGCCGGATCGGATGGCGTTTTTAAGGGGAAAGTGAGTCAAACAAACATTGGATACTTTGCCCTGCATAAGCGAAACAAAATCCAGAAGGAAACGCTGTTGGAATATAAGAAAAACAAGGAAAGGCAAAAATCGGGAATTGAAATTGAAAACTTAGAGGTGGAAGATCTCGAGGTAATAGAAAATCCTCTAAAAGAAACCTTTGATATATCCATTGAGCCTGAAAGGGTCGGGGATAAGGTGCTCCTTTATCCTTTTATCAACCATCCGTATATCAGTGTGAATCCTTTTAAAATGAAGGACAGAAATTATCCGGTTAATTTTGGGTATCCCTTTACCAACACCTACTTAATCTCAATTGATTTAGGGGAGATATATGAAATTGAACAATTGCCCAAAAGTAGAAGCATTAAACTTCCAAATGATGATGGGGAATGTTCTGTTACATATGCAGTTGAGGACAACAGGATAAACATACGCTTTAACTCCAAAATATCCGAATATCATTATCCAGCCGATGCTTACCAGTCCCTCAAGACGTTTTTTGGGACCATGGTGACTATAGTGAAGGATGAATCAATTATCTTAAAAAGGAAATAACGGTTTTCAAAAAAAAGTTTTGAGCAAATAGCGATTACCTGAGTGAAAGGGTAGTGCATTCCGTTTTAAAGGTTGGAAAAGAAGAACCTATTATATCGTAACCACTTAATCAATCCATCTGTAAGGACTTTAAATAAGCTGAAGGAGTCTTTCCAGTAACTTCCTTAAAAGCGGTGGTAAAACTGCTCTGGGAGGCAAAGCCGCTTTCCTTTGCCAAATAACTGATTTTATAGGAAAGATACTTTGGGTCGGAATTCAGTTTTTCAAGAACATACTGAATCCGCAAAAAATTGATATAGCTATTGAAACTTTTGTTTTTGGCCGAATTGATTATGGTGGATAAATAACGAGTATTGGTGTCCAACTGCTTTGCCAAGGTGGCCAGGCGCAATTGTTTGTCAAGAAAGCGCTCAGAGCTTTCAAAATTTTTAAGTTTCTCCAGAATTTCAAGCTCGGTTTTATCGGGAATGATAATGGTCTTGGAACCCTCTTCAGCTACAAATTCCTCCTTTTTCTTTTGTGGGAACAGTTTGAAAGCGCCATAGGCCAACAGCAAGAAACTGAGGATTGCAATTCCTGTCCATGTAAGTTTTTTATATGAATCCATTTGTTGGGCGGCATCCCTTCTTTTTTCATGATAGATTCCTTGAATCAACATAACCTTTGCTCTTCGTTTTTTAAGTTGAAGCAGGTTTTCCAGGCTTTTGTACTTATTTTGAACCTTTGCCAAACTATCAATATTGGACTTCTGTATATAGAAATCCTTTCTTTTTTCCAATAGCAATAGCTCGAGATTTCTATCGATTGCACCTTCGGATGATGTAGACTCGATTACGTTGTCCTTAACTTTATTTCCATCCAGCATTTGGGTATATACCAAGGCAGTTTTTTCAAGAGGTGACTTACTGTTTTTCTGCAATAATTTTTCAAAATAAACCTTAGAGGAATCTGCTTGGATGGGATAATAAGCTACGCCAATTTGATATTGTGCCCAAACTTTCCGCACATCATCCTGGGGCAACCGATTTAAAATGGCCTTTAGTTCTTGAATTCTTATCGCGGGCTTTTCACTTTGGTTGTATATTGCATTGGACAACTCAAGTTCAATTGCAGACTTTTCTCTTTGTCCGGGAGGGAGTTGTTCCAGGATTCCCCGGGCTTTTTCCTGCAGACGCATCCCTTCGGAATACAGATCCAATTCAAAGTACAGGGAGGACATTTCTACATTAAATTCAAACTCCAACGAAGGTTCGGAATAACGGGAAAGCAATTCTTTAATATGTTGCGAAATTTCAATAGCTTCCGCATAGTTTCCAAGGATTCTATGGATTCCCAAGGTTTTGATTTCGATAGCCAAGCCTTCTTTCCCAGTACTGCCTTTTCCAAGGTAATCGTATAATTTTAAAGACTTCTGTGGATCCAAAAACCTCAATTCACTTGCCTCTTGCCATAGGGTGTTCCTTTCGTCTATTTGGGCATAGAGAGGACTTGCGTTTTTTATAAACAGCAAAAAAAGAAACAGAAAAAAGTGAAATTTCATGAAAGCCCCTTGGAAAACTTCGCAAAACTACTGTTTTTTGGGAGAGTCTTGGATTTGGGCATTCATAAAAGAGGTCGTCTAAAAACAATTTAGGCGACCTTTTATATTTAGGTTATTTTAAATAAAACTGCTCAATATTTGAGTTTCAGGTTTAAAGTTCCAAGTTTAAAGTTAGGCAAAGCGATTTCTACATCGCT
>Ga0208014_1000375_pt1 | contig 19555 bp, 15 predicted proteins | sample 25_taG_FD_184099 | JGI IMG/M metagenome (GOLD analysis project Ga0208014, IMG submission 184099) | Marine viral communities from Cariaco Basin, Caribbean Sea - 25_WHOI_OMZ (SPAdes) (version 2) | ecosystem: Environmental > Aquatic > Marine > Oceanic | place: Caribbean Sea: Cariaco Basin...
AAGGCTGGGGCGATTTCAATCCTAGTTTTTCGATGGAATGCTCTGGAAGGTTGCAGATATCTCTATTCCTTCTTTTAGGCTTTCATTTCAATCCTAGTTGTTTGATGGAATGCTCTGGAAGCGCACAATCAGAAACCCATAGTGAACAGGATGAAAAGTTTCAATCCTAGTTTTTCAATGGAATGGTCTGGAAGATTTATTTATTCCGCCTTGTGTAGCTGAAATCAAAGTTTCAATCCTAGTTTTTCAATGGAATGGTCTGGAAGTTCCCGCAATGTAGTTTGAGGGTCTAGGGAAAAGCGGGTTTCAATCCTAGTTTTTCAATGGAATGCTCTGGAAGCGTGTTAGGAATTCTGTTCCTGTTGTGGCCCAAGATGGTTTCAATCCTAGTTTTTCAATGGAATGCTCTGGAAGAAAACTAAACCCGGCATTGCGACCGGGTTTTTCTTGTTTCAATCCTAGTTTTTCAATGGAATGGTCTGGAAGTTAAAAGAAGTCAAGGAAAGCGCTAAAAAGCTAATGTTTCAATCCTAGTTTTTCAATGGAATGGTCTGGAAGTTTCTTCATCCTGGCGCGAGAGCTCCATCAAGAAAGCGTTTCAATCCTAGTTTTTCAATGGAATGCTCTGGAAGTACCATCGATCTTCCTTTGCATAAGGCGATTGTATGTTTCAATCCTAGTTGTTTGATGGAATGCTCTGGAAGTTACCGTGATCTCTATCTTCTGAATGCTCTTAACTTCGTTTCAATCCTAGTTGTTTGATGGAATGCTCTGGAAGGCGACATTTATACGGGAGAAGCTTAAACGCTCTGAAGTTTCAATCCTAGTTGTTTGATGGAATGCTCTGGAAGTCGGACCGGCAATTGTCTATAGAAGAAAGCAAAAAGTTTCAATCCTAGTTGTTTGATGGAATGCTCTGGAAGTTCGTAAAGAGCAGATCAAAAAACTATTTGATCTTTGTTTCAATCCTAGTTGTTTGATGGAATGCTTTGGAAGATACTTCGGTTTGCAGGGCAAAAAGGGCTTTGTCCTGTTCCAATCCTAGTTGTTTGATGGAATGCTCTGGAAGAACAATTTTTTACGCCAGTGTTTCCTAACACCAGACGGTTTCAATCCTAGTTGTTTGATGGAATGCTCTGGAAGTTCGCCCAGGTACGCACATCACCAAGAGCTGCTGCAGTTTCAATCCTAGTTTTTCAATGGAATGGTCTGGAACACCCATAAGAAAGCCAAAAGCTTTATCATGTTTTTCGTTTCAATCCTAGTTTTTCAATGGAATGGTCTGGAACGATAATGAAAATGATCGAAGCTGCCAGTGCGATTCCGTTTCAATCCTAGTTTTTCAATGGAATGGTCTGGAACTCTGTAAAATTACCACCGGAACCAACACGACCAGAAACGTTTCAATCCTAGTTTTTCAATGGAATGGTCTGGAACTAAAAAGTAATTAAACACAAATAACACAAATGGCTTGTTTCAATCCTAGTTTTTCAATGGAATGCTCTGGAAGTCAGTATGGCCGCGGAAACTATAAAGCATTTCGAATGTTTCAATCCTAGTTTTTCAATGGAATGGTCTGGAACTGGTTTTGCAACTCCGCAGGGGGTTCTTCTATACTTTGTTTCAATCCTAGTTTTTCAATGGAATGGTCTGGAACTGTTAGGTCTAACAGATATGTTAGTAGGTGTGAAATGTTTCAATCCTAGTTTTTCAATGGAATGGTCTGGAACCGAACCAGGGACACAAAGATTTTCAGTCTTTTTCCCTGTTTCAATCCTAGTTTTTCAATGGAATGGTCTGGAACTTAGTTTTCTGAGTTGACGCAGAAATAATACCATCAGTTTCAATCCTAGTTTTTCAATGGAATGGTCTGGAACTATAAATTCTTTATCATATCCAGAAAAGCAACTGTTGTTTCAATCCTAGTTTTTCAATGGAATGGTCTGGAACATGTGGTTGGTTCTATGGCAGGAAAAAAGATGGGCTTGTTTCAATCCTAGTTTTTCAATGGAATGGTCTGGAACACTGCTGGAATTATGGATCATTAGGAGGGAGTTTTGTTTCAATCCTAGTTTTTCAATGGAATGGTCTGGAACTTTCGGCTATGGCAAATAATATTACCAGTTTCTGGATGTTTCAATCCTAGTTTTTCAATGGAATGGTCTGGAACAAAAAATTGTTGAGGTAGTAGGAGCGCAGCACCTTGGTTTCAATCCTAGTTTTTCAATGGAATGGTCTGGAACAGGGAATTGTTAAAACGAAGAAGTCTAATCACCAATGTTTCAATCCTAGTTTTTCAATGGAATGGTCTGGAACTACGATGAACAACAACAGGAAATGACCGACCTGGTGTTTCAATCCTAGTTTTTCAATGGAATGGTCTGGAACTTTTTGAACTCCATTTTGAGATACTTCACTTGCCAGAGTTTCAATCCTAGTTTTTCAATGGAATGGTCTGGAACACAAGTAAGATTTTAATTCCTCAGTTGAGAAGTTATGTTTCAATCCTAGTTTTTCAATGGAATGGTCTGGAACCTTCAAGAGCGCCCTCAGCTTCTTTTAGCCCGCGTTTGTTTCAATCCTAGTTTTTCAATGGAATGGTCTGGAACCTTGTCGAACTTCCAACGGCAGCGCTATTGAGTTGATGTTTCAATCCTAGTTTTTCGATGGAATGCTCTGGAAGAATACAACACTGCTATATGTAACTTAATGAAGCATATGTTTCAATCCTAGTTTTTCGATGGAATGCTCTGGAAGAAAACTAAAATTATGGAAAGAGAATTGTTAGGGTAGTTTCAATCCTAGTTTTTCGATGGAATGCTCTGGAAGTTTGAAGCCCTGCAATATTTGATATAGCTAGGGTCTCGTTTCAATCCTAGTTTTTCGATGGAATGCTCTGGAAGAAAGTTCTACACCATCCAGCATAAACTTTTTATGTTGTTTCAATCCTAGTTTTTCGATGGAATGCTCTGGAAGTGTAATAGACTTCGTTTTTATAGTTGAAAATATTACCGTTTCAATCCTAGTTTTTCGATGGAATGCTCTGGAAGTTGTTTGATATCGAACAAACAAAGGAAAATTCTGAAAGTTTCAATCCTAGTTTTTCGATGGAATGCTCTGGAAGCATCTTTAGACGGAATTAAATTTTTTATTTCTTTCTGTTTCAATCCTAGTTTTTCGATGGAATGCTCTGGAAGCAATTATTTTAGCCCAATAGCCATTTTTAAAAACAAGTTTCAATCCTAGTTTTTCGATGGAATGCTCTGGAAGTAGCGGAGAGGCTTATTCCGTAGGAGCTAGAGAGTTGTTTCAATCCTAGTTTTTCGATGGAATGCTCTGGAAGTATGTTCTAATGATCGATAAGTCGGAACCAAAAATTGTGTTTCAATCCTAGTTTTTCGATGGAATGCTCTGGAAGTATCATTTTCAACGTAGTCAAGGTAAGAATCTATTAAGTTTCAATCCTAGTTTTTCGATGGAATGCTCTGGAAGTATGTGTTTGACACGGTAGGTTTAGACTTAAGAAATCGTTTCAATCCTAGTTTTTCGATGGAATGCTCTGGAAGCTTGTTAGAGGCGAAAGAATAAATTAAGCTGTCGTTGTTTCAATCCTAGTTTTTCGATGGAATGCTCTGGAAGTAACTTTAGCGGCTCTTCAGGCTGGCAACTAATAAGTTTCAATCCTAGTTTTTCGATGGAATGCTCTGGAAGTGTGTTTTTGTTTTGGGCTGTTAAATGCTGATTCTAGTTTCAATCCTAGTTTTTCGATGGAATGCTCTGGAAGTTCAAACCGTCAAAATCTGTCGGTGTAACTATAACGTTTCAATCCTAGTTTTTCGATGGAATGCTCTGGAAGACTTCATTGAAAAAGAAAGATTACCACACAATTTCAGTTTCAATCCTAGTTTTTCGATGGAATGCTCTGGAAGATTAAACCGTCAATGTAATTAATTATATAGATCGGGTTTCAATCCTAGTTTTTCGATGGAATGCTCTGGAAGCTGTTTCTCTGAATATATCCATTAAGAAACGAGATTGTTTCAATCCTAGTTTTTCGATGGAATGCTCTGGAAGTTCCCCTATAATTATATGGTGCAATCCTTTTTGGCCGTTTCAATCCTAGTTTTTCGATGGAATGCTCTGGAAGAATGGATGGATCACAATGGAGGAGGGATGCCCATGGAGTTTCAATCCTAGTTTTTCGATGGAATGCTCTGGAAGCCATTTTTGGGAAACACCATTGATTTCAAAAGTTGGTTTCAATCCTAGTTTTTCGATGGAATGCTCTGGAAGACGAGCTTCATAGCGTTGTTGCTCTCTGGCTCGTTCGTTTCAATCCTAGTTTTTCGATGGAATGCTCTGGAAGTTTCGAAACCCTTGAAAGTAAATACAATGATTACCAGTTTCAATCCTAGTTTTTCGATGGAATGCTCTGGAAGGTTATTTGCTCGAATATCTTTTTTTGAAAAGCATCGTTTCAATCCTAGTTTTTCGATGGAATGCTCTGGAAGGGGCAGTCGAAAAGCTGGTAAATAAGAATAATACTAGTTTCAATCCTAGTTTTTCGATGGAATGCTCTGGAAGTTATCTGACATTTTAATAATTGTTAAAAGTTTGTAAGTTTCAATCCTAGTTTTTCGATGGAATGCTCTGGAAGTTTTTCAGTATATCCTATTGAATAACCGTAAGGACTGTTTCAATCCTAGTTTTTCGATGGAATGCTCTGGAAGCCTTTGCTGGGGGTGGTGTTGCTAGCATGGTTGGAGAGTTTCAATCCTAGTTTTTCGATGGAATGCTCTGGAAGATTGAGGTGTTAATCTCTGGAATAATTGCGTGTGATGTTTCAATCCTAGTTTTTCGATGGAATGCTCTGGAAGTGTTTGTAGTTCATACCGTAAAAATAGGTTAAAACGTGTTTCAATCCTAGTTTTTCGATGGAATGCTCTGGAAGGTTATAGTAGTCGGATCTACGGTTCCGTCTACCGTGTTTCAATCCTAGTTTTTCGATGGAATGCTCTGGAAGAGTTTGAACATGCCATGAAGGAAGTTCAAACCATTTCGTTTCAATCCTAGTTTTTCGATGGAATGCTCTGGAAGAAGCATTCGGGAGGAAAGAAATAATGATTATTCTTTGTTTCAATCCTAGTTTTTCGATGGAATGCTCTGGAAGCCACATTATACAGATCATTTTTACCGTCTTTAGAAAGTTTCAATCCTAGTTTTTCGATGGAATGCTCTGGAAGAATATTCACAGGGATTTGTTGAGTTCCGCAGGAAAGTTTCAATCCTAGTTTTTCGATGGAATGCTCTGGAAGTTTTATCGCCCGGTACGGTTCCTCGGAAAATTTTCTTGTTTCAATCCTAGTTTTTCGATGGAATGCTCTGGAAGCCGATTGTTACGCCTAATTCAGAAATAATGCTGTCTAAACGATTATTTGCAATTTCTAAAACCTTATTTTTCAATATGTCAAAGAACGTAAAAACGGAAAAATAAGTAAATTTTCCGTATTCAAAAAGCCCCGTATTTACTGGCATAAGCGTATAAATTTAAGTGATTAGAAATAAATTGACAGGCGGAATACCTATTTAATGCAGATGTTCCGGTAGGTACAATTTACACATCTTTTCTTAAATGTTGTTGCTTTCGGAAATTTATTTTGCTCGATAATTACAAGCATTTTTTCCATACTTTCTTTTATTTCTGCTTTTGCAGCGAGAGGGATGGGGACTTCTATCAATTTATGTTTGCTTCGGGTATAAACCAAAAAGCCTTTTTTTACTTCAACTTGAAAGTTCTCTTCTATTAATACCGCATAACAGTAGAGTTGCTGCTTGTAGGTGTCGTAAACCCTATCTTTCCAATATGCAAATTTATAATCCAAGGGAGCAAAACTATTATCCCCTAACTCTAGCACCTCATCTATTTTTCCTCGTAAGCCTTCCACTCCCAAATACTGGTCTACCCATTTGTTTTTCACTCCGATTTTTTTTTTTAGATAGGCCTTATTCTGTTCCAACTTTTCGTTATGTATCTCCCTACCTCTAGTAACTTTGTAAAACTTGTCTTCGTATTGTGGAATACGGAGCACGTACTCGAAATAAGTGTATCGAGGACAATAGAGGTATTCGATAATTTGTGAAGGATAAAAGCTTTGCATTAGAAAAAAAGAGCTTTTACTTCGTCGGTAACCAATTTATCATCAAAAGCCTGCCCGAGCATCGTACAATCTTTTAATTGTTCTTTATTCATCCGGAAAATATAGATCTTATCGGTGTCTTCATTAATTACTTTTTCAATTTGCAGCTCCAGGCTATCTTTTTCATTATCATTTAAGCTGCCTAAAAAACAAGAATACTGTACCCGATATAAGCCCGCGTGTTTACAAACTTTGGCGACGTAATTTCTGGCACTATTATTTTTAATGTCATATAAAACCCAAATAATCATCTTTTTACTTTTTTAATGGTTGAAAGACTAAATACTTCCATCGCTGAATGTTTCAATAATTGATGTCTTCTCTCATTCAAACATGTCCTCAGTCACTCATTATTTCATTTTTTTACTCAAACATTGCTTTATTTCACCATTACATTATTATTTAGAAATCAAACTATTAGCGAAACGGTGAGCTTCCAATTGAACTGCATTTAACCGGGTTTGTAATTTTCCTTTATAGCGTATTTTTTCACTATCTAAATATTCTAAATAAGGGGCGACAAAAAAGGCTTTTCCTTCTTCATTTAAAGAAACCCCTCCGGTAAATTCTGTAAAATAATTTTTGTTGATTTTTTTTCCGGTAAATAACCTAAATACAAAACGATCGGCATAGCTGCGGTAAGGCTCTATAAAATCATAAACCAGGCTTTTGGAGTTATAATCGTCTCTATGCATAAAACCCACAAAGGGATCAAGTCCTGCTAACATCAACGCTCGTTCTATACGACTGTATAAAATCCCGTAAGCATAATTAAGCATAGCATTAAATTCGTCTTTTGCCGGACGAAAACTTCTCCCGTTAAAATTAAAATCTTTGGGCATACAAAGGGAAAGGGCATCAAAATATTGTCGGCCTGCAGAGCCTTCCCAGCCCCTAAAAGATTCATCAACTTCTTTGATGTCTGTAGCAGAAGATTGCATGATTTTTTCCCTGAAATTAAGGATGGCCTCAGATTTCTCTTCAAGGGTTGTATGTAAATTTTTACGATGTTTTTTTAAATCCTGAAGGAAATCTGCTTGATTCTCTAGCTTTACACTCAACCATTCTTTGATCCATTTTACGCCAACTTCGTTTAAAGAGGCTTTTAATTGTTCTTTGCGTATTTTGGTGGTACTCCCTAATTTACTGTGCCAAAAACGTCCCATGGGATGCCCGTTGTTTTCTACGATCACAATATCTATATTGTGTTTTAGTGCCAGGGCGATAGCATCGGAAGTAAGGGCTGCACCTTTTGAAACGATAAAGGAAGTTACCTTGTGGGCAGCAATATGATTTACTTTAAAAGGTTGCTTCTTATCCTCACGCACTTTGATCTCAAACATATCGTCTTTAACGTGGAGGTAGGTACCGTATGTATTGATAAAAATTTGCATTAGGCGGGTATTAGGGTGCCAAAGCCACGGCTTACTGCCTTGCCCAGGCCAATCTCGGCAGGCAGGAGGGCATTGACTACAAAACTGCCGGAAAAGGCAATCATACGGTTTTCTTTAAACAAAGTACTTTTTTCCTGAACCTGAACTTTAGCCATCAGGCGCTCGTTTGCAGTAAGTTCAATTCCTGTATTCCGAAAAAAGCTGAGTATATGGCCCACTAAAATCGCATTGAGCATGGCTTCTTTTTCGGCTTCTGTTTTTAAGTTTTGATATTTGGGATAGTTCTTTTGGTTTAGGGCCATCCAAAGCGTTTCAAACCTATATTGGTGCAATTGATCGCTATAGCCCGTGTTTTCATTACGCATCTCAATATTTTTACTGCTGATGGGATAGGATTGCCCTGAAATATCCAATTCTTTAATTTTAAGAAAGAGTTGGGGTAATAAAGCAGCTCCTTCATTGATGCCGATTAGCGTAGGCACTTTATTGATTATTTTATACTGGACACTGGGGTATTTATACCGAAAACGGCCATCCTCATAATGATTGTGTAGGATGGGGGATTGCTGTTTAAATAAATTGCCAAAATAGCCCCGCAGTTTATGAGCGTCGCGGGTTTGTAATTTGATTTCCGGGAATTTGATGCGGCAAATTTGCAGTTCTTGAGTGGTAGTGGATGTAGTCATAAGTGCTCCTTGTTTTGGTGGATTGATTGATCTTAAAAGATTAAGCTTTTATTTTCGTTTTTTTCTTTAAATGTTAAACCCTTTTCATCATCATAATTTGCATCGATGAATTTAAAATTTAGTGGACCAGAAATAATTTTTGCAGAATTAGCTCTTCTCTTACTAATTGATAATTCGTGATTACTTAAAATGTCATTATCTAAGCAGCCAACTAAGCCCTCAAAAAATTGATCTGGTATGACTGAAATTGTATCTAGACCTTCTCGTGTGAACACTTTTTCATCTGTGGTTAAGTCTTTAATGAAATTGTACTTATATTGAATATCTAAATGTTTGTTTAAGCCTTCTATATATTTATCATTAGATTCAATGTCCAAGTCTTTATAAACCACATCCACCAATTCGTTTAACTTGTTTTCAGTTAGTCTTTGCCAATCTAATTTTTTGAAATGCTTGAACGTATTTTCTAAGACTCCCTTTACATCGTAAATTTTCTCGCTTATTTCATAATGTTGAAAAAGAATAACTTTAGTATCTTCTTTTTGACGTTTACGGTTAACCCTTCCGGCTCTTTGAATAATCGCATCAATTGGCGCATTTTCCGTATAAAGAATATCAAAATCAATATCTAGAGAAACTTCTACGACTTGCGTAGCAATTAAAACACCTCCTTTATTCTTTTTGTCCAAGGCAAAAATTTCTTTCTCTTTTACGAACCGGTCTTTTTTAATAAAACGCGAATGATAACAGATTGCATCAACACCTGAACCTTCTGCAAAACTTTTTAACTTTTCGTAAAGTTCTATTGCTTTATCAACTGTATTCACGACAATCAAAATCTTTTTTCCTTCTTCTATTTTAAGCTTAATTTCTTCAAGAGATTCTTCAATTAAATTATCCCGGCATTCAAATTCGTTTCTAGCTTCGTTTAAAAGCTCCTTGTCTTGTATGAATGATACATTTCCTAAAGTTTTTTCCAATAAAAGCTGTAATTTCACAGGCATTGTCGCTGTCATAATATAAAAGCGAGTATTAAAATTCTCTTTCAAATAGGTTATTGTAGAGATAATTAGGCCTAATGTATATGGGCTGTATAAATGTATTTCATCTATAATTATTCGGGCATTGAGAAGGTGAAAGGTTTTTACTTCCCAGAAACCCAGATTAAAGCCTAGCGTCAACAATTGATCTATCGTGCAGATGTTTATATTCTTAAAGAAGGATTTGTCCCTAAAATATTTCTTTTGGTCATAAGAATTATCAAATTGTTCTTTGATGTATTGGCGTGCTGAAGAATGGATTAGCTGAGTACATTCTTCTCCAAAATAATCGGTTAATCTGCTGTAAATTGCATTGGAAGTTACTCGAGTGGGTAATAAATACACAATACGCTGCCAATCTTTTTTTGACGAAGACCAGATCAAAGCTGCTTCTGTTTTGCCGCTTCCGGTAGGTGCAATAGCAATTACATTTTCCTCGGTTAAACTTTCCTGCTGAAAGTTTTTAAACTGAAATTTATCGGCTATTTCATTCTTGCCATCTGCTCTAAGTTTAGCAATAATTTTATCTGCTAAATCTTTTATGGTATACGCTTTACTTTTTTCAAGCTTGAGTTGTCCAGAAGCCGTCCAATCTGAAATATTTAGTATTGCTTTATGATAAATATAGTTCTTTCTATTTTTAGTATTCAAATATCCCTCTTCACTCAATTGACTGTAAATTCTTTGTTTATACAATTGCAGTAAAATTTCATAGGGTTTATTTACAGCATATTTAAATTTGTCGTTTAGAATTAAATGCTCGACCTTTTTTTGAGCGCCGATTTGATTTGTGAATTTCACAAATTGATCAATAAGTTTTTCTTCGAGATCGAATGAAATGGTCCTATTTCTGGATATGTGCTCATTAAAACCTTCGTCATTAAATGCTTTATGATGTGAAAAAACAGCGATTAGGCTTTCAGGATGCTGTTCATAGAATTTAATATTATTAAGATATAGGAACATTCCAGAAAAAAACTCGTGACGTACGCGTTCATCATCATTAAAAGCTCTTTTTCCTTTAATGGTTTCTTGAAAAATATTGCAAATCTTACCGAAGTCATGATATGCCACAGCATTAAAGGAAGTATTCCAAAATTGCTCGTCTTCAATTTCTTCAAAATATCTTTCTTTTAATTCAAACCAAATTTCAAGAACTTTTTTAGTGTGTTGCGTTAACGTCTCAACTGGTTTCGATTTTGCCCATATTTCTTCGAGTCCGTTCATATTGAGAATAAGGGGATAAAATTGTTTTTATATAGCAGACCTTTTAAGTTGTAATTGATTTTCATTTGATCGCCAATTAGTGAATAGGTTTCGATTTTAGAAACAGTTCGTCTTCCATAATCGTTCTCATATTCAAACCGTATGGGTAAATCATAGGTTAATGTATCGTTAGTATAAATGGAAAAGCCAAAATTTCCGCTACCCGCTAAACTCATCACTTCGTTAACTACGTCTCCTTGAACGAAGCAATTTTCAATTTTATCTGCTTCGGTAATGTCTAGGTTTTTTTCAATATTTTTAATAGAGGCAAGAGAATCACTATTGCCCATTGTTAGCGCATAAACCGGATACGAGAAAGCTTTATAAAGTTGCTCAATAGGTTCCTCATTATTACACGAAAAAGCAATCATGAAGGTTGAAAAAATTAAAAATTCTTTTTGAATAATACTTCCGTCCAATCCAGGATCATACAATCGCATATCGCGAATTCCTTTGTTATATTTCCAGGTATCTTTACATTTTCCCAGATAAGTACCATAGATTCCTATTTCAAATTTTGACTCATCAAAAAACTCCTGAGCTCTTAATGGACTGTATCCTAATGCTGCTCCAGCTAACCCAATTATTGTCGTAGGAGGTGGCAATTCTAAAGATTTATGAAAGTTTTGAAAATCAGGATTTCTAAAAGAGGCTGTTTGACATTGTATTTCGATGATAAAATTCTTCATCTTTTGTTAATTTATTCCGTAATACGTATTTACCCAATTTTCAAGCTTATCAAACCCTTCTTTCAAACTATACGTGCCCTCTTCTTTTTTAAAAACAGCTTCTTGAACGGCAAATACGTAATCTTCCATAAACTTTCCGTAGTCTGACAAAACAGTATTCAGCTTGTCTATGTTTACATTTCCTTCCTCAGTAAGCTCAACAGCCTCTAAGAAAATTGGATTTTTTGATTTCATTAATCCCGCTGCTATAAACTTAGGAGATATATCAGCTAAAAAACGGGTCTGTCTGCCCTGACTCCAAAGCATTTGCAGCGCATTCAAAAAACTAGTAACCCGGGCTGCTTTTTCTTTGTTATCGACTAAATCTACAGTTTCTAGTTCCCGGGTTTTCTCATCTTTCAATTTAGTTTCTTTACCTATTCGATCCAGCTCAATAAGAATGGTTCCTCGATACACTCCAGAATGGATTTCGGTCTCAAAAATATTGGCATTCAATTCTATTTTCTTCCCCATAAAATTGGTGGCATAGTCCAAATCTCCTTTATAAGTGGCTAATGCCAATAAAGATTCTACACGTATTGGAGATGTTCTTACAGTAGATGTCCCTGCTGCACCGTCTTTCCCCTTGGACGCATCCATATAGCCAAATAAATCGTCGTCAATATATTTAATTGGATTCATTTCGGTCTTTGGGGCTCCCTTATCTGTACTTGAAATTCCTACAGGAGAAATATCACTCCCTAATTCTTCTAGCTTGTCTCGAAGTGCACGGCGAATAGCTTGAGACGAAATATAAGGTAATTCCTCTCCATTTTGTAGGGTAACTTTTTTTATAGGGTTAATATTATCTACTTCTTTATCGCCACCATTTAGGCTGGCAAAAGATACTTTTGATAAATACGTAAGGGTAATACTGTTGATTTTCATTTTAAGATTCTTTTTGGTTAGACAAAACAACATTCAAGCTATTTAAAGCACCTATTTGTGCGTACTGTTTAATTGCTATGTAATTTTTTTCATTTAAACTTTCTAAAATTTCATTGGCAACGGAAACCTGATATTTACGCTGAATTCTAATCAAGGTTTCCCTGAACTGTTCTATAGTTCGTGCCTTATGAAGGCCTATTAAGTATTTTCTTCCATTTTTAGCATTGGCTTTTTTTTCATTATCACTTTTAGGATTGTCGTAATTTATAATGGCGTAGCCTATGCTCTTTCCTAAACCAATTGCCCTTTGCTGTAGTGATTCTTCCATAATTGTAGTTCCAAAATTGATTGATTGTTCATATATTTTTAAAAATTCTAAGATAAGATCGTATCTTCTATAACCCGGGTTATCTCCATTTGCCAATAACAAAAAGCTTTTTTGAAATAGAGATTCGATAATGGCCAAAATTGATTTTCCTTTCAGGAGGTGATCTATTACATTAATCCTAACTAGCCGTTGAAGCTTCAGTTTTTTATTATAATCCTTAACAGCTTCAGTCTTTGAAGTCTTAAAGATTAATCCCCGCCATAATTCTCCGATGGGAACTCGTTTTTCCTTATTGGTTTCCAGTTTATGAATAAGTTGAATAATAAACTTCACGTTAGTATATTCCTCATAAAAATTAGGTCTGAGTGTTGAAGCAAATTTGTCGGCTTTAAATGTTACCAGGCTTATAGAACTCTTGTCAATTTCAAGTAAACCTAAAAGCTCGTCAGAATCGACTTCCTCAATGTTTTGTAATGAAAGTTCGTCTACAAATTTCTTCTTGTAAAAAGTCAGTAATATCAAAAAAGTAATCTCTTGTGGAGAAAATGAGTCCTCACCGGAATCTATAGTATATTTTTCGTTGTCTTTTTTTGCAAACTGAAAATTATGAAGTTTTATATTTTTCTTAAATGGCATTTTCCACGTCTGCATAATTTCATTCTCATAAAAAAATTCATCATTATATAAACTATTGATTTTCTTTAAAGAATTTGAATTAAAAAAAGAAGAAATGAACGAATCATACCCGTTGTAATAACTATACATTGATAAAGCCGGCGAAAACCGTAGAAGGTATAAAGCCTTTTGGCTGACCTTCCCGTCCGAAGTATTCAAAAATGAATTAAATGAAGATAATCCTTTTATGAAAGGAGAAATGTTAATCGCATTATCTAGAGTTTTAAAACTTTCCCCTAATAATGGACAATTATTTTTTCCTTCTGTCCAAAATTTCACCTCTAAATCGAGAGTAGTGATTTTTGTATAAGGCTCGTTCAGATATATTTTGGACAATAACTTTAAGTTATTTTTTTTAAAATAATCCTTGATCTTAGAGGCTATCTGAGGTTGCTCTTTTTCTAAATTTTTAATTTTAGGGGAATTAGCTTTTATTTTTGTGGTTCCTTGAGCATTATTAGTGATAAGTGATGCTAGTCCATAAGTATTCATTTTCGGGAACCTGTGAAATTCATCTTTTACAACATCGTAATATACATTCTCAAGTTTATCCTCCTGTTTTTTTGAAGAAGTATCGTAGATATCTCTCCCCATAAAATAATAGACTTCTTCTAATAGACTTAAAATATTTTCAGCTTCAACAACCAAATTATTGTCATTAAGTAGATAGCTAAATTCTATGGCAGGATGTTTTCTTTCATATTTTAATAAATACCTATATAGAGCAACTATTCCCGTATTTATGAAAATATTTGATGTCTTATTGAATTTTACACTATCCATTTTATTTTAAAATTCTGATTTTTAATTAATTAATAATTTATAAAAACTTTAATTGTAAAAATATTAAAATATATTTTAATAAGAGATGTATTTATTTATATATTTACAGAGTTCAAAAAAAATTAGAATTGAAACATAAGTGATGTTTTTATTTAAGCTAAACTCCATCAAAATAAGGATTGTAAAAAAATACCCCCGTAGCTCAATTGGATAGAGCAGAACTACCGAAAGTTCAGGTTCCAAGTTCGAATCTTGGCGGGGGTTCTTATTAAGTTAAATCCCATTTACTTTTCCCCTGGCTTTGCCATTCTCCGATCTTTAAAAGTGTTTGAAGCATATTTTTATTTAATAAAAGCGATTAATTGATTCCCTAAATGTTGAGTAGAAAGTTACCAATAATTTTTATAATTATTTTACGTATAACCGTAAAAGCTCCTGAACAGGTTAATTTATCCCTACATGAATTTTCAAAATAAGTTTATCTATGCTTTTCAGCTATTAAGAGTCGCTCATACAATTCTATGATTTTTTCTACGGCATTAAAATGAAGAGTGTTAGAATTCTGAACGTTCTCCACTATTTGATTTAAAAGATGTTGTTTAGACAGATTAATAATCACCTGTTTATCCACCGCTAAAACATTCGCTATTTGTTCCAGTCGTTCTTCTGAAATTTCAGCGCTGTTTTCAATGGAGGAAACACTTTGTTGGCTAATCCCAAGTTCCATAGCAAGTGTGGATTGTTTCATTTCTCTTAGCTCCCTAATGAAACTAATATTCTTCCCTAGATGTGGCTTATATTCCCTTTGCATGTTTTTAGAATTTGAATCGACCTAACTGTTGACCTCACTAAAGCAATTTTCAATAGAAACATATCGCTGAAAGGCGCTAATTTTAATATCCTCTAATCGTTTATCAGCAACTTTATTGGTTTCCTGCATAAACTTTAAACACGCTGAAAATAACTCATCCATATCTTTATAATCGAAATTATAGGGTAATGGAGTAAGCATATATTGCGGGGCATTTCTAATACCTTCAAGTATTCCGGAATTTTTGAAATTGCCGAACTTAAATACCGCTGTCGTATGATTTGAAAAATGATTGATCAAATTAACCAAATAGGAAATGTCGGTTTCTATAGGTCTTAAGTTCCAGAATAAATCCAGTAACCCTAAACAAATCTGAACAATAAGCTGATAACTAAGAAATAAGTAAGTAGCATGATCTTCTTTTTCTTCAACATCGCGCATTAATGAGATTATAAATTCTGTGCGATTTTTACGTACTAACCACTCAGCAGTTTTAGTATAATATTCCACAGGAAAAAAATATTCCCTATTGTTCTCATCCCTAAACAGTTGTTTATTTAAAGAATAGAGTCTATTCTCTGACTTTAAAAGGTATTCTAAGTAGGTACCTCCTTCATCTATCTTTATAGGGACATTACTTATATCATCAAGTAAAATGTAAGTTTTAAATTGATCTTGAAAATGATGATCCAGTTCTATCATCAAATCATTTTCACTTTTATTAAGAGGTTCGCTAGTGATGATTAATAAGGTCTGTTTGTACAGGGCTTCCTGTCCATCTAACAAGGAAATACATTTGTTATAAGGTAAATCAGCACTCAGAGCTCCGTTAATGTTATATATGGAATGTATAGGATAATTAGTAACTAAATAGTCTATTAAAGTGTGTTGAGTTGTATTAATATCCTGAAAACTGCTCTTTTTTATTTGGGATGTAGAGGCATTAATAATGCTCGAACAATTTTCATATTGCCGATCAAATACATACTGCGTCAAATAAAACATTTTCTGAAAACAGGCGAATATTAACTTCAGTTGAGCTTTATCGATATGGAAGTTTGTGGTATATCTTGAAGCATTATAAGCCCGATCTAAATTCTCAATAAACTCCTGATGATTGCCCCGGTCATCGATAAATAAAGATCGGATATTCGGTATCAATAGTTCTAAATATTCGATATGTGCCTTTAAACTATGGCTAATCAAAGCTTTTCCACAGAGAAACTGTTCTAAGCTTCGAAAGCTTAATTCGATGGATTGATGAAGGCCAAAGCTTGTATATGCGTTGATTTTTCCTTTGTACGTGAATTTTGCATCACCAATAAAATCTATAATCTTTAATTGCTCCTTTCGAAAATTTGCTTTTGATATACTTAAATAATGTGCAGGTTCAATTTTATTAAGAATGTCAGGAATTGGTGGACTACCATAAATAATCTTACCAAAGTAAATATGAAGAAGTGCATAACTATTAAAATTTGCTATGCTATTCTTTAATTGTCGCTCTTTAAATATTTGGATATTAAATTCTGAATATTCATTCTGAATTTTCTTTATAGCAATAAACTGTTCTTCTTTAAACAGAATTTGCTCATCATAAATGACATTTATAAAGTATGCTTTAGTATCATCTATGGAAACTTCTGAAAAATAAATACTGATCATTTCTGCTACTGAAAGCAACCGACTCTTTAGTTCTTCAATCTTATTTTTCACTGCTAAGGTGGAGTTTTTAAATGTTCTCATGTTTAATGGTTTTATAAAATAACACACTTGTATAGAATATCTATACTAATGTATAGTAAAACAACCTATTTTCAAAACAATCGTATAGAAATTTAAAACATTCGTCTCTGATTTCTACATTTATATAAGTAAATGATGGACAAATGACACCACTAGGATTATATTTAGCACGTAGATCGGTTAATAAAGCTGAAGTAGCTAGAAGAACCGGAATAAGTAAATCTCGGCTAAGTCAATTGAGTTCAAATGAGACAACTAAGCTTCGTGCAGACGAAGTATATTTAATAGCATTAGCTATTAATGTTAACCCTTGTGAAGTATTGGAAGAAGTTTGTAAAGACATTAAACTTCCAAATTAAGATTACCGTTACTTCCAATAGAATTTTCCAGTTGAAGTAATCATTCAAGATAGGTATCTGTGGCCATAATCTTCGTTCTGCCACACGTTCAACGAAAAAAAGAGATGGTATCAGAATAGTAATTACCACGTAAGAGGTCTAATATCAAGGTTTAGATAATATTTTAGGAATCGGTTGTCATTAATAATTATCATCATGGATAAATTTAAAAACTTTATTGGGATCGATATTTCAAAAGAGTATTTCGATGCTACAATTTTAACCGATTAAAAGCAAACCATACACGGTCCGTATATACGGGGCTCTTATACGTCGATTTATTATCCGTCTTTTCAATCGCTCTTTACACCAATTGAAACTATTCCATACTTTAAGCAATAGGCTACAGGCTTTCTAGGGAATGGGTCACCCATTAAAGAAAATCTATGCTCCTATTCTAATTTCCGAAACGACGATGTTCAGTCCTTCCCCATTTGTGAGACCTGTGCAATATTTTATACCCCGTTACTTTGGGTACACTGACTTTGGCTGACTTCTCCATTTAGCCAACACGTGGCTTTCCCAATGCGGCAGGCTGGCCCGTACGCTAAAAATGTCTGCAAGACATTTTCTTTACACTCTGTCCTCCAGGTAAGGACATCTTCCCCGCCTGTCGGCGGACAGGTTTCCCTTGATTCCTGCCAGATCTACTGCTTCGTTGCAATAGCGGGTAGGGATGTGATGGGGTCTTATGACTAAAAGGGGAATAAAGCACCTTCAGCCGGTTTTGGACTCATCGCAATGGCCTATAATTTAAGGAAATTGTTCAATCGTAAAATTGATTTACAGCTACTCCTCGAAGCGTTGTTTTCAACCTTTAAGAAGTATACAAAAGCCTATCTAGAACGAAATAAGGCTTTTACCGAATCACAACAGAATAATACTGATCATAGTACAAATGTTGCTTTACATCCTAATTTCAACTATTTTTAAACTATTATCAGCTAGTTTTGAGACAGACGGCCTTTGTAAACAATTATGAAAAAAATAGTTTTCCTATCATTAGCATTCTTGATTTTCAGTTGTAAATCTGAATTGAAAAAAGAAAATAATGATTTAGCTGACTTCAATCTTTATCTTCAGACAAAAGAAGATATTGACACCATTATGATTACTGATATCAGTCAAAATAGGGAAGTTCATAAAATAGCATACAAAGACACTATCAAAATCAATTTTAAGGACAGTATCAATGATTTATACAATGTTTGGTTCTTTAAAAATGGGAAAATGGTTTCAAGTCCAATGCAGTATAGCCAATTATGGCTTAATGGAAAGAATATTGAGATTAAAGGAACAATAGATAAAAAACTTATAATTGACACCATCATAGGTTCTGATTTATACTACAATACTAAAAGATATCAGACGGAATATAAGAGCCTCTATAAAACAAATGCAGATAGTTCAGAAATAAATACGTTTCTTTTAAAAAATATTCAGGATAATTTTGACAACCCCTTCTCTTTACCTATAATGTCGACCTATATTTTTAGAAATCAAAATAATAAATCCAAATTAAAAGAACTTCATCAGTTAGTAAACAAACAAAGTGATTTATTAAAAAATCATAGTTTTTTTAATTACCACAAAGAGCTTGAAAAAAAATTAAGAATTACTGAATTAGACATTGACAGTTTTTCTTTTTACAATCTTAAAAATGATATTGTAAAACTAAATTTTGTGAAAGACAAAACATACCTAATCGACCTTTGGTTTGTTAATTGTCCACCTTGCGTTAAAGACCATAAAGTAATTTCTAAAAAACTAAACTTTTTAGAAAACAACAATATTGAATTGATTGGAATCTCAATCGATAAAGAACACTCAAAATGGAAAAATTATTTAAAAACCAACCAGTATAATTGGAAAAATGTCAGACAAATTGATTCATTAAAAACAATTACTCAAGAATTGGTAATTTCAGCATTTCCTACCTATTTATTAATTGATAATGGTCGTGAAATTAAAATTACATTTAATGCATTTGAGGAAATAGAAAACTATTTAACTGAAAAATAACTGTTTACAATAAAGATAATGAAGCCCCTCTTTGTTAGGACAGCTTAGCTGCTAAATTATGTTCTATTTTTCATTTATCAAGCAGCTTTTCTTTCTTGTTTTAAATATCGGTTATAAGGTATTTCATTTTCTATTCCTTGATGTCTTTTTTGATGCGAAGAAGTGAATTACTGAATTTAAAAATTGATGATATCGATAGCAAGAGAATGCTGGTAAGGATAAAACAGGCCAAAGGGAATAAGGATCGACTAAGCCTATTATCTCATAATGCATTATTAAATTTAAGAAGCTATTATAAAATCTGGAAACCAAAAGAATATCTCTTTGAAGGTCAAAAGGGGGATCGGTATTCTGGCCAGGCCGTAGTAAATATCATAAAGAACGCGGCTTTAAAAGCTAAAATTTCTGTTCCAGTACCCCCGCATATATTAAGGCATAGTTTTGCAACGCACTTGTTGGAGGCAGGGGTAGATTTGAGACAAATACAAGTGCTACTTGGGCATCAATCCACAAAAACCACTGAAATTTATACGCATGTAGCCACAAATACTTTTAAAACAATAAAAAATCCTCTAGATTAGTGTTTTAACTAA
>Ga0208014_1000376_pt1 | contig 19456 bp, 10 predicted proteins | sample 25_taG_FD_184099 | JGI IMG/M metagenome (GOLD analysis project Ga0208014, IMG submission 184099) | Marine viral communities from Cariaco Basin, Caribbean Sea - 25_WHOI_OMZ (SPAdes) (version 2) | ecosystem: Environmental > Aquatic > Marine > Oceanic | place: Caribbean Sea: Cariaco Basin...
AAGATGGTTTTGTGTGGGGGCAACACTATATAAATATAACTAAAATTCGCTTTACATTAACAGTTGCTGGTATGGTATTAAGGTGAATCTCTTTCCAACGTTCTTTCAACAAATTTCACTCAGCTTTATACTATTATTTTACATTAACCCACCTTTCAACTTTTTCAAATAACTGTTTCTTTTGAAAAGGTTTTGCTAAATAATCGTCCATTCCTACCTCTCTACATTTTTGTCTTTCAGCAGCCATAAAATTTGCTGTTAACGCAACAATGGGCGTGGAAAGTTTCAATTGATCCCTGATTATTTTAGTGGTTTCATAGCCATTTTTACCCGGCATTTGTACATCCATAAAAATAAGGTCGTAGCTTTTCTCTCCTAAAAACGAAAGTGCCTTTTCGCCATTTGAGGCCACATCTACCTTTAAGCCCTTTCGCTTTAAAATAGCTCTTACCAGACGTTGGTTTAATTCACTATCCTCACAAACCAGTATTTTACCCTTATAATCCTGAGAAATCTCGTCTGCCGTAGCCTGGGAAATTTCAACCTGTTCTAATGGTTTCTCAAAAGGAATATCAAAAATAAAATCGGTTCCCTTCCCATGCTCACTCTTCACCTCAATACTTCCTTCCTGTTTTTCTATAAGCTGCCTGGAGATATTAAGTCCGAGGCCGGTACCACCATACTTTTGCGAGGTGGTTTCTTCTGCCTGTAAAAAACGTTGAAAAACAGTATCTAATTTATCTTGTGGAATTCCAATTCCAGTATCTGAAACTTTAAAATTCAATACCGCTTTTTCTGAAATATCCTTAATTACAGTCACTTCCAGGCTTACACTTCCTTCGGCGGTGAATTTTATGGCGTTTCCTAAAAGATTGATAAGTATTTGGGAAAGCCTGTTTTTATCACCAATCAATAATTCTGGAACATCGGGACTAATAAAGGGTTCAAATTCAATTTTCTTTTGGTGTGCCTTAAGATGTAAAATTGAAAAAACCCTGCTAACTACCTCTCTAACATTAAAAAGATCTTTATCTATTTGCAATAGCCCAGCTTCCATTTTTGAAAGATCCAGGATATCGTTTACAATAAACAGTAGGGAATCACCAGCAATTTTTACCGCATTCAAGTAATTAATTTTATGCTTATCGCCTTCGTTTTCTAATAAAAGATCGGTAAATCCAAGCACTGCGTGAATTGGCGTTCTAATCTCGTGACTCACATTGGCAATAAAATTGTCTTTTTGTTCATTGAGATCTTCAGCCATTTCTTTGGCTTTTTGCAGTGATATAGCAGCCTCAATTTCTTTGGTAATATCCTGGGAAATCTTCACCACTTTTATCACTTTTCCCTCAAGGTTCTGGATAGGATTATAACTCGCCTGTAAATAAAATTCTGATCCGTCTTTGTGTATTCTACGCACCCTGCCGGTTTTAAATAATCCCCGGCCTAAAGATTTCCATAATTGGTCGCTTTCTGCATAATCCTTTGGGGTAATTAGCATTTTGTGATGACTGCCCAGGAGTTCACTTTCAGAATAACCCGAAATCTCTTCAAAATTCTTATTTATGGAAATTATTGTACCGTCTGGATTAAATTCTACAACGCCGCTGGAGTTTTTAACCGCCTTCATCAGGTCTTTATTCTCAATTTCCTTGAGCTCAAGTTTCCTTTGGGTTTGTTCTATCTTTTTTTCAAGAATACTATTCAATTCGGTTCCCAGGCTTTTATTTTTTTGCCTAACTTCTATAAGGTGCATAGCTTGCTTTGTAAGCAATTTCAATGCCTTTTTTTGCCGGTCGTCGAGCTCTTTCGGTTTACCATCAACCACACATACTGTCCCTATATTTGAACCGTTATCGGCTTTTAATGGCATTCCGGCATAGAACCGAATTCCATTTTCTGAAGTTACATGAGGATTATTCTTAACGCGTTCATCTAATAGGGCATCAGGTATTTCAATGAGTTCATCCTGCAACACGGTATGTTGGCAGAATGTCTCTTCTTTAGGCGTTTCGTTCCCATCTATACCTACCTTTGCTTTATACCATTGCCTTTTATCATCTATCATAGAAATAACAGCAATTGGCACATCGCAAATAAGCGCAATGAGCTGTGCTAATTCATCAAAATCCTCTTCGTAGGGAGTATCTAAAATATTATAGGAGAGTAAGGTTTGAAGCCTTTTTATTTCCTTAATGTCTTCAGTATTAGTAATATTCATAAGGGGCCATTATGAGGGACAAATATATTAAAAATGAATAGGCTGAAAATGATAATGAGCGGGATTTTGCTGAAAATCAATGTCTTTATATAGAATATCCTAAAGCCTTATCAAATGCAATAAAAAACCCTGCAAACCAAAGTCTACAGGGTAAGTCAAAAAATTCAGTAATTGACCTTTTTTATTTATAAACCTTTACATAATCTATTAAGAATTGCTTCGGAAAAATAGAATCATCAACTTCAGGGCCGCCAAAATTACCGCCTACTGCAAGATTCAGTAAAAAATAGAACGGATGCCTGTAAGGATAAGTTTCCTCATTCTTTACTGATGGTGAAAAAGTATAAGTTTTTTCATCATCTATGTAGAAAGTTATGGAATCTTCAGTCCAGTTCATTTTAAAAACATGAAAATCTGAAGTTACATTTTCTATCTGCGTGGTTTCAATATTTTCTGTATCGCCGTGACTTGCAGGTGTGTGCAATGCATTATGAATTGTATCAGGTTTTCTGCCTACAAATTCCATAATATCAATTTCACCCGAAGCTGGCCAACCCACTTCATTTATATTATTACCTAGCATCCAGATTGCAGGCCAGAGTCCATGCCCATCGGGCAATTTAGCTCTAACCTCAACAGTTCCATATTGAAACTCGAACTTATCTTTGGTGTTCACTTTTCCGCTGTAATAAGCATCACCAACCTTATCGGCGGTGATTACTAAATTTCCATCTTTTACAGCTACGTAATCTTCGTTGTAAATTTGACGCTCATTGTTTCCCCAGCCGCAGAGATCGGGACAGCCGTCACCGGTTTCGTAGCTCCAGTTCTCCATATTTAGGGAATCACCTTCAAAATTTTCTTCCCAAATTAATTCCTGGGCAGTAAGCTGTAAACCTACAAATAGGAAAAGTCCTGAAATTATACTTCTCTTCTTCATATTCATTTCTTTAAATTGAACTTAACTGTTTGAAGATCTCTAGAATTTCCGCCAACCATAACTTCAAATTCACCAGCCTCAGACTCCCATTTTTCATTGGCAGTATAAAACTGAAGCATCTCTTCGTTAATTTCAAAAGTGACAGTCTTTGTTTCTCCGGGAGCTAAGCTTACGGCTTCAAAACCTTTAAGTTCTTTAATTGGACGCGTAGTACTCGCTACTATGTCTTTTATATATAATTGAACGATCTCTTTACCTTCCTTTTCACCGGTATTACTAAGACTAAAGCTAACTTCAATAGGGCTGCCAGGAGTTAACTCTTCTTCAGAAATTGTTAAATCACCGTATTCAAAATTGGTATAACTAAGGCCAAATCCAAAAGGATAAAGTGCATCTTTCTTCTCATCGGTATAACCAGAATAAGTCACATGAGTAGGATTAGAAGGACGCCCTGTACTTTTTTGATTATAGTAAAGAGGCTCCTGACCTACTGCACGTGGAAACGAAACGGGAAGTTTTCCCGAAGGATTGTAATCTCCCAGTAAAACATCGGCAATTGCATTTCCGCTTTCTGAACCTAATTGCCAGGCTTCAACTATAGCCGGAATATTTTCTGAAGCATACGTGATCTCCAATGGTCTTCCGTTAATAAGCACCAAAACAATATTCTTGTTCACTTTGCGAATTTCTTTAAGTAATTCCTGCTGAACGCCAGCTAAACCAACATCTACCTGGCTTCTTCCTTCACCGGTTTGAAAAGCATCTTCACCAAGTGCCATAATTACCAAATCGGCCTCAGAAGCTTTATTAATAGCTTCCTGAAATCCCGATGTATCGGTTTCATTAATCTTTAAGGGCATTAAAAAACTTCTTTCCCCCAAACCAAGATCTGCACCTTTAGCATAGCTAATTTCTACCTCTTCATTCATATTGTTTTTTAAACCTTCTAGTAAAGAAACAGCAGAATTAGCTTCTCCCTGTGCTCTCCAGTTTCCAATAGGTGTATCTTTATCATCGGCTAATGGCCCAATTACAGCGATTTTCTTAATCGAATCCTGAATTGGAAGCAAATTATTTTCATTCTTTAGCAGAACAATAGATTTTTTAGCTACATCTCGAGCTACATTTCTATGCTCTTCAAAAGAGATATTCTCTAAAAGTTCTGGATTAGCATATAAATAAGGATCATCAAATAGTCCCAGTTTAAATTTTACACGAAGAACACGCTTTACCGCATCATCTATATATTCCTGACTTACTTTTCCTTCTTCTACAAGGCTTACCAGGCTAGACTCGTAAGCGCCGCCTTCCATATCCATGTCACTACCCGCATTTAAAGCAATTTGGGCTGCGTGCTTTTTATCACGCGCTAATCCATGCGCGATCATTTCTGGAATAGAACCCCAGTCTGAAACTACAAATCCATCCCAATCCCATTCCTTTTTTAAGATCTCACGTTGAAGGGTTTTATGCGCAGTGGCTGGAGTACCATCAATATCATTAAAAGCATTCATAAAAGTCGCAACTCCTGCTTTTGCTGCTTCTTTAAAAGGCGGAAGAATGGTGTTATGAAGTTCGTTCTCTCCAATATGCACGGTATTATAATCTCTACCGGCCTCACCAAAACCATATCCGGCAAAATGCTTTGCCGTAGCAGCTATACTACGCGGGTTGGCAAGATCATTACTTTGATAACCGTTTACTTTGGCAACAGCTACTTTAGAGGTTAGATAAGGATCTTCACCAGATCCTTCCATAATTCTTCCCCAACGTGCATCTCGAGAAACATCTATCATAGGCGAAAAGGTCCAGTTCACCCCGTTAGCTGCAGATTCCAATGCTGCAATTTCTGCTGTTCTCTCCATAGCTTCCAGGTCCCAACTAGCTGTTTCTGCCAGCGGTACAGGGAAAATAGTGGTATACCCGTGTATTACATCATAACCAAACATTAAAGGAATCTTTAACCGAGAATTTTCCATCACCAGCTTCTGTGCCTCTTTGGTAGCTTCTACCGAAAGTACATTTAGCATAGCGCCTACCTTACCCGCCTTAAGATTTTCTTCTTTTTGTTTGTTATTCATTTCAGAAGCAGGACCGGTAAGATCCCAGCTACCGTTGTATTGAACAAGCTGTCCAACTTTCTCTTCCAGGGTCATTAATGCTAAAACCGAATCTACTTTGGCTTCTACATTTTTAACCGAACTTTTTATGGTTGAATCCTGCCCTTTTGCTATAAAACAGCTCAACAGGAAAACACCTAACAGATAACGTTTTTTCATTTTTTTGAGCATAAAAAAACTGCCTGGACTATGTGTGTGGTAATTAAGTTTGTGGCCTACAAACAAATTATCTTCAACCGTAAAGTTACATAGTAATCAGGCAGTCTGATTTTTAAAATAATATTATTCCTGGAAAACTTTCACATAATCCACTTCCATAGAAGATTCTTGAAAATCATCAGCAATATTACCTCCAAGAGTACCTCCCATAGCAACATTTAGTATGATAAAAAAGTCTTCTTGAAAAGGAGTTGAATCATTATTATCAAACTCCAGATGCGGCACACCATCCATTAGGAAAGTGATTTTTTCCGAGGTCCATTCAACTTCGTATATGTGGAACTCTGAGGTTACGTCAGAAACTTCTGTATCTCCTACAATAGCATTACCTCCTGAATTTCCGGGGAAATGTAAGGCAGATGAAATTCTATCGGGATCGTTTCCTACAAATTCCATAATATCCATTTCACCTACTCCAGGCCATGATTCTTCAGGAAATGCAGCGCCAAGCATCCAGATTGCAGGCCAGGTTCCTCCTCCTGCAGGTAATTTTGCACGAACCTCTACACGACCAAAGGTAAATTCGAATTTATCTTTAGTAGTTATTCTGGCAGAAGTAAAATCAAAACCACTCTCAGCTTCTCTTTTTGCTGTAATTACAAGGTTTCCGTTTTCTACTTTTACATTGTCTTCAGCATCTGTATAATACTGAGCTTCATTATTACCCCAGCCATTGCTGCCGTTACCAGTTTCATAGTTCCAGTTATCGGTATTAAGTGCATCACCATCAAACTCATCTGACCAGATCTCGGTGTTAAACTGACTCTCAAATTCTTCCTCTTCTTCTCCACCCTGGGAAGTAGTGAATTTTAAATACCACGCCAAAGCAGGATCGTTACCCGGTATTACCCTAACATCCATTGTAGTTGGTGTAATATTAAGAACTTCGTAAGAACTTGAACCTACATAGTAACTCATTGTCCCACCGCCAGCGATATTGATTACCGTACCGGTAGTAGCATCTTCTGGCAACCCAGAAGTTGAAGGAGATAGAGAAGCACTAAAGTCTCCCGTGTTACCAAAATCAAGACACTGGTCTTCAGATCCATCTCCACCAAAATCACCGGTGTAAGCTACATTCACAAAGGTTAGCCCATTGTTATTGTAATTGTAAACTATATTATCATTTTCGTTTAGGCTAAACGTCATTTCATCGGTATAGAAACAAGAACTAACATCTGCACCGGCTTTCTCAAAAGGAGCAGCTGCATAGTATATAGGAGCCGTAAATCCTTCTCCAGAGCTTGGCCCTACACCAAGGTGAGCCGGCTGTGAAGCTGCCACATACCAGGTTTTTGAACTTCCGCCGGTAAGTAACTCCTTAGTTTCCGGATCGCTGAAATCACTAAAAACAGTTACGGTGGTGGTCATATTCGAGGAAGCTCCCCCTGTACCCGAGGCCACAACCGTTACCGTATAATCGTTTACCCCGTTTTCGTTAAAACTATGGGTGGTTTCTCCAGAAGCAGAAACTTCTTCAAAACCATCGCCATAAATAAACTTGTAGGTCATGGCGTTATCGGCGCTGGCAGTAAAGCTTACCGCTCCACTACCGTCACCATTAGGCATTTCCTCAGTTTGCCCTACCACTTCAGCGGTAACACTTAGGTTAGAAGGTGTGGTAATATCACCTATATCATAATCGTCGTTGGAACAGGCGCTGAAAAAAACCAGCGAAAGTACCGCAAGACTTGTTTTAAATATATTTTTCATTTTTATGCTTTTTAATTACGAAAATAAATGTTGTTCACATAAACATTAACCCCTCCAGCAGGTAAACCAGAGTAAATAAGCTGTCCGATGTTGGCCATCCCATCAAGGTTCTCAAATTCTGATAGTGGAATATCCAACCTTACCCATTCATTCTGGGCAGGATTCTCTATAACAATTTCTGATTCGGAATCGTCTCCTCCTCCAAAAACACCATCAGGACCAAGATCCACCAACTTCACTCTAAAAACAGTGGCGTTATCGGTATAGAATTCAGTATGGAAATGCGTCATATTTGAAGCATCTACAGGATTGGCGATTGTTTCAATTCCAACGTAATCTAAGTTGAAATAATGTTTAGACAATTTTCCGTCAAACTCTATTTCTTCATAGTCTGAAATAGACCAGCTAGTTCTCCAGGTATCAACTGCCACATCATCGGCCATATCACTAAAAAGTGAAATATATTCGGTTTGTACCTCACCAATTGTTACATCATCAAAGTAAAAGCTAGTGCCTTCACCAGGGCTGTTGAAGTCGTAGAATACGATCAAACGGTCATAACCTACACTTTCGTCAAAAGCGTCAAAAGTGCTTAGATCGAAAGAAAGTTCTTCCCATTGATTAGCAACCGTAGTATTTTGAGTTACCTCAACAAATACTGAAGGGTTTCCGTTATTGTCTGGTGCTGAATCTGAGTCTTCAAATTTCAACAGGATCGGCACTCCCGCTTCTGGAGACCAGGTTTTCATCTTAACGGTAGTTCCGTTCTCAAAACTTAGAGCTTCGTCCAGGTTTAAAGAAACCCCTGCCCATACTTCAGATCCATCTCCTTTAGAAAGTTCGGTAACTTTAGCACTGGTGTTTATCCCAGACATATCTGGGTTATCTATCACACCTGCGCCTGCGCCACCAAATCCGCCCCACGCATAGGTAAGGTTCTCAGATTCAAAATTTATAGGAAGTTTTAATGGTTCTAAAGTGGTTGTTTGAATATTATCGAAATAATACGTCTCATCATTTCCTGGAGTTCCATAGTTAAAGAATAGCACCAGTCTACCGTAATCAATGGATGTATCTACCGCCGACATATCAAAAGTCAGGGTTTCCCAGGCATTGCTAACTGTAGTTTCTACAGTACTTTCAACAAAAAGATCAGCATCATCAAGATTTTCTATCTTAAAAATAACCGGAGTTCCTGCCGCTGGAGACCATACATCTACACTAATGTACTTATCTGAAGAGAAATCTATTGGTTCATCTAACCCAATAGTTGTTCCTGCCCATATTTCAGAACCTACAGGTTTAGTATAAGAAGCTACTCTCGCGCTGGTATTTACACCAGAAGGATCTGGGTTATCAATTACCGGTGCTCCTGCTCCTTCGCCACCACCAAAATTATTGAAAGTGTAATTAAGCGTTTCTGATTCAAAATCTATAGGAAGGAAAAGCGGATCTGTAATAGTAATTTCCTGTTCAACTTCAGTAGTCGCTGCACCACCACTAAGGGCTACTACGCGAACATTGTATGTACCTATACTACTGTAAGTATAAGAAACAGTTTCTCCCGGCATAAGGGGAGTTGCCTCTTCATCTTCGTTTTCACCAAAATAAACTTCGAACATTGCAGCATTTGTAGCGCTGGCTGAAACAGTTACCAAATAATTATTATTGGCATCTTTTACAATCTCAGTTTCCAAATTCTCTGGTGCAAGGAAAGAAACGGTTAAAGGCTGAATTCCTGAAGCCATCTTACCGTTAATATTAGTCCCGGTAACTTCTACTTCATATTCACCTTCTGCATAAACGTGTTCTACAGCATCTCCTACTTTAATTCCTTCTGCAGGAGTAGAACCATCGCCGAAATCTACGGTATACACCGCAGCTCCTTCACCGGTTGGGGTAATCTCTACCAAACCGGAATTATCTTGAGTTATTTGAAATGTTGCACCCAAATTTGCCGGTGCCTGTACCTGCTCAAGATCTACAAGGGCATCGTCATCACTCTCGCAGCCAAAAAATGGCAGAGCAAGAAGGAATGCAAAAATTATTTTATAATGTCTTTTCATAACTCTAATGTTTTAGTATCCCGGATTTTGCTCCCAGTTACCCTGAGAAAATTCTATTTCTTCTAACGGAATAGGGAAAAGTTCGTTTTTCCTTGCAGTAAATCCTTCAATGTTATCTGCGGCTCTGCCGGTTCTTACCAAATCAAAGAAACGGTGACCTTCGCCTACTAATTCTTTCCTTCTTTCTTCGTAGATAATCTCAGTAAGTGCATTTCCAGCAGCATCTACGCCATCTAATCCTGCTCTCTCACGAACTTCATTAAGATAAATTCTAGCCTCACTATCGTCTATTCCACCACGGTTCAGGGCTTCAGCAGCCATCAATAACACATCGCCGTAACGAATAGAGCGGTAATTATTAGGCTGGGTAAGGTTAGCATCACCTACGTTATCATTTTCTCTTGGAAGATACTTTCGGTTAAAATAACCGGTATGCTTATAACCTTCGGCATAAGTTGCACCAGTTTCGGCTGCCCAGGCTTCTATATCTAAAATAGAAGGCTCTCTCCTGATATCATCTTCAGTAAACATATCGTAAGCTTCCTGAGTAGGAACATTAAAACTGAAACCAGGTTCAAAAACAGGACCCGAATAATTTCTTATTCCCTGGAAACCTACGGCTACATTACCTTCACTACACTGTAAACATCCAAAACCTGCTCCTTCTTCACCAGTGTATTGCACCTCAAAAACCGATTCTTCGTTATTCTCACCTTCCTGTAAGAAAAGAGTATCAAAATCTGCTAAAGCGTAAGGACCATTTTCGATCAAATCTGTCAACACATTTGCAGCTTCATCAAATTCTTCCTGATATAAATGCGCTTTACCAAGCAAAGCCATTGCAGCTCCTTTGGTTGCTCTACCAGTTTCTGGTGCAGTATAATCAAGATTTTCTATAGCAAATTGTAAATCGCTTTCAATTTGTGCGTAAACTTCTTCGGTAGAAGCTCTTGGCACAGAGGTCTCATCTCCCAATACAAAACGCTCATCTCCTTTTATTGGAATTGGCCCAAACCATTTTACTAATTCAAAAGTGAAATAAGCACGTAAAAAACGAACCTCAGCAATAATCATTTCGCGACCTTCAAAATCTGTTTTGTCCTGAAATTCCAAAACGTAGTTTGCGCGTTGTACACCGGCAAAATTCCAATCCCAAACGTCGTCCAGGTTATCGTTTACAGGGGTGTGCGTCATTTCGTCTACTTGTTGAAAGCCTATAACATCGTTGGCGCTTTCACCTCCACTTAGTGTATTGTCTGAAGCAATTTCGCCTAGCAATACATTTACATAAGTAGATTGTAATATATCATAAACGCCAATCATCGCGTTATAATAATCTTCTTCAGAATTAAAATAGTTTTCTGAATCTATTGTGTATTCTTCAGTTTCATCCAAATAATCTTCGGTACATCCAAAGCTAAAAGCCAACAGGAGCAACAGAAGCATCTTATTGAATATGTTATTGTATCTCTTCATTGTGCGATTTTTTAAAAGTTAAGGTTTAATCCGGCAAGGAAAATTCTTGGTACTGGATAAAAACCGTAGTCAATTCCACCACCAATGGCTTCCCCGGTTGAAGCCGAAGGATCAAAACCTTTATAATTGGTAAATGTGTAAAGGTTTTGTACCGAAGTGTAAATCCTTAAACGGTTAATTCCTGTTTTTTCAAGGAATGTTTCGGGTAGGCTATAACCTATTTGAACATTCTGGATCCTGGCATAAGAAGCATCTTCCACATAAAAATCTGAAAAAGCAACATTAGAAGTTGCACCCGTTGTTACACGTGGCACTTCGTTACTGGTTCCCGGCCCTGTCCATCTTTCTAAATAATAAGCGTGACGATTTACATTTGGTTGATTACGCTCGTAATTTCTTACCATATCATTTCCTAAAGAAGCGTAAGTATAAGCGGTAAAATCAAAATTCTTATAACTAAAATTAAGGTTTAGACCCATTGTAGCTGTAGGAATAGGATCACCAATATTAGTACGGTCATCTACATTTATAACTCCGTCACCATTTGTGTCTACGTAACGAATATCTCCGGGAGAAGCTGCTGCACCTAAAGTTTCCTGAGAAGGATGCGCATCTACTTCTGCCTGATTTTGGAAGATCCCGTCAGTTTCATATCCGTAGAAGTAACCAATTGGGAAACCTTCCTGGAAACGTGCCGGTTGTGGTTGTCCCACACCAAATTGCCCGCCTGGAAGGAACTCGGTTCCATTCACTTCGGTAACTTCGTTTCTTAAGAAAGTGGCATTATAACCAACTCCAACTCGAATATCGTCTCCAAAATTCTCTTTATAATTTATAGCAAATTCTAAACCTTCATTTCGGGTAGTTCCCGCGTTAATGGTTGGAGCTCCAGAACCCGGTGCACCGCCACCAAAGATTCCTGAAACAGGAATACCGGCAACCAATAGATCTTTACGATCTTCTCTAAACACATCGGCAGAGATATCGATTTTGTTATTTAAAAGTCTTAGATCTATACCAATATTAGTTTTCTCGGCTTCTTCCCATCCTGAAGCAGGATTGGCAATTCTACCTAATGCGGTACCGTTCACTAAGTTTCCGTCTAAAACATAAGTAGCTTCTCCGTTTAATAAAGAACGGTAAAATTCGGCGCCACCGGCTTCATCATTACCAAGAATACCAAAACTACCTCTTAATTTCAAGAAAGAAATCACGTTAGAATCACTTAAGAAATCTTCTTCTGAAAGAATCCAACCTGCAGTTGCAGAAGGGAAGTAACCTACACGATTTTCTGGTCCAAACCTGGTAGAAGCATCTCTACGAAGCATACCTGAAACAAGGTATTTTCCTTTATAATCGTATTGTAGTCTTCCGAAGAAAGATAATTTTCTAATATCATATTTATAAGCACTGTTGTTTAAACCATCATTAGTTCCGGTGGTTAAGCTTATATCTGCAAAATCCCAGGAATTGTTAGGCACATCATAACCGGTAGCATATAAACCATCTCCCCAGTTTCTAATTACCGTCATACCGGCAGTTCCTGTTAGGTGATGTGTCTCATCAAAAGTGTTTTCATAAGTTCCAAAAAGGTCATACGTATAAGAATTATCGTTAATTCTATTTTGATTTACTGTACTACGCACATTGTTGAAAACCTTACCCGGCCCATAATCTATAATCGGCGCGAAATCTTTTCCTTTAGAGTTAGAAAGACTATACCCTATTCTTGAGGTAAATGTCAATTCATCTAGCGGCATATAGTCTAGGCTGAATGAGCCATTGAATTTATTCAGATTATAGTCATTAAAAGTGTTTTCAATTTGCGAAAGCGGGTTAATAATCTCGTTCCCCAGGGTTCCATTAACATCTTCCTGATCTACACCAAAAGTTGGTGGAATGTTTAGGGCGTTAAAAAGTACTGATCCTAAACCATTCTCGTTTATTGATCTCCTGTCTATACTTGTATAAATAGTATTCCCGGTAAAAGTGAATGCATCTGAAATATCTACCCCAATATTAAACCTGGCGGTGCTTCTTTGGAAATCAGATTTTTTAGCGCCAATAATTCCTTCCTGGTCAAGGTGCGAAACCCCAAAAGAGTAAGTCACTTTTTCTGAACCTCCATTTAAGGTAAGGTTATGACTCATAATTGGAGAAGTATCAAAAACTTCCTCCTGGAAATTTGTACCTCTACCTAATTCACTAACATTTGGAAAAGGCAAAGCCTGCCCGTTATTGGCATAGCTTTCATTTAAAAGCAAACCATATTCTGTAGCATTAAGTAAAGGAAGTTCTCTTGAAGTTTCCTGAACCCCTACGTAAGCATCATATTGTATAGTAGGAGCGGTATTTTTTTTACCAGATTTAGTAGTTACTAAAACAACCCCGTTAGCACCGGCAATACCATAAATAGCAGCCTGAGCATCCTTTAGAATAGAAATAGATTCTATATCGTTAGGGTTAATAGTATTTAAATCTCCCTGGTAACCGTCTATAAGTACAAGCGGTCCATTTTCACTATTGGATGCAATACCACGAATATTAATATTAATACCTGCACCGGGTGCACCAGAAGATGGTGTTACATTAACCCCAGCCGCAGTACCCTGCAAGGCTTGTTCTACCTTAATAGGATTAAGCTGCTCAATAGTTTCATTTGATACTACCGAAACAGCTCCTGTAATATCTTTCTTTTGCTGCGTTCCATAACCAATTACCACCACTTCATCTAAAGCAGCAGAATCTGTTTTTAAACTAACATTAATTTCTGTTTGATTTTCCCCTACGGTAATTTCCTGCGGTAAAAAACCTACATAAGAAAAAACCAGAACATCTCCAGCCGCAATATTATTAATGGTATAATTACCGTCAAAATCGGTTACCACACCATTAGTAGTATTCTTTAAAATAATGTTCACTCCGGGGAGCGGAAGACCGGTGTCTGCTTCATCTACGGTTCCCGAAACCGAAAAGTTTTGTGCTTGCAAGGAAAAGGTTCCAATACAAAACAAAATTAGTACAAGTATTCTATTCATTTGTTGAGATTTTAATTCGAATTCAATTTATTAATTAATTGTTAAGGCCATAGAAAAAGCGCCTTTACAATACTTCAACATGAGAATTATAAGGAGAAAATTTTACGAATTTGTTATTATAGCACTCTGAAACCGAAGATTACGCAGTTTCAAAAAAAATCACTTGAAGTATTGATTTTAGGGCTTTTAACAAGAATGTTGAGGCGATGTTGTGGTAAAATGGTTAAATGTTAAGTGCTCAAAACTTGAGGATGTACCCCACTAAACCCTGATCATGGTCTAAATCCATCTTTTTACGCAAACGATATCGTTTTATTTCGACACTTCGCACCGAAATATTTAGCAATGGAGCAATCTCTTTTGAAGATAAATTCAACCTTAAATAAGCGCAAAGTTTAAGATCGTTGGAAGTAAGGTTTGGATGTGCTTCTTTTACCGATTGAAGGAAATCTTTATCGGCATTATCAAAGGCCTCTTTAAACAGTTTCCAGTTATCTTTTTCGGCAATATTTTTATTGATTACTGAAATAACTTTTTGGATATCATCTTCATTTTTCGCTGAAGTCAATCTTTTCTTCAGTTCATTTAAAAATTCATTCTTTTTAATCAGGTTCATCGTAGAAGCAGCGAGTTCCCGGTTTTTAGATGCCATATCTGACTCTAACTTTTGATTTTGAAGCGTGATTATCTCCTGTTGGGATTCTAACTGCTTAATTTCAATTTTCTTGCGGTTACGCTCCATCAACCTGTTGCGTTGTTTTCGGAAATATCCTGTATAAATTTTATGCAGGATAAAAATGAGCAGTAAAAACAACAGAATGTAAATAATTATTGCAGTGGTAGTAGCATACCAGGGCAGGGCAATACTAAAAGTATAGGAAGCGATCTCGCTAATTTTATTATTGTATTTACCTCTTACTTCAAAAACATAATCGCCCGATGGCATATTTTCAAAAGTAGCACTCCCACTGGTTTGCCAATCGCTCCAACCCTTACTAAAGCCGTTAATTCTATAGCTGTAAACCGGTTTTGTAAGTTTAGAGTAAACAGGAATACTGAATTCAAAATTGATATTATTTTCGGCATTGGGTAATTCCAGATTCTCGAGCTGTAATCCATGACTACTGAAATTATTCTCTAAACTAGCCGTAGAAACCTTATTAATACTAAGTTTCTCCATCTCTGGATGATCTAAAGGCGTAGAAAAAATAGTATATCCTAAATTAGATCCCAACAAATACTCGCGTTCACCAATTAGCGAAATATTCTCAAATCCTTTAGCTATACTTCTATATTCTATAGGAATTGCTACCGACTTTGCACTTAACCTATCCTGAAATGCATCCCTGGTTACATAAACAAGATTTTCTTTGCCAAAACTCCACCAGGTGTTGTCTGGCAAAACTTCAGAAATTCCAGTAATTCGAGGTTCCTCTATAAGCGCGTTTAAATTGTTTTCCTGAAGGAATTTATTTTTGGAAGGATCATATTTAAAAATTTCATCTTCAGTAGAATAATATATAGAATCATTGAACTGAAATACTTTTAAGCCCATCCCGCCCTGATAGGATACGTTATAATTTTCTTTACTTTTTACTTCCCTGACCTCAGTATCAATTTTCAGCTTAAAAATTCCTTTGTGATCGTGGCCCACCCAAATTACCGAATCATTTTCAACTATAAGGTTACGTGAAGAAAGATCGAAATTAGCTAAATACTCCGGGTCGTTTTCAAATTTGCCATCTTCCCAAAAACTAATTCCATCGTAATGTCCCTGGAGCAACCCGTTCTTAAATTCCTTAATTTCCCAAACACCCTGACCATCAAAAATATGATTAGCAGTATTACCCTTTATCGCGAAAACCCCACGATCGTGACCGGCGAATAATTTTCCGTTTATTTCATTAATACTCCAAACCTGCCCGCTGGTGCCGGGAATAAGTTCATAGTCTTTAGAAGTATCATTGCTCACATATAAGCCCTGGTTAGTACCTAAATATAAATGATCCTGGAATTGGTAGCTGGAATAAACCGTACCTACTTTTCCGTAGATATCTGTAAACAATTTAAACGGACTTTTGCGATTAATAAGCACCAAACCATTGTCCAGGCCGCCCCAAATATTACCTGCTTTATCTTCCATGATTGATAAAACCGTGTTGTTATTAATCACCGGTTGTAACAATTGGTATTTCAGGGAAGTTTCTAGGTTATAAACGTGTAAACCATCACCAATGCTGCCCAACACCAATGTTTTATCCTCGAGTAATTGCGCGGTAAAAATACTTTCCTCTATTGGATAGTTTTCGAATTGATAAGGCTCCCATGTATTTCCTTCTATCGTAAAAAGTCCGTCATCTCGGGTAACAGCCAGCATTTTATTTTCCTCGAAAGGGAAAAGTCCAATAATGGGTCGATCTTCAATTTCGGCATTGGTAATCACGCGTTCTATTACACCATTATCAATAGCGTATAAACCATCTTCGGCTACCTGGTAGTATAACTTATTGTCTACCCTAAATAAATTCGAAATAATATCGCCGGCTGTAATTGTACTTAACTGCCCGGTTTTTTTATTATAGCTATACAGTCTGCGTAAACTTTGAAAAACAATATATTCTTCCAACGCGTCAATATGCCAAAATTGTTCGCCATCCAAAATCTCCTCTTTAGAAAGATCAGTAAGACTGGTGTAGGTTAGCTCCCCTTTTTTACTGTGTTCCCAGAAGCCAAAATCCATATAAGAACCGGTGTAGATCCTATCTTCCTGGGCCAAAACCGAGCGAACTGCACTTGCATTAGGAACTTTATGAAGATTCCATTGCTCTCCGTTAAAACTGAGCAACCCCAGGTTATTGGCTACATAAATATGATTATTAGGCGCCTGGGAAATCATCCAGTTTTGATTGCCGGCGTTGTAAATTCCGGGATCAAAATTGGTTATTGGCGGTAATTCCTGCGCAAACAGGCTGAAACTAAAAAATAAAAAGAAGGCTAGTAAACGCATAGTTTAGCAAAAAAACGGAAATTACTAAATAATATGGGCTTTTACTAAGAAGAATATTTTTAGAAAATCATTGTTGCAATTTTCGATTAAAGTATGCCGGTTAAGTTTTGTATTTTATAAATGATTTTATCCTTTTCATTTCAATATCTTTTGATCTTGCGCCTTTGAGAGTGGTTAATAAACCATGCGAATCTATATTTGAAAATACGGATTTAATTCCTTAGGAAATTAATTGCTTTTAAAAAATACTTTTCAACCCTTGCTCTGTTGAAAAGTTATATTCTATACGATAAATAAAAGCTTATACTCAAAAATATCACACCTGTCGATCTTGTAAAAAAGTATTTATCATATCTTTAAATGAATTATTTAAAACAATAGCGGCAATCGAAAAGCCAGAAATGGTAATTTAGGTCTGATTACTTCTATGAAAATAAAACCAATAATTTTCTGGGAATTTTTTCAACTCGCCATTGCTATAGTGCTAGCAAGTATAGGCCTTAAAGCCTTTCTCCTTCCAAATGGTTTTCTAGATGGCGGAGTAACCGGAATCTCGATCTTATTGAATAAAATTACCGGGTTCGAAATCTCCATAATTCTTCCGGTTATTAGTATTCCATTTTTTGTAATTGGCTGGTTCACGGTTTCTAAAAGAATAGTGATAAGGTCGCTAATATCTGTCTTGATATTATCTCTCGTAATTCATTTTGAAAATTTTCAGCCCATCACAGACGATAAACTGCTTATCTCCATTTTTGGCGGGCTATTCTTAGGCGCAGGAATTGGGATCGCTATCAAAAATGGATCGGTACTGGACGGATCAGAAATCCTTGGAATATTCGTTAATGAACGAACAGGAATTTCCATTGGCCTGATAATTTTTTGGTTTAACGTGGTGCTTTTCCTTTTGGCCGGATTTTTATTCTCGCTAGAAGTGGCAATGTATTCTGTACTTACCTATATTACTACCGCAAAAACTATAGATCTTATACTGGAGGGTTTTGAGGATTATGTGGGCCTTATGATAGTGACCTCCAAATCGGGGGAAATGCGAAAGGCCCTACTAAAAGATATTGGGCAGGGAATGACCATCTATCAGGGCACTAAAGGTTATGGAAGCCAGGGAGAAAAGCAAAATCTTGAGATTATCCATACGGTGGTGAACAGGATCGATACAAAAAAAGTTTACCGGGTATTAAAAAAGGTAGATAAAGACGCTTTTGTGATTGAATTTGATGTAAACAAAGTCTCGGGAGGAGTCTTAAGAAAATATCTTACCCGCAGAAAGCAAAGGCAGTTGTCTCCTACCTTATTTCAGGAAAATAACATTGAAATATAGTTTTACGAGAGTTCTTATGAAGAATTGATTACCAATTAAAATCGATATATTTTCTAAGTATTCAAAAAAATAACAGAAGAGAATCCTCTTCTGTTATTTTTTGATATTTCTATTTTTTAGAAAAGATTAGTTGTTGTGAAAATCTACAACCCCGCTTTCCATATCATAAACTGCCGAAACGATCATGATCTTACCTTCATCTTCCATTTTTGCAAGGGTTGGAGAGGCTTCACGAATATTCTCTACGGTGCGCATCGCATTTGTTTTGATCACCTTATTGGTGAATTCTGTATTTTCATCATTACGCTCCCCATCAAGCTCGGTTTCTTCCACGGCAGGTTGAATTTCGTCTAGCAGATCGGCCAGGGAATTCATATTCATCGATTTTGCATCTACCTGGTCTATGGCAGATTTTACTGCACCACAGGCCGTATGGCCCATTACGATCACTACTTTTGAACCTGCCACTGCAGTGGCAAATTCCATAGAGCCAACAATATCTTCGTTTTCGATATTCCCGGCTACCCTGGCTACAAAAATATCACCAATTCCCAGGTCGAAAACATCTTCTACCGGTACACGGCTGTCTACACAAGAAAGTACTATCGCTTTTGGATACTGACCAATCATTGCTTTTCTACGTTGTGCCGAATGATCACGTTGGGTAAGGTTGTTATTTACAAAATTCTCGTTCCCTTTTTTAAGTCTTCCTATAATTTCTTGCGGCGTCATATCGGCCTGCTCTTCAGCGGTAAGAATACTCTCTACCACTCCTTCTTCTACCCTTTCATTCTGGTTTTGTTCCTGGGCAGTTTCAGTCTTTTTTTCATCCTGGCAGGAAGTAAAAACAAATGCTGCCAGTAACATCAATAATGGTAACCTTAGCTTTTTCATTTTATGACTATTTAAAGTTAATACTAAAAGGTTTGATGCAGACTAATCTGTAATTGTCCCTTCTGCCAATTTACCGTGGTTTGCTCCATCCATCCCAGCTGCATTCTCAATTTATTATTTAAGGCATAGCCAAGACCTAAATAGGTCCTGTTTCGGTCAAAAAATTGTACCTCACGCCCGTCCCCAATATTTCGTTCTCCATTTATAAATACCTCGTTATAAAAGGCAAAGTAAGGAGTGCCTTTTTCTAGCGTAGTTCCGGTAAATGGAATGTTCACAAAAAGATTGTAACGATATCGTGTTCTAAAATCCTGGGTTTCTACCCATCTTTGTTCATATCTTATCCTGTGGGTAAGTAGTAGTCTTTTCCATAATGTTTGTCCAAACAATGCTTCCTGGTAGATCCTGTTTTCTGAAACGGGG
>Ga0208014_1000379_pt1 | contig 19337 bp, 18 predicted proteins | sample 25_taG_FD_184099 | JGI IMG/M metagenome (GOLD analysis project Ga0208014, IMG submission 184099) | Marine viral communities from Cariaco Basin, Caribbean Sea - 25_WHOI_OMZ (SPAdes) (version 2) | ecosystem: Environmental > Aquatic > Marine > Oceanic | place: Caribbean Sea: Cariaco Basin...
AGCCATAGCGCTGCTTAGTTTCATCATGAGCCACGCGAACCAGCAGCTCACACTGGTTGCGGTGGATCTGCTGATTACTAACACCACGATTTATCCAGTTATAATAGCTTGATGGCTTGACATCTAATACGTGACACATACAAGTGATGCTAAATATTTTCTGGTTATCCTTGATAAAGACGTACCTCATCAACTGTGCTTCGCGAAGTACGCCGTGGCCTTTTTTAGAATATCTCTCTCTTCCTGAGCAACTTTGAGATCACGTTTAAGACGTTTATTCTCTTCTAGTATAGCCATGAGCTCAGGATCATATTCTTTAGTACCAATAAGCTGGCCTTTATCAGCTTTGTTCTGCCAGTTAGATAATGTCTGCATGGCGATGCCAAGCTGCTTTGCAGTCGCTGAAACATTGCCCTTATTATCTGCTATCTTTTTAACGGCTTCAGCTTTGAATGCTGCACTATAGGTTCTGATTTTCTTAGTCATGATAAACTCCTCATTGAGTCGTTAGTTTACCAAGTTTGGTTCTACAGTTTTTTCAGCATAGCTCAAAACCACCACGTGTGAGGCATCTAGGACTTTAGGTGTATTAAAATGAAAGGCACCTTGCGTGCTTTTGGCAATGCGCGCTTTGCCTGCGTCATCATCTGCAATGACAAAGTTCCATGGTTGAATATTGGTGCTTGATGGACTCATTTGTAGCATGTCTTTGATCTGCTTAAAATCTTCAGCAGATATCTTTTTATTGGCATCAAATACTTTGGTGCTGTAACGCCAGTTTAGTGCTTCATTAATGGTTTTCATGATTGTCCTTAAGTAAAGTAAGTTTCAGTTTTTTAGTCAGCTAGTCATGCAAATGGATTTAACAAACGGTGCTACTCAATCCTTATCGTTCATTGTTAAGTAAGCTAACTGATTAGCCCGTCTTAGCGATGACTCATAATAGTAAATCTCATGCATCGGAACCACTAGCTACAAGAGAAAACACTTTCAATATTATTTTGAAGATAACGTACTTTCAATCTATTAAAAGGTTGTTTATCGCTATACTCAAAGCGGTGATAAGCTTGAGCCTAACCAAAACATTTTGTAATGGAAGAATGTTTTCGATACATTTTAGGAAAAGTAGATTGTGCTAGGGTAGGAGGTGTTTTTTGAGTTGTTTGGAAGTATTTTACTTGCCTACGAACATCTAATGCAGATGGTTGATATTGTTATAATTTATATGACCATAGCTGATTGATTTAAACAGCTTATAAACAGGCGTGATACACCCAATATAGGAGGCCTAGACATGTTTATAGTATTGTTGGTCTTTTATATAGTCGCTATATCGTTGGGAGCTATCGCTATAAATATTTGAGGATAGTAATGTGCTTATTACTATGTTTGAATTTGGCAAAAACACGCATTAAAGGATACAGTAAAATGCTCAGTGCAATCGCAATGAGCCAAAGTGTACTGACGTTATTTACACCAAAATATTCTCCATGCGTCATACCGAACTGTTGAACGGCAAATACATACAGCAGTTTTAATACATAGAGATGTACGATATAAAAAAACATTGGCACAGAACCGATGACAATAAGGGGTTTTATCCATGATTTGGTTTCAATCTTTTGGAGCATCACTAATAAGACCAGTCCTATGCCTACATTCCACAATATAAAGAGTAACGATGGTGGATATTTGGTGAGATTCATAAAGCTCATGAAGGTTTCACTCAGAGTCGGCATCATCAGCCATGCTTGATCGCCGTATATATTGGCCAGTCGCAGTACTACAAATAACGCGATACTCACCATGCCAAATGTAAGTAACGTACGATTTCTCTTTTGCACAGACGTAGAGTCACCGAACACAGATGTACCGATACAGTAGCCCAGTATGATAACGCCAATCCAAGGTAGTACAGGATAAGAGGTTCTAAAACGAATCACCTCACCAAACTCAATCCAGCCGCGTTCATGAAGTATCAGCCACAGTTGATGCATAATAGGAATGTCGGCAAAGGAGATGGTATCTAATAAATTGTGCCCAAATATAACCACCAAGCTCAGTAGCCACAGCCACTTCTTAGGCAGACCAATAACCGCTGAGAGCGCAATCATACTGAAGCCAATCGCCCATATCACTTGGAGATAAACGACATCAGGTGGAAATTGTGCTGTCCAAGCAAAGTTGATGACAATCAGCTCCAAAAACACCAAAAAAAGCCCGCGTTTGATTAAAAATTCGCGGGTCATTTGGATACTATTGTGCTTGTGTTGGTACAAATAAGTAGACAGTCCCGTCAGTAACACAAAGACAGGCGCACATAAATGGGCAACCATTCGGCTGAAAAATAGTGGTTCATCCGTTCCTGGTATCAGCATTGGATCAGGAACTTGATGGTGTAAGTAAAAGGTCTCTCGAACATGATCCACCATCATGATGAGCATCACAAGCCCTCGAAGTGCGTCGATCGCTTGTAACCGTTGAAACGGTGTCGGCATACAATAGCCTTTATATAATTAAAACGAAACATTATAACATATCAATTAATAGCGCTTACTCATTCAAGTGTGCATTTTCGTAGAGGTAATCATTCATTTAAATGTTCATGCTTGTCTTAACCTTTTATGCTGTGTCTGACCTAACGATAGCGTACCGCTGTTAAAACGGCGCGAAATTATCAGGCTGACTGTGCGTAGCAGTCCAACGTTGATTGGCATCAATATGACTATTAAGCCCAACTCCTCGTGGTATTTGCATATTATCGCCATACAGCCAAAGCACCATATTGGTACGTTTGCCACTAGTAATTGGATGTGCGGCGTGCGGCACCGAGCCTCTATGAATAATCGCCATGCCAGGTTTAAAGATGGCACGTTTGGTTTGCCCCAAATGGCGATCAACAAAGTCAACTTCTGATCCAGTAAAGTCTTCGCCTGGCAGATTTAGGTTAATATTCATAGTCACCGCTGAAGCATCAGTATGCAGTTGTAGCGATGTGTCGCCTGTCGGCTGGTATTGAATCGAGAACCCAAAGGTCTGAGTGTCATAGCCATAAACATTGGCAAATAATAGCCGAGCGATAGGACGCATATATTGATTCATGACTTTATGATAAAACGCCTGAAAATTAGGGGTGGCCAGATAGCCTAGCGAGCGCGCATCTAGCATGGCGCCATTACTATTCAATGCGATACCATAAGGAGGACGTATTGGGATATTAGCGTCTGCGATTGCTTGCAAATAACGGCGCAGCGTTGATAGTTGTGCTGGGTCAAAGAGTTGCCCCTGATATACGTCAGGTAGTATCTCTTGCCATAAGTTTTTAACCGCTGTCTCCGTAGAAGGAGTGCGCCACGCTTGCGTCACTGCATCACATAGAGTTGGATCAAATAATGAATCATCGAGTACAGGCAAGTCATGCTCAGTGGTTTCCCATTCTGCCCATGCTTGCTCTAGTAACTGGCTGTTTTGATGCCAGAAATGCTCTACCGATGGTGCACGTCTAAGCATGTCTGATTTTGAAGGTAGTGGTAAGTTGCGTGCTTGCTGTAGTGCGCTCTGTTGATTATCTCCATCATGGTCGCTATGGTGTTGAGTATCCTGTGTGCTCGTAGGCCGTATTATAGTATCCATCGTGTATCTCCAAATGTGTGAGTAAACCTTATAGGTGCATGCTACTATAATTAATGATTTTGATAATCAGCAGGTTTAGAGAAACAGTTTCAATAATTTTTATATAAGGATGAGGCTAGCAGCAGCAAGCGATGGTGGTTGCTAAGTTAGACGTTAATTGAACGAAGGCATGACGATGAAAAATTTGCAGGATTTACATATTTTTATTGAGACCGCTCGCTTAGGTAGCCTATCTGCCTGTGCTCGGCACTTAGATCTGTCGCCTGCCGTTGTGAGTGCAGCGGTCAAGCGATTAGAAGCCGAAATCGAGACGGTATTATTTGTTCGCTCTACTCGTAGGCTGCGTCTAACTAGCAAGGGTGAGCAATATTTGAAGCATTGCCGAGATGCGGTGGCTATCTTAGACAATGCTTACGCAGGACTACATGACAATGATGCTGAGCTGACCGGTACCATCCGACTGTCGGCATCATCAGATTTGGGACGAAACCTAATTTTGCCTTGGCTGGATGATTTTATAGACATTCACCCAAAAGTGACGCTGCAGCTACATATGTCAGACAGCTATGTGGACTTGTACGGTCAGCAGATTGATTTAGCACTACGTTATGGCGCACCCAAAGATTCGTCACTGGTCGCATTACCTATTGTATTGAATAATCGCCCTATACTGTGTGCGTCAAAGGAGTATTTGAGCAAAATTGATAAGGGTATCGGTATCCCAAAAATGCCGGAAGATTTGTCGCAGCATAATTGTTTACGTTTGGGTCATGATGAAAAGTATTTGAGCGAGTGGACTTTTGAAAAAGAGGGCAAGACTAAACGTGTGGAAGTGGATGGCAATCGCAGAAGTAAAGACGGTGACGTTGTACGCCGCTGGGCAGTGGCGGGTAAAGGCATCGCATTAAAGTCTCAGTTAGATATAGCAGGCGATTTAAAGGCGGGGAGACTGGTCGAGGTGGAGTTGGACGGCTGGCAAGTGGCCAACTATCCGCTGTATTTGATTTGCCCAGAACGGCGATTAATCGATCCATTGTTTAATGCGGTCAAAGAATACTTGATTGAACGGGTAGAGCAGGTATTAAGGTAAAATGAAAATTAATGATGACCCTATTTAATCAGACGAGCAAAACAGCAATCCCTAGACAGTAATTGCTGGATGGCCATTATAATTATTGCCATATCTTATCAAGCACTGTAAACCAGTTTTTTGACGTGATCTTTTCAATCAATGGATCAGAAAAATGGCGTTGTTGCATCCGCTCAATCAACATGGAGATTTGACTGATATCAGATAGCTCATCAGGTAGTAGACAACCATCAAAATCAGAGCCAAAACCAACGTGATCTTCGCCTAGATGGTCGATCAGATAATCAAGATGGTCGACAATCACATCAAGCGAGGTTTGCGTATTACGTTGTCCATCTGCACGAAGAAACGCCACATCGAAATTCACTCCAACCAAACCATCGCTTTGTTTAATAGCAGCCAGCTGCTGATCAGTTAAGTTCCGTGCTTGCTGACAGAGAGTATGTGCGTTTGAATGTGTCGCAACAATAGGCTGGCAGGCAATCTCTAGCGTATCCCAAAAAGCACGCTCATTCATATGCGACACATCGATCAGCATCTGCTTTTCACTGCATTTAAGAATGAGGTCTTTACCTTGAGTCGTGAGCCCAGACCCTGTATCTGGAGAGTGCGGAAAGGAAGCATTCAAGCCATCACCGAAGAGGCTCTTTCTATTCCATAGTGGGCCAATGCTTCTGAGTCCGGCATCATAAAACACATCTAATAAGTCAGACTGTATGGCTAAAAATTCAGCACCTTCTAAATGCAATACAATGCCCAGTTGCTTATTCTGCTGACAGGCCTGAATTTGTTCTAACGAGGTGCAAATTTGAATATGACCGTCTGATCGCGCCTGCAATTGCTGTGCAAGTTCTAATTGTGCACAGCAGATATCGACGATTTCTTGCGGAGTGAAGTCTGAATTTGTAGGATTAGATAGTTTTTCAGGGTGATTATTTTTCACATAAGCATAGGGCGGCAAAAAGATAGAAAACAATCCGCCCATCCATCCTGCTTGTTGGCAGCGCTTTAAATCTAAATGTCCCGGTAGTGTGCCATAAATAAAATCATGCACGGGATCGTCAGCTGAACTCAGCCAAAGGCGAGTCAACAGATCATTATGGCCATCAAAAATCACAGGCTTATTATTAGCATTCATATTTAATCCGTGACCGTACGCGTAGGTATTAGTTGTTCTTCATTCAACTGTTTGTTACTTAGCCGCTTAGAGTTTTTAGGGTTACGAAAGCGCAATTCCTCAAAAGGTACAGGCGTTTCACTGTTTGCACGCGCTTCCTCGATCAGATAATGATAAGGCGATTTTCCACACACAGGATCGGCGTTTTTTGCATCTCCAGTCAGCATAAACGCTTGGCAACGACAGCCACCGTAATCGCGTTCTTTATCTGGGCAGCTTTGGCACATATCGGGCATCCAATCGTCACCGCGAAACTGATTAAAGCTCGCAGACTCATACCAGATATCTGATAGCTGGGTGTCGCGTACATTAGGAAACTGTATTGGCATTTGTCTGGCAGCATGGCAAGGTAGAGCTGTACCGTCTGGGGCCACTGTTAAGAAAATCTTGCCCCAGCCATCCATACAGGGCTTTGGACGTTCTTCATAATAATCAGGCACCACAAAAATAAGTTTGCACTTGATACCACTTTCTTCAATCTGCTTACGGTATTCATTGGTAATGCGTTCAGCTCGGACCACTTGCGCTTTGGTTGGTAGCAAACCCTCTATGTTCTCAAACGCCCAACCATAAAACTGACAAATAGCCAGCTCGACCGTGTCGGCTTCCAGCTCTAAGCAGAGGTCAATAATCTGGTCAATCTGATCGATGTTTTGCCGATGAATGACAAAGTTAAGTACCATCGGGTAATCGTACTGTTTGACCAGACGTGACATCTCATATTTTTGCTCAAAGGCATGCTTTGAACCTGCCAAGGCATTGTTGACCGTTGGATCACTGGCTTGAAAGCTGATTTGAATGTGCTGAAGACCTGCTTCTTTTAAATGCGCAATCCGAGCTTCGGTCAATCCCATACCCGACGTGATCAAGTTAGTATAAAAACCTTGATTGTGCGCATAAGCGACCAATTCTTCTAAGTCTTGACGAACCAGTGGCTCGCCGCCAGAAAAACCAAGCTGCACCGCGCCCATTTGCCGCGCCTGATCAAATACATCAAACCATTCTTGTGTCGTTAGCTCTTCTTTATACTGAGCATAGTCAATAGGGTTTGAGCAATAAGGGCATTGTAAGGGGCAGCGATAGGTCAGCTCTGCAAGCAGCCATAGCGGTAGCCCGACTGGCGCAGTCATACTAAGTCAATCCAATGTTCACGCTGGGCGACCAGCATATATTCAATGATGTCTTGTTCGATTTCGGGAATATCGCCAAACATAGCTTGCACCTTTTGGATAATATCAGCAATGGATGCTTGACCATCAATATATTGCCCAATGATGCTGGCACTGTCATTGAGCTTAATCATACCTTCAGGGTAGAGCAAGACATAGGCGTTTTGCGCAGGCTCAAACTGAAAACGATAGCCGTGACGCCATACCGGTACGATGGATTGATCCAGCTCAGGTAAACTAGCAGGTATACTCATTTGAACAATCCTTTATGCCAGACATTGTCAGTGGTAACGCTTTGATAAGGGGCTTGATTATGCACATAGGCCAAGCTCAAGGAATCCAAGATCGTCCATAAGATATCGAGCTTAAATTGTAAGATTTCTAACATACGCTCTTGTTGCTCAGCCGTTTTGAACGAGTCAAGCGTGATGGTCAAACCATGCTCAACATCGCGGCGCGCTTGGCTCAAGCGTGAGCGGAAATAGGTATAGCCTTGCTCTTTTATCCAAGGGTAATGCTTGGGCCACGACTCTAAACGTGACTGGTGAATTTGCGGGGCAAACAGCTCGGTCAGTGAGCTACTGGCGGCTTCTCGCCATGAGGTACGACGCGCAAAGTTCACATAAGCATCGACGGCAAAACGCACACCCGGTAGCACTAGCTCTTCAGAAATCACCTGCTCACGCGTCAAACCAACTGCCTCTGCCAGACCTAACCATGCTTCACGACCGCCGCCGTCAGGATACACGCCATCTTGGTCAATCATGCGCTGAATCCATTCTTGACGCACGCGCTGATCAGGACAGTTTGCCATAATGGCCGCGTCTTTCAATGGAATGTTGATCTGATAATAAAATCGATTGGCAACCCACGCTTGGATTTGCTGCTGGCTGGCTTTGCCTTCATGCATCATGATATGAAAAGGATGGTGGATATGATAATACTGACCTTTTGCCATAATCGCTTGTTCAAACGCTTCTGGACTGAGTGCTGTGTTTTCTTCTTGCATTGTTCTCACCTTACGATTGCTATCATTGCCTTACCGTTTGTCTTACAGCTCAATCTGCATACCATCAAATGCTACTTCAACACCATGTTGTTTTAATGTCGCGGCTTGTTCAGACTGTTCATTTAATATCGGATTGGTGTTATTGATATGGATCAGCACCTTACGAGCGTTATCTAACTGATCTAGATAATGCAGCGAGCCATCTTCACCACTAATATGTAAATGCCCCATGTCTTGGCCGGTCTTCGTACCGACACCGCACTCTTGCATTTCATTGTCCGTCCATAACGTACCGTCAATCATCACGCAATCAGAGCTTTTCATAATCTGCATCACTTGATCATCAATCTTACCGAGACCTGGCGCATAAAAGAGTTGTTTTTGTGTTTTTAAGTCTTTTACAATCAGCGCAATATTATCGCCATCATGCGGATCATTACGATGCGGGGAGTAGGGCGGTGCTGAGCTTCTAATCACTAAAGGCGTCAATTCTAAATTGTCAAATCCTTCAATCTTAAACGTCTTTTCTGGATCAATTTGATTATATTGCAAACCGCCATTCCAGTGCTTTAACATATTAAAGAGAGGAAATCCTGTCGTTAGATCTTGATAGACCATGTCCGTACACCAAACAGGCATTGGACAGCCTTCACGTAGGGTCAACAGGCCGGTCGTATGGTCAAGTTGACTGTCCATCAACACCACATCTGTGATACCTGTATCTCTTAGTTGACGTGCTGGTTGAGCTGCCTTAAATTCAAATAACTGTTGGCGAATATCAGGGGACGCATTGAATAGAATCCAATCTATACCATTTTCTGATATGGCGATTGAGGATTGGGTACGGGTCTTTGCCTGAATCGTGCCTTGACGCACACCGTGGCAGTTATCGCAATTGCAATTCCACTGCGGGAAACCACCACCAGCAGCTGAGCCTAAAACGTGAATATACATAAATCAATATTTCCAAAAAAATAAAAGCCCTAGTCGTCTAGGGCTTTTAATGGGTTTAGTGCTCGTAAATTTTAACGGGCTTCGAAATACATCGTGATTTCGAAACCAATACGAATGTCTTGAAAAGCTGGTTTAGTCCACTGCATGGGATTGCTCCTGAATGAATATTATTGTTACATCAGTAAGATGAATCAAAGTAATTATCAATGGTAGTACAAGCTGACCCTTGCTGTCAATTTCTTAGATGTTAGTAAAGCGTTAACGAACATCGATCAAGCAGTCTTTTATAGCATAAATCAAAGCCTGTTTATCATACCGAAAAGACAGTATATCGAGCATAAGATTAAAAATATCTTTGAATAGTTTGAGTATAAATTATAACTATAAAAAATCTGCTCGAAGTGAGTTAAGCGTATCTCAAGAACTTATGAGTTATACAGGTATATTGCAAAAACCGAATTTATCTATAAAGTAATAGATTAACTTAATAGATACTGGAGCCTGAAGATGATTGCTGAATTACAAGGCAGTGAGTTAACCAAAGCAATCTTGGAAAATGTCAGCAACTATGTATGGTGTGCTGTCAGCAACGTTAGCGATGATTATGCTGTAGCAACCATAGATAATGGTTACTACGAATTATTGGTTCCTATTGTAGCCTTTAATAACGACCAGTTCGTTTGTGATAAAGGTGAGCTATGGGAGTACGCTGTCTCAGTAAAGAGAGTGGCACTTACTCATGATGATGTAGGGCTATAACTCATTATCAATATAATGACTGTTACGTTCTACATACAGATTAGTTTTACAGCCTATGCACTAAAATCTACCATCTATCTACAACTTCTTGTTCTAGCTGACAATACATCTGTACTATCTATTTATAAGCTCATCTGTCTAACCATCAATATTTTGCAACGATAGATAAAACAGGTTCGAAGATGCTCAAGTGATTGCTGTTACAAAACCGCTTGTTTAGCTTACTAATCATTGTCATTGAATAGGAGTAACAACATGGATACGGTAATTGTTGGAAGCGAACTAACTCGTTCAATGCTTGAGGACGGTCATAAAAATATATGGTGTGCTGTAAGTGATGAGAGTGATGAGAATGCTCTAGAAGATCAGGTAGGTAATGACTTCACATCTCGCATTGTGGCTTTTGAAGATGGCCAGTTCTATTGTACGGGCGGTATGCCTTGGAAGTATGCAGTGCCAATTGAAATAATTGCATTGACGCGATATGACTTTTCTCTTTAGTGAACAACATAACTTAGATAAGTTTGGATAGTCATCGCCGAAAGTAAACCCTAATATTAAGATATTTAGTTAGATAAAATGCGTGACTGACAAGGCCATTCAAGCGATGCAACATACAGCTTGAATGGCCTTTTGTGTTTTAGAGCCAGTTTGAAAGCTATTTATTATTTCAAAAAATCAGGTTGCATAAAGGCAGGGTTTGGATACGTATAAAATCCTTCACCAGTCGCGAATCCTAGTTTGTTTTGATCGATTAATTGCTCTTTTAAATATTGAGCAGCCTTGAACCTCACAGGATTTTGAGTTTTTTCAGCAGATAGCTTTGTGATGTTGTAGGCAGTGTTGATACCGATAGTGTCCAATATGGCAAAGGGACCTGACGGCGCGCCAGTTACTATCATCCACGTTTTATCTATCGTATGTGGATCGGCAACCTCTTTTGCAACCAATTGCAAAGCTGCATCTATAAAAGGCGCCAACAAACTGTTCATGATATAGCCGGGTTGCTCCTTATCCAGCGGCATTGCCACCATACCGATGGCAGTAGCAAAAGCAACAACCTCATCAAATACTTTAGGATCTGTGCCAGGATGCCCCATGATTTCAGCAACGTTGTGCATCCAAATTTTATTGGCAAAGTGTAGCGCTAAAAACTGTGCAGGTCGTCCCGTTGATTCTGCAAACTGACTAGGAAGTAAGGTGGAGGTATTGGTCGCAAAGATGGTTTTTTCTGGCGCTAGTTTGGCAAGTTTTTCATAAAATTCGATTTTAATTTCAGGAATTTCGGGAATCGCTTCAATCATTAGGTCAGCATCTTTGACTGCTTCTGCTAAGTCTGAGGTGTAGCTAAGGTTATCAAAAGCCTTATCCAACTGCTCTTGAGTTGCCCTCAAATCCTTTCGAAAAGCCTTGCACATCAATTGAAATTTTGACTTTGCTTTTTCTAAAACATCATCATTGATGTCATAGACACTGACATTAAAACCATGAAATGCGGCTTGAAAAGCAATTTGATAGCCTAGGATGCCGCTTCCAGCGACAGTTACATTTTTATACGTCATTGTATTTATTTCCTAATAGTAGTGGATATAAGTTGCTAGATAAATGTCTAGAACTTATAGATCTATTATTAGATGGTTTTACCTTATTATTCAACCTTCATTTTTATAAAAACATTAAAGAGAACCTAAAAATATCACTATGCAAGTATCAGATAATTTCATACTACTTAACTTATTATATTATTAAATAATTCAACAGCTTACTAATAATATTACTAACTTTACACCTAATGATTTTATGGTAATTGAAGGCTAATTTCATATCATAACGACATTTTTAATGACTGTTGGTGTCAAAATATTGTCGACGAGGTTGTAAAGGAGGACGTAAGCAGTGATGTACGATGAAAGTCGTATTTAACGCATTAAGTATGCAAGGCAGGCTATTATCCCTATTATTATTCTTACGTATAAATCCGTTGCCACATTCGAAGGTTTACACCTGTATCACGCACCATCTTCCAACTGTGCTTATGTGCGTAAGGATTGCATTATCGAAGAATGCAGCTAGAGTGGACAAGCCTATTGACCTGTCTAAAGGTTATTAGCAGTAGTAAGCCTGTTTTTGATGTAATGATTCTCGCAAATGCGATACAAGCAGTTTCAACTTTTGGTCCGGTTGCCGTGCCTTGGGGTAAACCGCATACATGCCCATTTTCTTTCGTGTAAAGCGTTGCAAAATCTGAGTGAGCGTATTTTGCTGCATTTCTTCATAAACAAGTGCTTGTGGTAAAAAGGCGATACCTAGGTCGCTGAGAGTCGCTTGTTTAATCGCATTAAGATGATTGCTATGAAACTGCCCCTGTACAGGAAGTAATTGCTCCGTGCCATCTATATATAGCGGCCATATACCATTTGCCGTATGATCAAACTTATAGACCAAACACTCATGACTCCGTAATTGTTCAGGGGTTTGAGGTATACCGTGTCGCTCTAAATAGTCTGGTGTCGCACATATGACCCACTGGCTATCTATAAGACGTCTTGCAATGAGTGATGAGTCTTCAAGCTCTGCTGTCCTTATCGCCAGATCAAATCCTTCTTCTATCAAATCAACCAATCGATTGGTAATCTGTAAATCTACTGATATTTCTGGGTGTTGTTTACAGAATTCGGCAATGGATTCGCTCAATATTAGATTTGCAGAGACCGCTGGCATGGTTATACGTATGTTGCCTTTCATGTCCTCACCATAGCCTGTTACAGCATTTTCAGCTTCCTGAAAGGCAAATTTAGCGATTTTAGCTTTGTCATAAAGCGTCCTTCCTGCATCGGTTAAGCTTAACTTTCTGGTTGTCCTATACAGTAGCTGTGCGTTTAAGCTCTCTTCTAATCTTGCAATGCGTTTACTTACCACTGAATTCGTTAATGACAGCTTTTCAGCGACCCGAGAAAATGACCCTTCATCAACCACTTGGACGAATAAAATCATATCGTCAGCTTTGCCCATACTTGTTCCCCAATTGGTGTAATACGTTTTAGATTATAGCAAAAAAAGAAAATAACATTGTCCTTTGATGCAATATATCAATATATTGACAAGGCGTAGAATATTTTAGGAAATTTTGAATATTTAATCGATACACTGATAAGCAATTGCTGTGTATGGCGGCTTGAAAGGTTCTAATCACTATTTTTACCTACCATCTATTATGTGTTGTTCTGCGGGATTATCGTCATGGCTGCCATTTACCTCTTTGGTTTTCAAGGGCCTTTAGTATCATGAGTGACACACAACCACTAAATAAAGAGCGTCATATGCCTTCATTAAATAGAGCTTCACCAAACCTTTTCTCATCAAATATAGCGCATCAAGACACACTCCATCCTGAGCAAGTGTTAGACAAGCTAACCCATTTACTGGGAGCTAGCAATGTACAGGCTGATCCAGAAAAAAACGAACACTATAGAATGGGGTGGCGCTCTGGTGGTGGCAGCGCTTTGGCTGTTTTGTTTCCGCAAACACTGCTCGAGATTTGGCGTAGCTTAGAGATATGTGTGGCAGGCGACTGCATTATTATCATGCAAGCAGCAAAAACAGGACTGACTGAAGGTTCAACACCGAGCGGTAATGACTACGATAGGCCAGTGGTTGTGATCAATACCCTTGCAATGAATCAGTTGTATTTGGTGAATGATAACGAGCAAGTGATTAGCTTACCTGGCGCCACGTTGCACCAATTGCAAAGTCAGCTTAAAGCCGTAAATAGAGCGCCTCACTCGGTCATCGGTTCATCGACGTTAGGTGCATCTATTATTGGCGGTGTCTCTAACAATTCAGGTGGGGCACTGGTTAAAAGAGGTCCTGCTTATACCGAGCTGGCATTGTTTGCCCAAATAGACAAGCACGGTCAGCTAGTATTGGTTAACCACCTAGATGTGGAGTTGGGTGATACTCCAGAAGAAATACTCACTAACCTGCAAACAGGCAATTTTGATAAAAGAGCATTACCTGACACTGGTAAGCTTGCATCTGACAAAGAGTATATCGCTAGAGTAAAAGATGTTGATGCAAGCACACCAAGTCGTTTTAATGCGGATAAGCGAAGACTGTATGAAGCCAGTGGCTGCGCTGGCAAGCTTGCCGTGTTTGCAGTGCGTCTTGATACCTATCCAACGGCTATAAAAGAGAAAACATTTTATATAGGCACCAACAGTGTGAGTGAGCTTGCACAGCTCAGAAGGCAAATATTATCGAGCTTCGATAATATCCCTGAAGTGGGTGAGTACATGCATCGTGATATATTTGATGTATCCGCTAAATACGGAAAAGACACGTTCCTGAGTATTAAACATCTCGGTACAAATGCCTTACCTAGACTGTTTTCTATTAAAGGAGCTATGGATGCAAAGTTCCATAAATGGTCATGGATGCCAAAGCACTTTACTGACAAAGTTATGCAGTTCGTTGCCAATATATTTCCAAAGCATTTACCGAAACGAATGCTAGAGTATCGCGACCAATATGAACATCATTTAATCTTAAAAATGAGTGATGATGGCATAGCAGAAGCACAGAATTTTCTTGAGGCGTTCTTTGCCGTGTCAGACACAGGTAACTATTTTGAATGTAGTCAAGAAGAATCAGAAAGCGCCTTTTTACATCGCTTTGCCGCTGCAGGTGCCGCATTACGTTATGAAGTGATACATGAAAAAGAGGTCGGCGATATATTGGCATTGGATATTGCTGTACCACGTAACGAATTAGAATGGCTTGAAACGTTACCTGAAGACATTGAACAGCATTTGGAAAAGAAACTCTATTATGGACACTTCTTTTGTTATGTGTTTCATCAAGATTATATTTTGAAAAAGGGTAGTGATGCACATCTTGTTAAAAAAATGATGCTAGAGCTACTGAGCGCACGCGGAGCCAAATATCCTGCTGAGCATAATGTCGGACACCTATACGAAGCGGAACCTGATTTGCAGAACTTTTATAAAAGTCTAGACCCAACCAATACCTTTAATCCGGGTATTGGTAAAATGTCGAAAACCAAACGCAATTGCTCGTGCTGTTTATAACTGAATTCTATAACTGATATTTAAAACTGGCCATGGGCTGATTATTTATTAGTAGCTAAATAGTTCAGTGTTTGTCTATTATAAATTGTTCAATACATCCTCAGAAGCACTGCCGATTGGTAGTGCTTTTTTATTATTTCTCGGTAAATGTATCAGCAGCCTCGAGTTCAGAAGCACATTTATTCAAAATGATTTTGTTATCTATTGTTAAATACCAGTCGATGCTATGTATAATGCAGCACTAGCATAGCTTTCACTCAGTATGGCTTTCACTCATATGCCTTTAATAAGAAGATTACATTATGTCAAATAAGCGTCCTTTATATATTCCTGTTGCTGGACCCGCTCTTTTAGAGACACCTTTATTGAATAAAGGTAGTGCTTTTTCATCAGAAGAACGTAGTAGCTTTAATTTAACGGGGCTATTACCTCATAATATTGAAACGATTGAGGAGCAATCATTACGTGCTTATCATCAACTAAGCTCATTCACTGATGCGATGGATAAGCATATTTACTTGCGTAACATCCAAGATACCAATGAAACCTTATTTCATCATCTAATTGAGCAGCATATCGAAGAAGTCATGCCGCTCATTTATACCCCAACCGTTGGTCAGGCGTGTGAAAAATTCTCGCAAATCTATCGTCGTAAACGGGGTTTGTTTATCTCATATCCTGAGCGTCACAAAATTGACGACATGCTACAAAATGCCACCAAACAAAACGTCAAAGTGATCGTTGTTACTGACGGTGAACGTATCTTGGGCCTAGGGGATCAGGGTATTGGCGGTATGGGCATTCCAATCGGTAAGTTGTCTTTATACACGGCTTGTGGTGGTATTAGCCCAGCCTACTGTCTACCTATTTTGCTGGATGTCGGCACCAATAACCAACAGTTGCTTGATGATCCTATGTATATGGGCTGGAGAAATCCGCGCATCTCTGGCGATGAATATAATGAATTTGTGGACTTATTTATTCAAGCCGTTAAGCGCCGTTGGCCAGAAGTGTTATTGCAATTTGAAGATTTTGCTCAGGAAAACGCGACACCATTATTGAATAAATATCGTGATCAGCTATGCTGCTTTAATGATGATATTCAAGGGACTGCTGCGGTATCGGTTGGTACTCTGATTGCAGCGTGTCTAAATAAAGGTCAAAAACTTAGCCAACAGAATATCGCATTTTTAGGCGCAGGATCTGCAGGTTGCGGTATTGCTGAGCATATTATTCGCCAAATGCAACGTGAAGGATTGACTGAAGAGCAAGCTCGTAGTCAAGTATTCATGGTTGATCGTTATGGCCTGCTAACAGATGGCATGACAGAACTGCAAAAATTCCAAGAACCATTAGTACAAAAGGAATCAGCTATTGCCAGCTGGGATAAAAGTAAGAAACTCGGCTTAGCGCAAGTGGTTAAACAAGCAAAAATCACCGTATTATTTGGTGTTAGCGGACAAAAAGGTCTGTTCACCCAAGAAGTGATCGAGTCGCTATGTGCTAATACTGAGCACCCAATTGTACTACCACTTTCAAATCCAACGTCTCGTGTGGAGGCAACACCGCAAGAAGTCATGAATTGGAGTAAAGGTAAGGCCATTGTTGCGACGGGTAGTCCGTTTCCTCATACCACTTATAACGGTCAGTCTTTTGAGGTTTCTCAGTGTAATAACAGCTATATTTTCCCTGGTATTGGTCTAGGTGTTTTAGCAGCACGTGCGACGGGTATCAGCGATAATATGCTAACGGCAGCAAGCCAAGCCCTTGCAGATATATCAATGGAATACGAAAAAGCACCTGGTGCCATCTTACCGCCGATTAAGGTTATTAGAGAGATCAGTGAAAAAATAGCGTATGCAGTGGCTTTGCAAGCTGCTCAAGACAAGCTAGCACTACCTATCACATCGGAGAATTTACAACGCCGATTAAAAGCGAACTTTTGGTTACCTGAATATCGTAACTATCGCCGTACTTCTTTCTAGGTTAGATAGTTAGCTGTTATCAATATTGCAAACACCATAAAAAATCACCTTAACTTGAAAAGTTAGGGTGATTTTTTTATCTATGCATTAATATAAAACTATAGCGTCTGTATGGTCGCTTGTTTTGGTGGTGAGTTAGTCAACGCCTTGATAATTTCAGATATTTTAAAGGTATTCTAAGAAGTGTTAGTCGATACCTTTATCATTAAGGTATGTAAGGTTAGGGTGTATTATAGACACGCAATAAAAAACCCTTGCAGCGTATGGCTTACAAGGGTTTAATCGGTACTACTCATATCTTAACTGGTGCGCCCACCACGCAACGACTAACTTAGCATAATCCTTTATTATTAATGGTTAAGGTAGTTAAGTATTTATTTTTAACAACAAATTTAACAACTTCTTAAGGTCTATTGATTTGCCATCCGATTGAGATTGGCTTTTATATTACGAATGACCTGATTGCATAAGTTTTTCTCAATATCATAACTGTTAATAACAGTCAAAAAATCCTCAGCAACTGATGCTACCTGATCAATAATAGCTTGTGCCTTGTTTTGCTTAATATCAGCAAGTTTAGCCAACTTTAATAAGTGAGATCGGGTAGGGTATTGAGCTTCACCAGTTACATCCATTTGGTGATAACCATTCATACCTGAGTTATAAGCGAGATCATAGACGGGCGATAACGACCACCTGCCAGCCTTGTCCATCATAAAAGAGAAGTTTTTGCTATGATCGTCTTTATTATTAAAGATGACATTAAATACAGCATGTCTAAAACCCTCTTCTACAGCAACTTGCGATTGAGTCAACATACGCACGCAGCGCAAATACTGCAAATAATCTATTGAAGGAATGCGAAAGTCAATATCTAACAAACCCGCCAGTGTATGAGTATGAACGCGTTGATTGCCCATGCGGTCAAAACGCTCAACCCCAAAAGCAGCATGTTGTTCACCGATATCAAAATAATGATGCGCAGGCATGTTTAGGCCTGCTTGCTTAGCCCTATCAGCATAAAGTGACTCTAATAGACAAACGCTTTTATGCTCAGATTGGGCAGGGAACTTAATCAGCCACGGCGTTGCGGATGGCTGTTCGCTTGTTAAGTCCGTAGCAATAAACTCGGTTGCCTCATCATATAGGACAAGTGCTTTTGGTCTTGCACCTTGTGGTGAGCCGCCGATAACGATGAGCTCAGCCAGTATGTTGCTATCTTGTCCGGATAAAATCGATTGATTGGCAGCGGCCAGTTTGGCTAAAGTAAAATCATTAATATCGATATCAGCAGCCGATAAATCTTGTTGTGGCTCAAAACTAAGTGCTCCCATTGCTGAATTACCAATATAAGCGAGGCGATCTAAAACATTGATTGACGTAGCATGAGACATTGTTTTTCGAAAGAATCTATCCATTAGCAGCATTCCCCAACCATCAGGCAAGCTGTCTGATAATAATCCGCATAAGTAATGGCTTGACGCATGAGCACCATAGTAAGGTTCTGATCGTAATGGCATCTCAATTGGTGACAGCTCCAGTCCATCAGCCAGCCACGCTGCATCATAGCCAAAGGTAGGGCGTCGTCCATCCATCGTTAATTTACCGATAAGACGTTTGTCTCCGAATCCTTGGTAGTAAATATTGACAATTGATATCGGTTGATACATTGAAATGGCTACCTTATATCAGCTTTTGTTTGAGGCGCGCAAGCGTGGATTTTGTTTAGCGATAACATCTTCTATATTGGTAGGTACTACATCAAATAATTCAGAAAAGTGATTTACCATGCCAAGAGCCATAGCGAGCCTGATTATATTGTATAGTGTACCGCCCTGACCAGACTCAATACGAGCAACAGTACTGATGCCAGTACCAGCCTTATCTGCTAAAGCGGCTTGCGTTAAGTTTAATGCCAGTCGCTGCGTTTTTAAGCGTTCACCTAAAATCTCGGAAATCTCACTTGGCGTATAAAAATCAAATCTTATGTTCATAATATAATAAATCATATAAGAGTGTTAAAATACTATTTTAGCACTTAGTAGTTCAAATATGAATGCTTGTTTTTCTGAAATAAATAATTAACAAAAAATATTTGTAATCAAACCCCGATATTAATAGCGTCCCCTAAGAAAATTCAATTTCATACCCCCGCCCTCTACACTATATAAATAATAGCATATAGAGCTTTTCCAGTTTGTCAGAGTAAGATTGTTCCATGGCATATGCAAATATTGATGATATTTTAAAAACCATAATCTAGTATCGATTTGAATGTTGAACATAGCTCGACTATAAAATTGACTACATCAGTGTATTTATACGGACTCTAATGCTTGCTGGCAAGTGAGCTATGCTGAAGAAACCGTACAAGTAAACTTGGTAAACTAACGACTCAACGAGGAGTTTACCATGACCAAGAAAGTTAGAACTTACAGCACAGAATTTAAAGCAGAAGCTGTCAAGAAGATAGC
>Ga0208014_1000382_pt1 | contig 19234 bp, 20 predicted proteins | sample 25_taG_FD_184099 | JGI IMG/M metagenome (GOLD analysis project Ga0208014, IMG submission 184099) | Marine viral communities from Cariaco Basin, Caribbean Sea - 25_WHOI_OMZ (SPAdes) (version 2) | ecosystem: Environmental > Aquatic > Marine > Oceanic | place: Caribbean Sea: Cariaco Basin...
CCGGAATCGCCTGATCCAGCATCAGGTTGGACATGAACTGCAGCGAGTGGCGCCAGGAATCCACCTCCTTGGCCGCCACCGAGCGTGACAGCCGACGCCGGAACTCGAGCAGAATCTTTTCATGAATGCGATTAAGGCGGACGTCTTCAATAAACGTCTTCTTCTTAGCGGTATAAACAATCATGAACCGTTGTCGTCCTTGTTCTGATACGCCGTGTACTTGCGCGCCGAACCGCGTGCCTGATCGGCGGGATAACGGGCTTCGTTAATGGCCATCTTCTCTTCCACGGCGCTGGGAATATCCACGCCCAGCTTGTCCGCCAGCCGCAGCAGGTAGATTTGCACATCGGCGATCTCATGGGCGGCCGCGCGATGCTGCTCCGGCGTGAGCTCGTAGGACTGCGCCTCCGTCAGCCACTGGAACAGGTCCAGCAACTCGGACACCTCGCCACCCAGCGCCATGGTCAAGTTCTTGGGCGAATGGAACTTGTCCCAGTCGCGCGCCTCGGCGAAGGCGCGCGCTTTGTCGCTGAGGCGCTGGAAGTCGGACATGGTGGTTCCCCGTAACGTTAAAAGTTGGCTCAGCGCCCGCTGGATCAGGCGCTAAGCGGCGTCCAACGGCGTAATCCGCGACACCTCATCCTTAGCGGATTGCGAAGCGGCCCATAAATCCACCGCGCGCTGCGCGTTAAGCCAGAACTCCGGTGAATTGCCGAACAAACGACCGAGCCGCAGCGCCATCTCCGGGCTGACAGCGCGGCGCTCGCGCAACAGTTCATTCACCGACTGCCGCGAAACGCCCAAACGCTCAGCAAGCTGCGCCACCGTCAGCCCATAGTCCGGAATGAAGTCCTCTCTCAGCATTTCGCCGGGATGCGTTGGCTTACGCTGGATGCCGGCGGTATTGGAAATCGTCATGTTAACCACCTCTCTTCAATGGTAATCGAGGAACCGAGTTAACGGGAATGCGCCGTGACCAAACTCTCCCTCGAAATCTCCCCAACCGCCCGCACCCCGGTGAGCGTCATCGCCACCTTCATCTCGCTGGCGATCAGGTCCAGCAGATGGGCCACGCCCTGCTCGCCCGCCGCCGCCAGGGCGTAGACGAAGGGGCGGCCGAGCAGCACGCCGTCGGCGCCCAGGGCGAGCAGGCGCACCACGTCCAGACCGGAGCGGACGCCGGAATCCGCCAGGATCGTCAGGTCGCCCTGCACCGCGTCGGCGATGGCCGGCAGCGCCCGGGCCGAGGACAGCACGCCATCGAGCTGGCGCCCGCCGTGGTTGGAGACGACGATGCCGTCCGCGCCCAGCCGCACCGCGTCGCGGGCGTCCTCCGGGTCGAGAATACCCTTGAGCACCATGGCATCATCATTTGGATTCTTTCGTGCAGCACGCTGCCTGCCGGGCAATTTCCCTTTTTACCCTATATGCCGACCAGATGGGCAGCGCTTGCAGTAAAAGAACAACCGCCGAAACAATCATATACCCAGCCCCCAAAACACGGGACCAAGGATCCTCCACTATTGCAATGAACAACAGAATTAGAGGAATACCAATAACGGACATACTGCCACCGAAAAGAAGACCAACCCAAAGAAGAAACCAGTCTAGGCAGCTTATGTGGATATCCAACTTGTCTTTCTCGTAACGGGCCAATCGAGCAGCGCGTTTAAAGTGAACAAAAGGCATTCTGCCCGCGGCACGATTGTAAATAGCCATCAAGGCTTCACGAGGCTCTTTCTCCAGTCGAATCCCTGTAGCCAGATTAAAGTATTCCGCGGCAGCTTGGCGCCTCAAGGCTTCCTGACTTTCCCCGTCACAATATTTCGACCTCCAAGCTTCTTCGATATTCGCAACTTGCACTTTCCTACGGTTAACCATATACCGGGCAATACTAGAAAACCCTGACAGAGCAGCGACAAACAAAGTGACGGCAATGAGCAACCATTCGCCATTCTCAATAGCACCCAGCAATGACCTGACCCATTCTCCCTGCATTGCTTGTCCTTACGTATCAATATTCTTTTGTGATGCGGCCGACTCACTATCCTCCGGCTCTTGATCACTCTGATTCGACCTCAAAAGACCCATACCAAAATTTAAGAGAACATAGGCAGGAAACGCCAGAATCACGCCGTAAAGCTGTCGATATTCTGCGTCTGACGGAAAGCGCCCGAAAGGTTCAAAGACCCATAGAAAACTCAAACAGCACAGCGCCCAACCGGAGCAAGCCACGAGGAATGAAGCCAGTTTCCGAACACTCAAGACCGCTTCCGGCCCGGTTTTATAGGGGCTCTCCTTATGAAAGCTAAAATAACCAACACTGATAATGGCACACACGGCACTGATCAGCCCGGTTACCCCATTCAATAATTCCCAGTCCATACCCCCTCGCGCACCCTGTTTCCAGACCCAATCAGTCACCCGATGACAAAGCGGCCATATTTCACCACCCTGCATGTCCTCTCAAAACCAAGCCTGAAGCTCGGATTTGGTTATCCCACATACCAATAGTGCCCTTCATACTTTATAACCCTGCTCGACTACTGCCACTCAATCTTGAGGTCTTTATGCGACTGCGCGCAGTCCCTCAAATAAAGGTTGATCAGGCTCTGATACGGCAGATCCTTCTTCTCCGCCAGGTCCTTGAAGTAGTCGATAGTGTCTTCGTCCAAGCGGATCGTGACCTGCTTCTTGAGCTTCTTGGCGTAGGGATTCTTGGTGGACTTGGAAAAATCGTAGTCGTCACGCATGGCGGTATTCCTCATAGCTGGCTCGCTCGCGCCTGTTCGCCTTACGGGCAGAGATGATGCGGATGGTGTCTGCCTCTCGGACGCAATGGCAGACCACCAAAAGGCGCGAATGGATGCTCGTGCCGAGAAGGATGAACCGGTCCTCCTCCGTAGAATGGTCCGGGTCTCCTATCACGCGGGCGAACTCGTCGGTAAACGCCGTTTTGGCTTCCTGAAACGAGACGCCGTGTTTGCGCTGATTGGACGCTTCCTTTCGCGGGTCCCATTCAAATTCCAGATGGCTCATGCATTACAATGTAGTTATTCTGTAGTTTTTGTCAAGCAGGCGTGCCAAACCCGCTCGCTACCGGCATCACACCCACACCAAACTCTCCCGCGAAATCTCCCCAACCGCCCTGGCCCCAGTCAACGTCATCGCCACCTTCATCTCGCTGGCGATCAGGTCCAGCACATGGGCCACGCCCTGCTCGCCGGCGGCGGCGAGGGCGTAGACGAAGGCGCGGCCCAGCAGCACGCCGTCGGCGCCCAGGGCGAGCAGACGCACCACGTCCAGGCCGGAGCGGACGCCGGAATCCGCCAGGATCGTCAGGTCCCCCTGGACGGCGTCGGCGATGGCCGGCAGGGCCCGGGCCGAGGACAGCACGCCATCGAGCTGGCGCCCGCCGTGGTTGGACACGACGATGCCGTCCGCGCCGAACCGCACCGCCTCGCCGGCGTCCTCCGGGTCCAGAATACCCTTGAGCACCATCGAGCCTTTCCAATACTCACGAATCCATTCCAGATCCCGCCAGCCGATGGACGGATCGAAGTTCTCGCCCAGCCAGCCGATGTAATCCTCCAGGTGGATGCGATGGCCCAGATAGGCCGACACATTGCCCAGATCGTGCGGCCGCCCGCGCAGGCCCACGTCCCACGCCCAGCGCGGGTGCGTCACCGCCTGCAGCATGCGCCGCCAGGCCGCGAACGGCCCGGACATCCCCGAATGCCGATCGCGATAGCGCGCCCCCGGCACCGGCATATCCACCGTGAACACCAGGGTCCGCACCCCCGACGCCCAGGCCCGCTCCAGCGCGTTCTCCATGAACCCGCGGTCGCGCAGCACATACAGCTGAAACCACATCGGCCGCGTCATCGCCGGCTGCACCTCCTCGATGGGACACACCGACACCGACGACAACGTAAACGGCACGCCCCGCGACGCCGCCGCCCGCGCCGCCTGCACCTCACCCCGCCGCGCGTACATCCCGGTAAGCCCCACCGGCGCCAACGCCACCGGCAGGCTCACCGCCTCCCCGAACAACCGCGCCGACAGATCCACCTCCCCCGCCGCCTTCAACACCCGCTGCCGCAACGCCAGATCGCGCAGATCCGCCACATTGCGCGCCAGGGTGTGCTCGTCGTACGCGCCCCCGTCGATGTAGTGGAACAGGAACGGCGGCAGGCGACGTTTGGCGGCGAGGCGGTAATCGTGGGTCGAGGAGATGATCATGGTTGTCTCCTGATGGGGTGGCGACCGGGCAGCTTGGAGGGGGGGTCTTTGAGTCCCGTACGAACTAAAGGCCGGCCTCATTGAACAATTGGGCCGCAGAGACGTTCAACGCCCTGGCGATACGCAGGATGTTCGCCAGGGAGACGTTGCGCTCGCCCCGCTCCACCGCGCCGATATAGGTGCGATGAATCCCAACCTCGGTGGCGAAGGCCTCCTGGGAAATACCAGAGGCCCGTCTCCGTTCCCGAATCACGGAACCCAGCTTTTTCTGTGCGTCATCAATATGGGTAGTCATATTTCAAATTGTTCTTATAGATGACTATAAATCTACATACTATGAGTAGCATATCCGGACGCCATGCTCTATGATGACTTTACGTATCATTGAAACTCATGGAGGGAATCATGAAAAAGCGCAAGCCGAACATTGAGATCGGGCACTATCGTGGAAGCCGCTACTGGGGCGTTTGGGTTGATTCGGAGCTGCTTGCGGTGGTGTGTTATCGGAAAGGAGCGGAGGCGATCAAATCAGCGTTACTAAATCGCCAGTAAAAAAAGGAGACTGAGCGGACGCTCACCAAAGAACTACGTTACTTTGTAACCCAAGCAGCAGGCGCACAACCTTAATAGCGCCATGCTGCTCATGGCCACATCTCCGGCTGCCATTTTGAAAGGCTGGGAGGAGTCTATGGAACTGATGCCCATTCACATTTTTCCGTGTGCAGCACCTCGCTGTACACACGTTATACACTTGCACACCTATGAACATTGACGGACAGGCGCCGCCCAATTTACTTATATTTACTCTTAGCCTTCTTTTAAAGGGAAGAGGCCGAAACGGCCATACTGAGGGTTCTTCGTAAATACCGTCAGCCCAAGCTGGCCTTCAAACGACTCTGGCGGATGCTCGTTTTCAACGATAATGACTTGACTGTCGGAATGTTCTTCGATCAGATATTTATAAAATTTTTGTTTAAGAGTCGTGCCCTGAAGGCTATCGCCGTCGCCCTCCGGCTTGTAGTAGGCGAGCAAGGGTGAATCAAGTACGACAAAACCCGGATGAGGGAGCGAGCGCTCTTTACAAAACTCAAGCAACCCTAAAGTGGCGGCGGCGTGCGTTATCGCTCTGAGACCTTTGCCTCTGTTGCCGCGAAGCTTACCATTGATGACAAAATCCATAGCAGTTTCGTCAAAATAAACACTGCCAGTGTCGGGAAAGTCCCAAGCCTCAAGTATTCGTTCTACCGTTTTAGAAAAGTCATGTAGAACCTGGGTCGATAGCCTCGCGACAATATTTTGATTACCTATTTGCGCTTCGTCTTCGTCTCCGAATAATTCTTCTCTTTGTGCACGGAGTTTGTCTAATCTGGTAAATACAGAAAGGTGCGAAACAACTTTGCTACGAGTATCAACGAAATTGGAGTAGTCAGACTGTACATCTGACAACTCTGGAGCAATGGCGCTTTTAATCTCTCCATCAATGTCATTGAATTTGTCTTCGATCTCAATCAGAGCTTCGGACAGACGGGCCGACTCGTCATGCAACGAAGTAACTGTAGAATCAAGATCACTAGCTAGTCTCTTGATCTTTTCCATCTCTGCTGCTGCAGCAACGACTATTGCCTCAACATCACCATCGCACTCTTCGGTACTATGTTGAGATTCTGGTAAAGCGCCGCAAAGCGGGCAAGGCACTCGTTCATGGTGCACAAAAAGCGAACCGGATTCTTCGATGGCCATCAACCGACGCAAGTCTGTTACATATTGCGCCTTCAGCAAAGCAAAGCGTTCCAACATGTTGGCTATGTCATCTATCCTGTCCTTTGTCACCTCGCGGTTTTTCACAATCTCCCGTCTTTGGGTGGTCATTTGATTGAGCTGAGACTGAGCCAGTTGAAGCTTTTCTCTACTGGATGAAATAGCCCGCTCTAGTTTTTCGAGTTGATTTTCTAGTTCTTCACGCCCAAAACCGTGTTCAGTAATCTCGTCCTCTACATCAGCTATCCATTGTTCGAGAAGTTCGGCTTTTGCTCGGTCATTTGACTCCGACTGTTTGCGAGCATCTGCTGGCACTATTGCGCTATCATCCGCCCCCGTAAGCATGAGCTTCAGGGTAGACTTTTCAGCAGTTTTAGAAACATATTGGCCAGTTAAGAACGGAGAATCCTGCCGAATTATTTCCTGCTCATTAACAATGACAAGTCGAGCAATGTCGCGGAAGCTTAAGGACCGGCAATCTCCATTCGCATTCTTTCGCACATATTTGCCTAGCAATTCTATGGCACCAAGAAGCCAACCGGAAATATTGTCCTCCCTGCCTGCTGCGTGTTTCATCTTCATTGTGCCACTTTCCATGGCATCAGTCGCAGCTTCAATATCCCCTTTAAATATCCGGTAGTTACCGCCCTCTATACTGCGTTCGAATGTCCAGAGGCCTTTTTCCGAGGATTCGATAGCAATACGGGCTTTTTCGTATCCGGCCAGCTCTGGAATTCCTCGCAGCTCCTTACCACCGAGAAGGAAGTCAATGGCCTCGACAAGAAAAGATTTTCCAGTATCAGATGCACCGCATACAACACTCAGGTTTTGATCGAAACCAATCCAAGCGGGGGCAACTCTACTGCCCAAAAAGCCTATGTTTCTTATTTTAACTGTTTCATCCATTTTATTAACTATCACCTAGGCCTTGTGATGGGTGAAATTGGGTAGTCCATTTATCAAAAAAACCGCTAATCAAATCTTGAAGCTCGGCAGTATCCATATTCCCGAAAGTCTCCCCAACCCAGCGGGCCCTATCCATCAGTATGCGCATATAGGGGGTAGCCATCGAGTCGACAAATGGCTTCGCATAGTCACTTGCCTGATAAAAGATCCCTTCCGCCCCCACAATTCTGGTGACAAGCCCACGGCTCATCATTAAAGAAAGTCCTGACTCAATAATTGTACGCCTAACCAGAAGCTCACCTTCTCTCATAGGAAGAGGTGGATGGAGGCTTTCGGGGCCGTTAACATCGCTTGAATGAACAACCAGATAGTCAAAATCAACAAGACGCTGCAAATCCAAAGCGACGGGGAAATTAGCTGCAAGAATGACTAACGAGCGAACACCTGTCTCAAGTGCACTATTAAATACTGTGACACTTGGTTGACGATCTTCACTCATCGCGCTCCCCCCAATTCAAACGGCTGTCATTTACAAGTTGGTGGCACATTCCTTGTTTGTCCCGCGCGCGTGTGACACTGGCAAGCGGGCTTGCATCAATGACAACATTGGCTGCCTGGCTCATTGTTGTATTTAAACGATCCATACCGCAGTCGTGCTTAGACTCGCACACATCCACAACGCCATCAAAAATATCATCTTGAAGAGCTTCGAAGACACCTGGGGGGACTGTGTCCCGGGAAAAGTTGCGCAAGGACTCCGCATGATAAAAGCGCTCACGTTGTCTTCGAAAGTTGTTCCGTATGCCATCATCTTTTTCTAGCAGGGAAAGATCGGGCGATTTCGTATTATCGTCAATGGATTGTGCATACACACGTAATAGCTCTCTCACGTAGCGATGATCCATAGATACCGTATCTTCTGGCGGTATTTCAGGTTCGGGGCGTGTAGCTAGCCCTCCACCAAATCTTACGGAATGAAAAGGCGTGGAGGCATGTTGCTCAATCATTCGAACAAGTGATACAGAATCGAATATGGTAAAATCAAAGCTCTCTAAATGGGTAAGGAGATCGCCCTCGAGCTTTATCTTGGCTGCAGACGTGATGCCATCTTCGCAATGTTTTGCCCAGTTATATTTAAGCCCTTCTTTTAACTTTGGAGCATTTGCGAGTAGCTTGCCGAGTTTTGTCCCGATTTGCTTTGGAGCAACGAAGTAATACTTTCTCGGTGACGTATATTCACCGCAATGCGTAAAGTAAATAATCTTACCCAACTCAACCCAGACATCGGAAGGAGCTAAAGGCTTATCGTAAAATTTACACTGGTAGTTGTCCCAGCCATCACTAAACTGGCTAGAGGCGATAAAACCTACGACGTCTAGCCCTTTGTCGCCTGCACCAGCAAAGCGCTTGACGCAATGATAGAAACCTTCAAGCGATGAAGCCCATTCCTCGGTGAATTCCTCCCACTCGTCCGCACCAAATAGCTGCACGCGCTTCGCTTTCGGGATAGGAATACCGGAAATTATATGCTCCGAGCTATACAATCCTTTTTGAGGATTGGGTGAAAGCTCTTTCAAATGATCTTGGTTCATTATTTTTCGCAATTGGTCGTATTTTGTATCGTATAACGCCAAAAGCAGCGGGGCATGTTTTTCTCCGCTGCCATTTCTTGTTAAGCGCTAGTCATCCGCATCAAGGATGAGCATTTTCTCCGTTACCTCGATCGAGACATTCACCTCTCGAGGTGGAACAAACAAAACACAACCAGCTCCGTGACCGGATTGAACCTCTGGCAAAAAATGCCCTCCAGCCCAACCATTACGTTGCGCCTCTTCGGCGAACCAGTTTTTAACCGGCTGAGTTATTCGTTGCTGTGATTTCCCAGTCGCCTGGTTGTAAAGCGCCAAAATTCTATCCGAAGTACATAAGACCGCATTGTCTTTCAGCTTGCATGATGCCGGTGTTGGAAATTTATAGTTTGGCGGCATATCCCCTCCTCGTTTTAGAAATTACGCTTAACGCCCACAGCAACTGCGGCTTTGTAGTGAAGTCGAAGGCGTAATGAAAAAGCCGTCGGATTTCCTGCGATTGTTATGTGTTTTCCACTGCATGTTGATGAACCCTTTCCCGCTCTAGTTGAGCTATTTCTTCCATTTGCTCCAGAGTTAAATCATGGGCTTCGAGGCGATTACCGCCTGTGATCCTCATATATTCCTCATGCCGCTTATTTTTGAAAATATCGTAGAATCCAGTAGAAGGTAAATTGGTATTTTTTTTTGCTAGAAGCGCACCATAGATAGCCACTTCACTAGGCGCAATTTTTCGACACGCTTCTTCGAATGTTTCCCATACATCATTTCTATGTGTGTCTGGATCAAAAAAATCGAATATTGCGCTATAGCGAATGGCGCTACGTCTACGCGCCTTATTCTCTAAGAGCTTGATTAATTCCGGCACCTTCTCTTCTATTACATTCACTTCGTATTCTCTAACTTACGTTTTGGGTACAGTGACACATAATTGGCATTGGGACGTCAGCGCGAATTTCCAATGAACGCGTCCGCGTCATATCACTATTCTTGAATTCCCCTAGCCCAAAATAAAACCAGAAAAGTCAGCAACTTACAAACTCAGTGATCAGGTCTGTCCCTGATATCTTGACCACCTCGCTCTCCCCACAAACCAAAACGCCGCCAGCGCCACGCGCAAACGACCTTTTAAGTAAGCCCTTACTAATTAGCCAAATCAGATAAATCGCGGGTCAAACGCCGACATCAAGGCAAGCCCGTCTAGCGGGCCTCCCCGGCAACGGCAACCCAGCAATCCGCTTAGCCTTCTCTGGCGGCACACCCAGCGCCTGCAGCACCATCTCCGCCGCAATACGGTCGGCGTGCTCCACCTCGCCGTCTTCCACGAGCAGGTTCATGGCGCCCAGGGTGGCGGAGATCACCATGCTCATGGCCATTTCTTCGTGGGCGTAGTGGAAGTCGCCTTGGCGGCGTCCGGCTTGCAGGTCGGCGCGGAGGTAGGTGGCGAGGGTGGAGCGCATGTCTTCGGCGTAGCTGACGACGGTGATGAGGGCGCGGGTCCAGTCCGGGTCGGTGCGGGCTTTGTTCATGAAGGTGCGCACGGCGATGCTGAGGCGTTCGGCGCCGCTGTCGACGGCTTCGCTGACGGTGAGGATCTGTTCGGAGAGCTGGACGGCCAGTTCCAGACCGAAGGCTTCGAGGACTTGTTCGCGGGAGCGGAAGTCGTTGTAAACGGTGCCGTTGGAGACGCCGGCTTCGTCGGCCAGGGTGTTGAGGGCCAGGTCGCCGGCCCCGGCGGGGAAATCATCAAGCCCGCCCACGTGCAGCTGCTGGATTACGAGATCGAGCTGACCCTGGTGCTGGGCAAGCAAACGGACGGGCCGGTGGAGATCACCGCCGACAACCTGCACGAATTCGTGGCGGGCCTCTGCATTGGCAACGACGTCTCCGCCCGGGACGTGCAGATTCCGCAGATGCAGTTCCACAAGGGCAAGAGCTACCGCACCTTCTGCCCGCTTGGGCCGGTGCTGTGCCTGCTGGATAAGAGCGAAATGCATTACCTGGACGAGATGCAGCTGAAGCTGACGGTGAACGGCGAGACCCGCCAGCAGGACAGCACCGCCAACCTGGTGTTCAAGCCCGCCGAAACCCTCAGCGAGTATTCGCTGATTCACAACTTCGCCCCCGGCGACGTATTGATGACCGGCACACCCGCCGGCTGCGCCCTGGGCCTGCCCAGCCCGGCGGTGACCAAAGTGGCCGCCTTGCTACCCGAATCGAAAAAATGGCAGCTTTTTATAAAGTCGCAAAAGCGCCGCCAGCAGTACCTTCAGGCCGGGGACGTGGTGGAATCCACCATCACCAGCCGCGACCAGGTGCTGGACCTGGGCAAGCAACGCCATACGATTAAGGGCGGGGTCTGACCGGGCCGGCAAAGGAGAAAAGGATGAAGGCTTTTACCATCGTCTATCAGAACACCGGCACGCTGCGCCCGACCGAGGTGCCGGCGCCCGCCGACAATCAGGTTCAGTTGGCACTGATCGGCACCTCCATCAACCCCATCGATCCGCTAGTGGCCCGGGGCTACGGCGCCCCGCTGCTCAAAACCAAGCAGCAAGTGCCCCTGATCCCGGGGCGGGACGCGGTGGCTCGGGTTGTCGACGTGGGCAAGGGCGTCACCAACTTGCAGCCCGGGCAGCGCGTGCTGGTCGCGGCCTCGCCACGCACCGGCGGCACCTATGCGGAGATCTTCAACCTGCCACGAGCCTGTGTGGCACCGATTGACCACGGCCTCAGCGACGCCACCGCCGCCGGCCTGGGCTACGCCGGACTCACCGCCCTACAATCCCTGGCCGCCGCCGGCCTCTCCGCCGACAACGCCCAAGGCAAAAACCTTTGCATCAACGGTGCCAGCGGCGGCGTGGGCTCCATCGCCCTGGTGCTGGCCCGGCGCTGGGGCGCGACCATCACCGCAGTGGCCTCCCAGTGCAACCGGGACTGGGTACGGCGTCTGGGCGCCGACCAGACCGTGGACTACCGCGACCCGTCGGCCATGGCCGCCATCGACGCGGACGTCATTCTCAACTTCGCGGCCCCCGGCGACAATCACCGGCAAGACCCACTGCTGGACGGGCTGCGCCGCCGCGACACCCCCAGCCGCGCCTACGTGAACACCACCAATCCGGTGCTCAGCTCGGTTACCGACAAGGGCGTGGTGGGCGGTCTCGCCACCAGCGGTGGGATCTACCTGAAGAAACGCCTGGCGGCACACCGGGCGGGCATCCGCTACCGCTGGGTGCTGTTCCAGGAAAACGCCGACCAGCTGGCGTACCTGGCCAAGGTGTTCGCCGACCCGGACACCCCGACCATCGTCAGCGACAGCCAGCCGCTTGATGCGCTGCCCGATGCTTTCAACGATCCGAAGGGGGCGCCGTCACCGGGGAAAGGGGTTTTTATGGTGGGTGCACCCTGACCGGGGAATTCCCGCGGCAGGATAGTTCCGACGCAAAACCTGGACACAGGTCGCCAGAGCAAATTAAGTGGCCGGCCTTAGCGAAAGCTAAAGACCTAAACATACTGGTGTTATGACTCAGCCTCATTCAAAGCGCTGCTCTCGTTCCTCGTCCTCTCGCTGTTCGCGAACTCTCATGTTTTCAATGCATCTAATCAGCTTTTCGGACACCAATCTCGCGGCCGCTGCTATCTTTTCGTTCTCATGGTCGATTAACCCACGGATGGCATCCGCTCGAGGTTGCATCGCGTCCGCTTGGCTACCAGACCAAGACGACGGTGTAGCCCGCTCAGCGAAGACTTCCAGTATCTCTTCTGGCTCAGGACAGGCTTCCAGTAACCGAAGCGCAGATTCCGACAGGAGCACTTTATCCCCATCCTTCGACCAAAGTTTGATGCCAGGCGCGACAGAGGCCCACACGCTGGCCTCATCTCTGGATCGGCACCACTCAATCAAAACGCCCACATCGACTTTAGCAAAGACAGAGCGATGCAGGCCGCCGTGGCGAATGAAGAACTGTCGACGACTCTGTTCTTCTTCAGTGCCTTGAAAAACGCGATTAAGAAACACCTCTGGCATCAAGGCGACGGTAGTCTCAATGGCAATGTCGAACCCATGAATATAGCCATATCGCTCATCCATAACGTCAAAAATCGTATTTATCCATTCGAGCTTTTCAGTCTCGTTGCCATCGCAGCTCAATGCGGCGCCCACAACGCGCTCCATGTTGTAACTTATGGCCCCATCAGGGTCATCATGATCTCTTGCAAGCCTCTGAATCGCTGCTCTTAGGCCAATCGAGCGAAGGCCCGCCCCCAACGTATCTGCGGCGCCTTCTTGGCCATGCAATTTCATGTTTACAGCATCCAACACCACATCATCGCCGTTTGATTTACTCAGAAGCCTTTGGGCAAGTTCTAGAACACGTTCTTCCGGCAAACCCGCATACTCATCTCGCCACAGGATTGGCCCATACATCCAAGGACGAATGTCAGGATCGTCCAGAATCGCCATACAGCGGTCTAGGTCTTGTTCTTTAAAATCCAGACGGGGATGCAAAGCCACCAAAACGAGCCGGAGTTTGGGGTGCCGGGCACACTGGTCAAGCAACTCCTGTGCGAATGCGGAATCAATTGAGTTAACCTCTTCAATGAAACCGCCAAAAATCGCAAAATTCTTATGGTCTTCACAGTGCGCACTCAGTGCTTTGAGCAGCTCCTGCCAAACAAATTCCAGCTCATGCGACCCTCGAACCAACCCCCGCCCAAACGTTGCGACATAGGGCATAAATCCGTTGCAGAACAGGTTATCACCCAGTTCACTAAGCTCGTAACCTGATGCCGCAAAATCTTCTCCCAGACGTAGCGCCTTCGCCTCGAGCCGCTTCTCAGCTTCGCGATATTTTTGGGAGTCGTCATGATCGAAGTCCTTGTCAAGCGCCCAATAGTCGCCCCCCTTACTCAATACATATGCCATTATCTTCGAAACTAAATCGCTAGGCTCCAGCTCCCTCTCCAATTCGGCAAGCTCATCCGGTAACGGCTCAAACTCGTCCTCGCTTTTATGCTTTGTATGATCAAGATGGATAGTGGAACGAACAGCTTTCCAACCTTCACCCCAAGGTCGGTGTGCATGCATTTTGCGAGCGGCAACGACAAGATCCCCCCGAATGGCTTTTTGGTGCCAGATCGCTCTAAATTGATTCGCCAGAACTAGCCGTGCCGGGTTCTCAAGATCAGAATCGCCGGACGTTCCCAACTGTACCGCAATATCTATGAAGGCATTTCGCCACTGCAAAAGTTCATTATGGTTAGGTTGAAATCCAAAGTTTCTTGGCCGAGCACCAAATTCGTTTACCCCAAACCCTGTCCATGGCGGTCCACCCAGGGCGGTCGAGAGCACCCGGAAGCCAAGCGATCTGCGTCCAGCCACATCTGACGAAAGGCATTCATTCATGACCGCTATACGCTGATCTAGGGAGGCATGCGTTCCGGAAAGGTATGCCTGAAAAAACCTGGTGATCTTGTCCCGAACCGAGTCGTAATTATTTTCTTCGCCCTCGTAATCCGCCACATGGATTAAAAGATTAACACAACGGTCGAAGGCACATGCATCGTAGGCCAATAACTGCAAAAGGTTGAGGATAACCGTCCGCTGCGGATTAAAACGCGGCTCCATACCGTCAAAACCAGGAGAGGTAAGCTCGACTTCGATCCTATGGAGCAACGTCTCAGGTGCAACCGGGCCGACATAGCTCAGCATGCGTGCCGCCGTATCTCCAAGTGTTAATATCCGCCCCAGCAGACCACCGGGATAGAGCCAGGCTTCAACAATCTCTTTCGCCACGGGATGATCGTGCAAGAGCCCCAGCCTGTGCGCGAACGACGTTAGCAAGCGCTCACGACCGGGAGCCTCAAAGGTCGCCCTGAGTTGATCAACAGGGATACTATCAAGTGCTGATGCTGCCAACCTATTTGCAATGGCTTGAGGCAGAATTGCCCTCCAATGCCCCCTTTTCTGCAGAACATGGCGATCCAAAAGCTTCTTGACCGATCGAAACAGCTGGCTCGAGGAATGCCCCAAAATCGAGCCAAGCACTTGCAATTCGCCATCACGTTCTCCAATTTTGGAGGCCGAAAACGAATAGACCAAAGAAAGTATTTCTGCCTGTTCTCGTAAATTATCATCCGGCTGATTCCGCTGCTCAAACAAGCGCTCAAACAGCTGTGCATCAGAAAGTTGAGCCAAGCTCTCACCTTCCTGTACCCGCTCGGCAATTGCCAATGACACCCTCGCATTTCCATCAGCAAACTCCGCTACCCGGCGAGCGTTGTTCCGACCGATGTAGGGAAAGCGACGAATGACAAGCTGCTCGGCCACCTCAGGTCCAACTGCTTCAATGTGGATTACCTCGGTTGTCTGAGGTTTGTCTTCCCTGATGTCGTATTCAACGGTGATAAGTCCTACCTCGCCACCTGCGGCTGATACCTTGCCGGCCAGCGAAAAATGTAGCTCCGAAGGGCAATTATCGAGGATCACGATGGCTCTTCGGCCCTCAGATATAAGCCTATCCAGCATTGCTGCGGCCGAAGGATTCGGTTCCGCACCAGTATCCACGTAAACGGCTATGGTTCGGTCGAGAGCCTCTTTGCCAACCGTCTCATCGAAAAGAGCTTGCACGATCCGGGTCTTCCCGACACCTGACAAGCCCGTTATGCGAACAGCCTTAGAAGTTGACCTTATAAGCTCACGCATCGGATCAATGGCATCTTCTATACTAAGCTTTCGTCCTTTCTCAGAAGGCAATGTCACCGTCACCCCCGCGGCCGAAATCAGCGTATCATCGGCGCCTTTGGGTGGGTTGCTCCAAGCCCCAAATGGCTGCCAGCCTGAATACCCCTGGCCGAGCTTACCTTTTGCCCACAGAATGACCGACGGATGCTGACGCAACCATTGAGTCAGCTTCGATCGGTCAAAAAAATTCAGGTGGATACTGTCGCTGTTAGGATCATCCTTAACGGCTTCCTGCATAGCGGCGATGCGCGCCGTCTTCATGGGAGGAGAGCAATCATCATCCAAGCTGACAATTATATAGCTGCCACGCTTCGAAGCCTGTTCTGAGATCACCTCTGATAGTTCTCCGCCGGTGACCATTTCACTCTTGATAGCCCCCTTCGACATCGAGTGCTTCTTTGCCTGGAGGATTGTATCGGGCCTCGCAAGAAACCCTGTGTTCAGGGTGTCGGCAGGAACTTGAACGTGAATATCAATTCCATCGTCAGGAGCATTGATTGAACCTGACCAGCTTACCGATGCCGGGCTATACCCATTCGCCGCCACCTCAGCCTCGGCGAGGCGAGCAATCAACTCTTCTAGCTGAGTATCGGACAGGCGGAGCAAGTCGTCCTTCTCGATGTCAAAGATTGCCACGGCTTCACCTCATTAGAATATGTCGCGCGAGAGCCGACCCGAGGCCAGCCTTGCCCAGCTCCCCCATTGAAAAACACGCGTAGCACCGACGATGCTTGAGCTCCATACCTTATATGCGCTGTAGCCGTCTCAGCCATGTATCCCATGATTCGATACGGACTGCAGGGGTGGTGTGAGCTTCGTAGTCTTGGCGCTTGACACTTTCCTCCAGATCGTTCTGGGTTCGCCCACCGACCACAACGCACCTGATATTGATGTCCTTTTCAGGATCGACGCCGAGCTTACTACGGGGCCCAAGAAATGCGTTATGCACCTTTTCACCGAACTCAGCTCGCTGTCTAACAGCATGCGCCTTTTCCCGAAACCCATTTAAGTCACGGAAAATGACGCCTAGCCTTTGAGAAATTTGCGCCACAGCTTCGGTTATCTTGTGATTGAATGCCTTGTAGTGATTAGTGTTAAGGAGATTGAATTCGGCACCTTTAACTTCGACGAGGATTACATCCATCCTAGAGCGCCCGGTAAATACGACAAAGTCAACGACGCCATCTACTAGAGGGAATTCAGAGAAACAAATGTACTCATCATCAGGCTTTGCGTATGCCTCACCAAAGATCGATAGGTCAGCTTTTAGTAGACGCTGAAGCTCTTGCTCTCCACTCCCTGATTGAACAAGTGCTTCTACGGAAGCCTTCGAGATCATACCGTCGATCACTTCGAGGCGGCGCTTCGTGACATTGTTACTCTCTGGGTATCTGGATCCGACGAAAGGATTGTGGCGAAACAGAAGCCTGTCTGCTTGAGAGACAATCCGCGGATTAATGGCTGAGCGATCTGAAAGCTCTCCATCTTCATCACCGATCATTTCCACTACCTGGCTTCGACTAAGTGTTTCCCATTTGGTATGAGGCATAAGAGCCACTTTGTCGAAGGAGTCAGACGCCCATTCGTTACGTTCGTAATGTTCAATGAAGGTGGCAGGGGGAATTATGTACCCTTGATCAAGCAAAGACTTGATGATGACTTCAACAGCGTTCGTTACCGATTGGCCATCATTCTTGTCCCCAAGATCAGTTAGAAGAACCACCATGCCAGCTGGGCCGAAGAAGCAGCGAACCCGACATATCCCTTGGCTAATTTGTGTTCTTTCGTCATTGAATTGGTGGACTATGTCGAATATCTTCATAATACATAACAATAGAGGTTATGGACCGCTTTGCAGCCTGACGGAAGGCCGCCCCCTGGACCATCGCATTATATCTTTTCATGGAGAGACGCCCTCAGCTCTTTTACAAGCCTGCGTGACTCTCTAACTACGACCTGATACGCACCCTCTAAATCTTCCTCTGATCTCCTAGCTGGATCATTGTCGGCTTTACGCCCTTCTCCAAAAATATTCGCTAGCATAGTAAAAAAATGCTCGATATCGTTTGCGAGCTTTTCATCACCCGCAAGCAACATTGCTTCAGCAGCAAGCGAATAGCCAACAAAAACATCCTCCCTCGATTCCATGCTCTTACCCATTGAGAGAACTTCGGCGGCAAGCGTCGAGTAAACTCGCAATCGTTGCTCTCTAAGCCATTTCCTTTTTTCTGATTCACGAATGGAGCGTTGAAGCCACACGATATCAAGCAACTTTGTCAACAAGGCACCAACACCAACGGCACTTACTATTTGAACCCAGTCCATTATTTATCTTTTAGTATAAACAGATATTAGGTAAGCGGCTCGAATATCCGATAAGCGCGCCTGCGTCATCTTTCTTTTTTTGATTTTCACAACATCGAATAAGACCAGAAAAATTGGCAGCTTACAAACCCATCAGTACGTCGCAGCTTGGTATCTTGCCGCCAGCTTGCCCTAAAAACAAAAAAGGGCCGCCGACGCTCCCGCGCCGGCGGCCCTTAAGTAAGCCCTTACTAGCTAGCTAGATCAGATCACTCCCACTCAATCGTAGCCGGCGGCTTAGACGAGATGTCGTACGTCACCCGGCTGATCCCCGGGATCTCATTAATGATCCGGCTGGAAACCTTCTCCAGGAACTCGTAGGGCAAATGCGCCCAGCGGGCGGTCATGAAGTCGATGGTCTCGACGGCGCGCAGGGCCACGACGTATTCGTAGCGGCGGGCGTCGCCGACGACACCGACGGATTTGACCGGCAGGAAGACGGCGAAGGCCTGGCTGGTTTTGTGGTAGAGGCCGGCGGCGTGCAGTTCCTGGATGAAGATGTGGTCCGCCAGGCGCAGGGTGTCGGCGTATTCTTTCTTTACTTCGCCGAGGATGCGCACGCCCAGGCCGGGGCCGGGGAAGGGGTGGCGGTAGACCATGTCGTAGGGCAGGCCGAGCTCGAGGCCGATTTTGCGCACTTCATCTTTGAACAGCTCGCGCAGGGGTTCGACGAGCTTGAGTTTCATGTGCTCGGGGAGGCCGCCGACGTTGTGGTGGGATTTGATCACGTGGGCGCCGCCGGTTTTGGAGGCGGCGGATTCGATCACGTCCGGGTAGATGGTGCCTTGGGCGAGCCAGTGGGCGTTTTTGAGCTTGGCGGCTTCGGCGTCGAAGATGTCGATGAAGGTGTTGCCGATGATTTTGCGCTTTTTCTCGGGGTCGGCTTCGCCGGCCAGGCGGGAGAGGAAGTGGTCTTCGGCGTCGACGCGGAGGACGCGCACGCCCATGTGGTCGGCGAACATTTCCATCACCTGGTCGCCTTCGCCGTGGCGCAGCAGGCCGTTGTCGACGAACACGCAGGTGAGCTGGTCGCCGATGGCTTTGTGCAGCAGCGCGGCGACCACGGAGGAGTCGACGCCGCCGGAGAGGCCGAGGATGACTTCGTCGTCGCCCACTTGTTCTTTGATGGCGGCAACGGCGTCGTCGATGATCTTGGCCGGGGTCCAGAGGGCGTCGCAGTCGCACAGCTCGCGGATGAAGCGTTCGAGGATGCGTCCGCCTTGCAGGGTGTGGGTGACTTCCGGGTGGAACTGGATGCCGTAGAAGCGCTTTTCGTCGTTGGCCATGGCGGCGATGGGGCAGCTTTCTGTGGTGGCGGAGACGACGAAGCCTTCGGGGACGCTGCCGACGCGGTCGCCGTGACTCATCCAGACGTCGAGGAATTCCTGGCCGCCCTCTTCGTGGTCGACGATGCCGTCGAGCAGGCGGTTGCCTTCGGCTTTGGTGACGCGGGCGTAGCCGAATTCGTGTTTTTCACCGGCGACCACGGTGCCGCCCAGTTGTTCGGCCATGGTTTGCATGCCGTAGCAGATGCCCAGCACCGGCACGCCCTGCTCGAACGCCGCTTGCGGGGCCCGCGGGGTCTCGGCGGCGGTGACGGATTCCGGGCCGCCGGAGAGGATGATGCCCT
>Ga0208014_1000384_pt1 | contig 19198 bp, 17 predicted proteins | sample 25_taG_FD_184099 | JGI IMG/M metagenome (GOLD analysis project Ga0208014, IMG submission 184099) | Marine viral communities from Cariaco Basin, Caribbean Sea - 25_WHOI_OMZ (SPAdes) (version 2) | ecosystem: Environmental > Aquatic > Marine > Oceanic | place: Caribbean Sea: Cariaco Basin...
TTTATGGCATTTGTCTCATCGATTGATTCGTAAAATCCTGTCACACAATCTGTGCTTTGTACTCAACAAAAAACTTGGTAATCCGCCTCTTCAGTTTGATTTGCTTATTTCAAGTTGAGAGTGGGGTTTATTTACAGAATTTTTATCCGTATCACTTACTTCAAAAGCCACCAGCTAATCGGTTAAAAATCATTCGCAATTAGTAGTTATCAAACCCACCAGCAAGGAAGCTAGTTACATGAATCAGACCACTACAAAAGACGCTACCCAAAATACTGAGCCCCCTATCAGTAGCGCTAAAAAAGATATGGTAAAAACTGACACTTCGCCTAAACAGGCATTTTATGATTTTTACTTAGATGAGCATCAAAACATGGCCTGTCGCCGCCTACATTTCGCAGGTAGTAGCTTTGGCTTATTAGGACTGGCAAAGTCTGTCAAAACTGGCTCAGCCAAACCTTTGGTAAAGGACATTGCTGCTGGATATGCCTGTGCATGGGTTGGACACTTTTTCTTTGAAAAGAACAAACCTGCTTCTTTTAAGTTTCCATTGAAAAGCTTTGTCAGCGACTTTCGTATGTATAGCGATGTGCTACGAGGCAATTTGAGCTTGAGAGACCGCAAGTTTGATAAAGCACGATAAATTTAGTCGCCATATAGGTTAAATAAACAAAAACAGGGCTGCTAAAAATAGCAGCCCTGTTTTTGTTTATTTTAAGAATTATCTCGATGTCACTCTTATAAGTGAAATACACTGCTCACTTATCGCAGTTCTTTACGCAAAATTTTGCCGACCGCCGTCTTAGGGAGCTCATCGATAAACTCATAGGACTGTGGACGCTTATAGCCAGTTAGGCGCTTACTCGCAAAGTCTTGTAGCTCTTCTACGGTGAGATTCGCATCTTTTTTGACCACAAATGCTTTTGGTACTTCTCCGCTATGGTCGTCTGCTACCCCGATTACAGCGACTTCTAGCACCTTAGGATGTTCAGTCAATGAAGCCTCTACTTCATTGGGATATACGTTAAACCCTGACACCAATATCATGTCCTTTTTGCGATCAACGAGTGTCAAAAAACCTTCATCATTTATAACACCGATATCACCTGACCTGAAGTAACCATTTGAGGTAAAAGTATCCGCGGTGTCTCGTTGCCAATAACCGCGCATGACCTGAGGCCCTTTGATACAGACCTCACCCTTTGTACCTGTTGGGCACGTATTCCCATTCTCATCAATGATATGGATATCTGTCAAAGCCAGTGGTAGTCCGACGCTACCATTGAACTCTGTAATGCCAGACGGATTGAAAGAAATAACAGGCGCCGTCTCAGACATTCCATAGCCTTCGCTAATAATCATACCTGTCACTTGCTGCCATTGATCAGAAACCGCTTTGATAATCGCTGTGCCGCCACCGATAGATAAGGCTAAACGCCTAAAATCTAGACTAGCGAATTTTGGATGATGCAGCATGCCAATGAATAATGTATTCACTGAAGGGATAACGTGAGGTCGGTGCTGTTCAATGGTATTCACTAAACCATCGATATCACGTGGATTAGTGACCAATATATCTTCCCAGCCGCCATAAAGACCTAGCAAGCCGCAGACCGTAAACGAAAAAATATGATAAAGCGGTAAGGGATTAAGTATTTTAATCTGCTCGCTACGATTGGCTTCAATCGTTTTACCAAACATCGCGTAGCACTGGCAGACATTGGCCATGACATTATAATGAGTTAGCATGGCGCCTTTTGGCTTGCCAGTCGTACCGCCTGTATATTGCAGTAGGGCCAAATCTTCACGTACAATCGTAACGGCTTTAAACGCTTCTGCATCATAGGCCTGCATAATATGTGCAAACATTATGTTGTGCTGTGATGACTCATTTGATGATTTGGTCGAGGCATGTGTTTGCTCATCTGCGTTCGCAGATTGTGCTGTGCCAATTTGACTGAGCAAGGCAATGTCGTTATCAGCAATGCTAAGATCAATGGAACATCTGACCACCCATTTTAACTGCGCTTTGACTGTGTCATCTAATTGCTCATAAGCAGTGCTCATACCATCTAGCACAATTAGACCACAGGCTTGAGCGTCAGTGAGCTGATGTGCCAATTCATATTGGGTATACATGGGATTGACATTGACCAATACCACACCTGCACGTAGGCAACCCAACAGTACCACAGCATACTGCAGTATATTTGGCAGTTGTACCGCTATGCGATCGCCCTTCTCAATACCTTGCGCTTGTAAAAAAGCAGCGAAACGTCGACTAGCAATGTTTAACTGTCCAAAAGTGAGCGACGCCGCACCCATACTAAAAGCTGGAAATTCACTATGTTGCTCAATCTTTGGTTGCAGTAAGTCAATCAGATTTTGCTTACCTTCTAATACATTCAAATGATTGTCTAGGCCGTATTGGTCGTAAGTGGCTTGCCATAATGGCGCGGTATCGCTAGAAGTACTGGTACTCATTCGTTTGCATCCTTGCTCAATTGTCTGGGTTTACCTCAGAATATCATAACTTATTGTCTGTTTTTCGGATGCGCAGGCAAGAACTGTATAAGCATCAGTCACGCTAATGTCTATACAAACAATCTTCAAAAATACTTTATATTATTCCCAATATGATTATAAATAAGATACCGATAAACAAAAAAACCAGCAAAGATCACAGGATGACCTTGCTGGTTTTTTAAGCTTTAACTTTTTAACGAGCTAATAGCTTAAATGGCTAAACTATGCCTTTGCCATTTCTGCAAATATCTCATCAGCCGCTTTGATTGATGCATCAATATCTTCATCACTATGTTTGATAGACATAAAGCCTGCTTCATAAGCTGAGGGTGCCAAGTAAATACCGCGATCTAGCATACCGTGGAAGAAAGTATTGAATACGTCCATATCGCACTCTGTCACGTCATCGAAGTTCTTTGGTGTTTCAGTTGCGCTGTCTTTGACAAAGAACATGCCAAACATGCCGCCAAGCTTATTGGTACGTAGATGAATACCATGTTTGTCGGCTGCTGCTTGGAAACCGTCTACTAAGCGATCAACTTTCGCTGCTAATTCGTCATAAAAACCTTCTGCGGTTAAATCTTCAAACATGGCGATACCAGCGCGCATCGCTAGTGGATTGCCTGAGAGCGTGCCAGCTTGATAGACGCCGCCAAGTGGCGCGATGCAGGACATGACTTCTTTTTTACCACCGAAAGCACCGACGGGTAAGCCAGCACCGATGATTTTACCAAAGCAAGTCAAGTCTGGGTCAATACCAAAATGGGCTTGCGCACCGCCAAGACCAACGCGGAAGCCAGTCATCACTTCATCAAAAATCAATACAGCGCCATTAGCCGTACATTCTGCGCGCAACGTATCATGAAACTCTTGTGTCGGGATAACCATGTTCATGTTGCCAGCGATAGGCTCTAAGATAACGCAAGCGACTTCTTCGCCCCATTTCTCAAAGCAGTCCTTAATCGCTTGCGGATCATTATAAGGAATCGTAATAGTATGCTTAGCAAAATCTGCTGGCACACCTTTTGACGTTGGCTCACCAATATCAAGCATACCAGAGCCTGCTTTTACTAATAGGCTATCTGAATGCCCATGGTAGCAGCCTTCAAACTTAACGATTTTGTCACGTTGGGTGTAACCACGTGCCAAGCGAATCGCACTCATGGTCGCTTCTGTACCGGAGCTGGTCATACGAATCATTTCAACGCTCGGCACGATGTCACAAATCTTGTCAGCAACCGTAGTTTCAAACGGCGTTGGAGTGCCAAAGCTTAGACCATCATCGGCGGCTTTTTTCACCGCATCGATGACCTTTGGATGTGCATGACCCAAAATCATTGGGCCCCACGAGCCAACATAGTCAATATAGGCGTTGTCTTCGGTGTCATAAATTTTGCTGCCATTGGCACGGTGCATAAAGATTGGCGTCCCACCAACCCCTGCAAAGGCGCGAACCGGTGAGTTAACACCACCTGGGATATGTTTACGTGCTTGTGCAAAGAGCTGTTCGTTTTTATTACTCATAATTATTCTCTACTTATAGCGACATTTATAACGACAATGTTTTGTGATTGAGCGTCTATTTTATATTTGTTTATTATTGAGTCTTTCAAGAAGTTTTTACAATTTAAGCTTTTTTGACCACAGAAGACTTCAGCTTCATGGGGCCATAGCCATCAAGTTTACAGTCGATATCATGACCGTCAGTAGCATCTGGCAACAGGCGAATGCTTTTTGCTTTCGTTCCTACTTTAATCACAATTGAAGAACCTTTGACTCTTAGGTCTTTAATGACCGTCACCGCATCACCGTCCTGTAGCTCATTGCCGACAGCATCACGTATGACTGCGTCTTGGTCTTCAGCTTGCGCTGCATCAGTCTCAGCCGCCGTCCATTCATGAGCACACATAGGACATACCAGTAACGCACCATCTTCGTACGTATATTCAGCATCACATTTAGGGCAATTTGGTAAGCTCATTATTTCCTCGGCAGCCATCGTACATTAGTTTAATTGTAGAGCTGATATTGTACCGTAACTCATCATCTTTAACCAATTTGTACGCTTGAAAATCAAACGCTATGCCCAATTTAACACTTAACTCATCGCTTATTGATGACGTTTTTTATGACAGGGTTTTTTGTGGTACTCTTCTTAGCCTCATTTAGATTTATGTGCACAGATACTGTCAATGATAAAAGCGCTCATATAATTTTTTATCACTTCGATTTACCCTCTATATTATTACTAAGTAAGCTCTCATCAGAAGGATAATAACAATGACTCAGTCTTCAAATGTATTAGCCGTACCGCAGTTTTCGCAATTAACTATCCAAGGCGAAGACGCCGAAAAATTCTTGCAAGGACAATTAACGTGTGACGTTACCAAGCTCGGGCTTAGCTATCAGGCCGCCGCCATCGGTAACTTAAAAGGTCGTATTGAGTTCGGTATCTGGATTAAAAAACAAGCAGAAAAACATTATGATGTGGTCATAAGTAGCGATTGTGCTGAGTCTTTGCAGGCACATCTTAATAAGTACGGGGCGTTTTCTAAATTTGAAACCAGTGCGCCAGCAGCGATTTATCCTTGCGTACTAGTAGATGAGCCAACTTTTAGCCACAAAAATGATCATAATACTGCTGAGGATACGCAGGCTTGGATGGCGTGTAGCCTAGCTACTGGTAACTATTGGATTGTCGCTGCGACTCAGGGTGAGTTTCAACCGCAAGAGCTGCGTCTGCATCAACGCGGCGGCATGGACTATGATAAAGGCTGCTACTTAGGCCAAGAAGTCATCGCTCGCATCTACTTTAAATCTGCACCCAAAGCATTTTTGCACTATGTACAAGGCACCGGTGAGACACCAAGCGCAGGTGACAAACTCGATAAAATCCAAGTGGTCAATGCGATGAAAAATGATGATGGCTTTACCGCTTTGGTCGTGGCACGTCCTGAACAATTGGCAGAAAGCGATTTGAGCATATTGGACTTGCCAGCTGCACTACAAGTAGATGTCGCACGCCCAAAATAAAAGCACATCGAATCAGGCAAGCGACGCGGCTAAGTTGACGGTAGTTTAATACAGAGCTACTGTCATGACTAACATGAGCATAGAGAATCCCATGACACATATTGCGGTACTCGGAGCAGGCGTGGTGGGCGTGACCACCGCATGGTATCTACGTCAGGCAGGCTATGATGTGACCGTGATTGAGCGCGAATCAGCGGCAGGTATGCAGACATCATTTGCCAACGGCGGCCAAATATCGGTCTCACATGCCACGCCTTGGGCCAACCCTGCGACCCCGATGAAAGCGCTCAAGTGGCTGTTTAAAGAGGATGCTCCGCTACTCTATCGCTTGCGTGCAGATAAAGCGCAGCTCAAATGGGCCATGCAGTTTTTGCAAGAGTGCCGCGCCGATAGAGCCGATGCCAATCTGGTGCAAATGGTGCGCTTAGGTCTATATTCAAGAGATACCTTACAACAGCTGCGCGCGGATATTGGCATCAACTACGAACAGCAAACACGCGGTATCATGCATTTTTATACCAATCAGGCAGAGTTTGATGCGGCTATCGAACCAACTGAACGCATGCAGGCGCTTGGTTGTGAGCGCCACGTGATTGATATCAATAATGCTGTCAACTTAGAACCAGCGCTCTACCCAATTGCACATAAGCTCACTGGGGCAACCTATACCAGCCGTGATGAGTCTGGCAATGCCCATCTGTTTACTCAACGGTTAGCGCAGCGCTGCATCGATGCTGGCGTACAGTTTCTATATGATACCGAGATTTTAGCACTCAATACCGATACTAACTCTGCGCGTCCGCATGTACACAGTATGACTATTCGTCCAAAAAACGAAAACGCGCAGACCTTCATGGCTGATAGTCATGTGGTCGCGCTTGGCAGCTATAGCGTACCTCTGCTAAAACCTTTGGGGATACACGCGCCAATATTTCCAGCAAAAGGTTATTCGGCTACCTATACCGTTAATCCACGAGCACCGCACTTAGCGCCTTTTGTCAGTTTGATTGATGATGAATTTAAGCTGGTCACCTCAAGACTGGGTGACAAATTGCGAGTCGCTGGTACAGCTGAATTTAATGGCTATAACCTAGACTTAAATGCTACGCGCTGTGAAGCCATCACTCGGCGTGTGCAGCAATTATTTCCAAAAGGCATCATCGCAAACTCGGTGCAATATTGGACAGGACTGCGCCCGATGACTCCATCAAACGTGCCCCTAATTGGACGCGCACACTGTGGTCAAGTCAAACATGGTAGTCATAACGCTTCAGCTACTTTTGATAATTTATGGCTCAATACGGGACATGGTACATTAGGGTGGACACACTCTTGTGGCTCTGCAAAGGCCCTTAGTTTGTTAATTCAAGGCGAAACCCCTAATGTCAATTTTGATTTCGTTGGTATGAGCGTTTAATCGGATCAGCGATATATTCAGATTGTAAAAAAAAGGCGCTCACTTTACGTGAACGCCTTTTTTTATTTCTACAAAGGTATGATTAACTTTATGCTAGTGCGCCTTCTGCTACAGTCTCTGTAGCAGCAGATAAACTATCTACACCCATATCCAATGCTTCTAATTGCACAGGTACACCATTAACGGCGGCATTACCACTCAACTGATCAATCAACGTCTCATCGGTCAAATCATTAACGCTGACACCTGCATGCGCTTGCGCAATCTTTTGCTTCACCCCTTTACGACCGTGACCAAAACCATGCGGGATACTGACCACTCCTGGCATCAGCTCATCCGTCACTTCTGCCACGATAATCACGTTCCCTACTCGAGAAGTTACTCTGACATCTTGACCGTCTGCAATACCATGTTGCTCTGCCGTTTGCGGATGCAGCATTAATGTACAACGAGATTTACCTTTTACCAATCGATGGCTATTGTGCAACCATGAGTTGTTACTACGTACATGACGACGACCGATTAGCAAAATCTCATTACTGTTGTACTGCTGTACCATCTCTTTGACACGGGCCAAATCTGACTGATAAAAATCAACATGAAGATGAATTTGTTTATCAGCGTGTTTAATAGCCTCTGGCAACATACGATGTAGTGGACCCAAATCAATACCATGTGGGTTTTCGACTAGCGCTTCAAATGTCACCTCTTTATAAGGGCTATACTTAAGACCTTGCTCTAACAAGAACTTAGGACCAAAGGCTTTTGTCGCGGCACGTTCTTTTTGCGTTGCTTCTGGCGCATCTTTGTCTAAGCGCTCTGCCAGTCCTAAATAAATCTCCCAGTCATGCTTGGTGTCGTCAGTTTTATCAAACAAAGCAGGCGAATATTTGGCGACATTGTGCACGGCAAAACCGTTAAAGGTAATATCATAATGGTCGCGCTCTAATGGCGATACAGGCGGCAGAATCATATTGGCATGGCGACTGGTCTCAGTCACAAAATAATCCAGTGAAACCATAAACTCTAACTGAGATAATGCTTCATCCAACTTTTCACCATTTGGGGTGCTCAGAACTGGGTTACCAGCGACCGTGACGAATCCCTTTAACTGACCTTCCCCTTCGACTAACATCTCATCCGCCATCGCAACCACTGGATACTCACCATTAAAATCTGGCAAGTTGCTGACGCGACTATGGCGTTTACCCAAATAGCCTGGGCCAGAGCTATTTACAACATCGACGGCAGGATTTGGGAACATGAGTCCGCCCACTTCATCTAAACGACCCGTGACGATATTGATGACCATAGATAAATATTGGCTGAGCAAACCAAACTCTTGCACCGAGATGCCCATGCGACCATAACAAACTGAGCTTTCTGCTTCACAAAACTCTTTAACGATACGTTTGATTTCAGCTGCGGTAATACCCGTGATATCTGCCACTGACTCAGGCGTATATTGTTCAGCGAATAAAGCAAGTCGATCTATTTCTGGTGCCAAGGCCGCCACTCTAGTATCGAGCTTCGCATAGCCTTGCGTATAGATTTCATTTAGCATAGCCAATAGCAGCAATACGTCCGTCGCTGGACGAATAAAGTGGTGCTCACTAGCGATGTCAGCAGTTTCGGTACGTCTTGGATCAACTACTACCACCTTGCCATCGCGCGCTTTGATATCTTTTAGCTTTTGGCGCATGTTAGGCGCAGTCATGATACTGCCGTTAGAAGCCAGCGGATTGCCACCGATGATAAGCATATATTGTGTGTTATTGACATCAGGAACTGGAATGCGCAGCATGTGACCAAACAGATGCATGCTAATAATATGATGTGGCAGCTGGTCGATAGAAGTGGCAGAAAAACGACTGCGCGTCTTTAAACTGGTAAGCAGTTGCTTGATGGTCAACATACCACCCATGTTATGTACGTTAGGATTACCTAGATAAACACCCAACGCATTTTGACCATACTTTTGCTGTATGGATTGAATACCTGCGGCGACTTTATCCAACGCTTCTGGCCAACTAATAGATTTCCAACCGTCAGCCGTTCTCTCTACTGGCTGACGCAAACGGTCAGGATCTTCATGCAAATCTTGCAAAGCAGTGGCTTTCGGACAAATATAGCCTTGTGAAAAAGGATCGTTTTTATCCCCTTTAATCGACAAGACTTTTTCGCCATCGTGCTTTATCTCGACGCCGCACATTGCTTCGCACAATGTACAAGTTCTAAAATGCGTTTGCGCTTCGCCTAACGTTGGTGCAGCCGTGGTGGTGGCCATAGTCACTCTCCCTGTTGTGTTTTTTGTTCTAGATTTCATGACAATAATTTTTGCTTATTATCACTACTGACTAGTATTGCTTCCGTGCAAAAAATTGGCGAACAGTGCGTCAAAGCTGATACTCAATGTGGCAATCGCTTGTTGTCTTGAGTAACGCTGCTGATGAAAGCCCAATATTAACTCATGTACTTGTGCCGCCGCCATATCGACGCATAGATTGACAGCACTGCGCTCGCAAGAACGATTGGATAACTGCAATCCTTGAATAAATATCTCTGTCCATTCTTCTTGTATTTCGGTAATCAGATTGCCCAGTCCATTATTTAATGAAGATTGGTTTTCTATACTGTCACTAAACCGTGGGCGATCCTCTAACAAATGCTGAAACAGTGCGATATTCTCAAATGCAGAATCAAAGATCATAATCAGACATTGTCGACATTGCTGATTAAACTGATCTTTACTCAATACATCATAATCTTTGAGCATATTGACCCATGCCAGTCGCATCGGTGATAGATAATTGTCTTTTAGTTGGGCGCTCAGCTCGTTTTGTAGCGCCTCTAGACTCTCAAAATGATTGTAAAAACTGGGCTGGGCAATACCTGCACCTTTGGCAACTTTATTCATGCTCATGCCCTGAGCACCTTCCAAACTATACAACCGCAAGGCACTTTTTAATAACGCACGCCGAGTCTTGGCTTTTGCCAGCTCACGTTTGGACTCTACTGGGACTGTCAAATCTTGCGCTAATACATTCAATGCAGAGGTATTCCTATTCAATAGATAATTATATCGACACACCAGTAATTTACCTTAGGTGCTATTGTGCCAAAAAAATGTGATGATAAGGGTCAATTGCCGATAGCGAATATCTTAGCTATAAGGTTATAGTCATTTAAACCATATGTCTATAGCCAAACCCATAGTAGAACTCATGCTTCACAAAACAACCATTTTTAGGCCGCTATCATGACATCACCTGTATTCTCCCCTTTAGTTCTGCCTTGTGGCGCTACATTACCCAACCGCTTAGCGAAAGCTGCCATGGAAGAAAACATGGCTGATGTCGGTCAAGTCCCTGGCCCTACACTGCTCCGTCTATATAAGAATTGGGCAGAAGGCGGGACAGGTCTGTTAATCACGGGAAACGTGATGGTGGATGGCCGCGCTATGACAGGGCCTGGTGGGGTCGTATTAGACAAACACAGTGAGATAGCGCCTTTTAGAGCGTGGGCAAATGCTGCCAAGCACAACAATACGCAGGTTTGGATGCAGCTCAATCATCCTGGCCGTCAAGTATATGCTGCCATGGGCGGCGATGTGCTGTCACCTTCTGACGTGGCAATTGACTTGGGCAAGCACTCCCATCTATTTGGCAGACCTCGTGCGATGACGCAGCAAGATATTGAACAACTGATACAGCGATTCGCCGATAGTGCTCTAAAAGCAGAACAAGCTGGCTTCGATGGTGTACAAATTCATGCCGCCCACGGCTATCTAATTTCTCAATTTCTATCACCGCTTACCAATAAACGTAAAGATGAATATGGCGGTTCGATTGAGAATCGTATGCGACTATTGATCGAAGTAATCAAAGCCGTTCGTGCTCAAGTTGCGCCTACCTTTGCAGTCGCTGTGAAGATAAACTCAGCCGATTTCCAGCACGGAGGATTTGATGCAGATGATGCCAAAGTGGTTATTTCAGCGATGAATGAATTGGCCGTAGATTTGGTTGAGCTGTCAGGTGGCAGCTACGAAAGCCCAGCCATGCAAGGCAGCACAGCAGATGGTCGCACGTTGCAACGAGAAGCTTACTTTTTAGATTTCGCAAAGGAGATTGCTCAAGTCGCTACCATGCCTATCATGACGACAGGTGGCGTTAGGCGATTGGCTGTCGCAGAAGATGTACTGGCGCAAGGGATTGATATGGTTGGTATGGGAACCGCATTAGCCATGAACCCGTCTCTACCAAATGACTGGAAAAATGACAGTACGCTCAGTGCTCACAATCCTGTGGTACGCTGGAAAGATAAAACCTTAAGTGCGGTTGCTACAATGGCCGTCATCAAGCGACAATTACAGCGTATAGGGCAAGGAAAATATCCCAAACCAAATGCGTTGCCAATTTTCTCATTGATTGCTGATCGTATACGAATAAAAAAACTCACCAAACGCTATCATCAGTATTTGAATAAATATTCGACGAAATAAATTTTAATCAATTTCAAAGATAATAAAAAAGCAGCTACTCTATTTTTGAGCCTCTGCTTTCTTATTTACATAAGTATTTTTGGATAAATAATATATTTTTTAATATTCATATAAAAAACAAGTTCATAGAATAAATTATTCTCACGCATAGTAGATGCAATTTACGTGGCACTACTACAGCAGCCCTGTAGATAACACTTAGTAAACGCTCACTATAATTAAGTAACACTATAAACATAGCATATACAGACAGCTGAATTGAAAAGTCCTATATTTAATCTCACAAGATATTTGGAACCAATCAATTATTCTTGTGCAATACAATTAAAATAAAAATTAAATAGTAGTATCAGTAATCGATATCGTGAAATAAGAATCGAAACAACTATTAAGAAATAAATCAAACACAATAAGTTCAATAAAAGGAATAATACAATGAACGAACATACCCTAAAAGGCGAATGGAACCAAATGAAAGGTTCGGTTAAACAAAAATGGGCTGAGCTAACAGACGACGACCTTACCCATATCGAAGGTAGCCGTGACAAGCTAGTAGGTCGCGTACAAGAGCGTTACGGTCATGCCAAAGAAGATGCAGAGCGTGAAGTAGATGATTGGCGTGTAGAAAACAAATATTAATATATTCGTTGCATATTTATTCGCTGCATAGTTACTGTACTAAATAAACTGAAAAACCGCATAGAAATATATGCGGTTTTTTTATGGCAGATTTATAATGTACAGATAATCTGTTGGAGAAATAAATTACCATTCTCCAGACACGATAAAACCGCATAGCAATCAATTGTTATGCGGTTTTATTGTTAACTATCCATGTTACCTATCACGACTGCTTTTCATGCATCCTTGCACAAATATTCAGTATATTGTGATACTGGGCATCCTGCCCTTTTTACTACACTACAGCTTCAGTATTACTTGCTGCTATCAGCAAAGGGTCTGTATCCTTACTTCAATCGCTATTGTCATCCTGACGCTAGTTATCGAATCATTATCCTTAATGCGGTCAACTCAATCCTTGAGTCACATTCCCTAATGCCGTGTGACTATAATGCCTAACTCTCATTCGTATGTTAAGTCGCGTAAACGTCATTGCGTGTAAGCATATGCTTACAACAATATATTTTACTTACCACAATTATTACAACTTATTAACGCAAATGACACCTAGCGCAAAGTTTTGTACTCTATTATAGATAATGTAAGGAAATATTTCGAAAAATAAATCACTAGAGATACTTATTGATTACGATCTAATTTAATTTTCCAGAATACCTTTAAAATCTTATAGTTATAGCAGATATAGATATTTCTAATCTACACTGCCTACTTAATGCCATCATAGGATACTGCCCCATGAAAACGATAAACCCCTTCTCTATTAAGGCAATTCTGTCTACTAGTCTTGTCATTGCATTATTGGGTACTACAGTGGGTTGTGCAGTTGTAGGTCCAGGATATGACAATCAGCCCGTCTATCGTGGTGATAATAATAGCCAGAACAATAATTTTAATCGTGTAAGTCAGCAGCTTCGACAAGACTTGCGCCGCAAAGGCTATCAAATTATAGATATCAGAGCTGATAGTTACCGTGGTGATCGAGCTCTTACGGCTTATGTTAAAAAGAACAACCAAGCCTACGAGCTAAAATATACTTACCCTGCCCTAAGACTCATCAGCTCAAGCAAAAAAGCATGGCCAGATGACTGGGATAATAAGTCGCAAAATAATAATAACCGCTATAAAGAAAACAAACATAAAGATAATTATCAGAATGGTCAGCGCTATAAAAAAGGCGATGTCGAAGACACTATTAAAAGAGAATCACGTTACCCAGCTATCAAACGCCGTGCTATCAACAAAGTAAGAGCGATGGGCTACCGTGTCGAAGATATCGATCTTGAAGAAAAAAATAAGCGCGGTGTCTTTGAGATTGAGGCCAAACGAGGTTCACAGAAGTACGAAATATTATTAAGTTATCCAAATTTAGATGTTATGAAAGTCAGAAAAGATTGATTACTTTCAGCATTTTTAGCTAATTACCTCGGTACATTTAACTTTTACCCATATTGAGCAACGATATATTGCTAGGAAATCATTATGAAAACTCTATCATTTGCAACATTAAAGACGGTAGCGACTGGCAGCATAGTCGCAGCTTTATTGGCAGTGACCACAGGCTGTGTGACTGCGCCGAATGGCTACAATGGCTATGACGACCTTTACGAGCACTCTCATAAGGACAATAAAGGTCATAAAAAACACAAAGACAAAAATAACGATAAAAACAGCTATGTCTCCGTTGTCGAACAACGAGCTGCTAGTAAAGTCCGTAGCATGGGTTACCGTGTCAAAGACGTCAAATATAAAAATGGTGATCGTAAGATTAAGATAAAGGCTGAACGTGGACGCGACGATTATAAAATTGAGCTAGGCTATCCAAGCTACAACGTGATTAAGCTTAAAAAAGATTAATCAGTTGTTAAGGGCTGACATTCACTATTAATACTCAGTTGAAATATTAAAAGCTTTATAGCCAAATAAGTTAGCAAATGGCTTATTTGGTTTTTCTATGAGAATTCTTACAGTCAATCATCTGATACTTTTCTATATAAAACTAAAAACCCAAAACTTTTATCACATCATAAGCTGGTGTTTCATATGGATGTGACTTTTTTAATGCGGCAATGGTAGCATCGATAAAGGCTTCATCCACTACCATTTCCACTCGCCACTCATCGACCGTTTCTAAACTATCCTGTGTACCAATGTGCGGCTCACTGCCTGATAATGGCATAAACTGACCGACTCCTTGTACCTGCCAACAGCATTGCTCATAGTTTCCAATCTTCCCAGCGCCAACAGTAAACAGAGCAGATTTCACTTGGTCTAACGCTGCATCAGGAATAAAAACGGTCAACTTATACATAGGCTTACCTCATAGAATGGTTTTGAGTCTCAATTTGCTAGTTCTTAGATAAGGAAGGATGATCAGTCCATATATAACGTAGCAGCCAGTCTTTGGCATCACCTGCATAATCAATACCAATACGTGGGCGTAGTGATACAGGTGGCTGGCAGCCATCATCTTCTATCCAAACTTCTGATGTCGGCGAAACAGGTTTGCCATATAAATCCCGATCAATTTGCAAGCGTTTGGTCAATTTGCCAGGGCCTGCGAACTGCTTAGGATGAGTAAATTGCTTATCCGGACTGAGTTGTTGCTCTTCGATCAGACGGTCACTATCATCGGTCAAAAACCCAGCGCGGATCAATACCGATTCAGGTGACTCTATAGAGCCGCTAATCAAATTTAGCATATGATGCACACCGTATGTCAGATAGACATAGAACACTCCGCCTTGCTCATACATAATCTCTGTGCGCGCCGTTCGAGTACCTGCATGTGAATGGCAAGCGGGGTCATCTTGACCAATATAGGCTTCGGTCTCAGAGATACGCATACGTAGCGTTTTTTGCTGTCCATCACTATCGGTTAGCTGTCGACATAAGACTTTACCAATCAGGTCAGCAGCGACCACACAGGTCGGACGAGTGAACCAGTCAGGATCCAAAACGGTTGATGAGGCAGTAGACATTAGCGAAACCTTTTCTTATTTTTATGGTCTAATTGATATGAATAAGTACCAACAAATTAGCATAAAAGTAAGATAAGGTATCGGGGACAGTGTTGGCGCTATGTTTGATTTTTTATACGAGCTAAACAGCCTGTGGCTAAAGAATGATACTGGTTGATAAATGGATAGGAATTGCAGTCTGTTATAAGTGGTTCCATTATAGCGGTCTGTTAATAGGTTTGAAGGGTTAGGTAAATGGTTCTCTTGGGGTATGCTAATAAATGATAGATACTATCTGAGTGGAAATGTTCTTTAATTTTGATTTTATGTCATGAGTATCCTATGATGTAAGGCTATAAAATTTATCAAAATTAGTTGTGTCTTTCCTCTCTCTTAGTGTTTTCTACAAGCATAAACACTCTTTACTTTGGTTATAGGTGTAGTGGCATAATTAAATCGGACCATGTTTAAGAGGTTATACTAACCCAAAAGAAGGAACATAGTATGACTAGCAACCGCAGAGAATATACCCGAGAATTCAAATTAGAAGCTATCAGCTTAGTCGTTGATCATAAGCGCAAAGTAGCAGAAGTGGCAGAGTCTTTAGGAATTGGTGCATCAACCCTAGATAACTGGGTACGCAAGTATAAAAAAGAGCAGCAAGGGGTTGCACCAGCTGCAGGTTTAGCCCTCACCGATGAGCAAAGAGAACTACAAGAGCTACGTAAACAAGTTAAACGACTCACTATGGAGCGCGACATTCTAAAAAAGGCTTCGGCTCTGCTAGCCTTGGACAGCCTGAACGTCTATCGCTGATCAGCAAGCTTGCAGAGCAAGACAAACGACTGAGCAAGCGTAAGCTATGCCACCTGTTTGGTGTCGTTAGAAGCAGCTACTACTATGGTATTAAGACTAAGCCTATTGATATAGAACGCGTCAAACTCAAAGCATTAATACGTCAGATATTCAATGACTCCAAGCAATCGGCTGGTGCTCGCACTATTGTCGCTATCTTATGGAATGAGCATAACATCAGGCTGACACGTTACCTAGCAGGTAGTCTTATGAAGAGTATGCACCTTAAAAGCTCTCAGGAAAAGACACACAAGTATAAGCATGCTGATCAGATGCATAAAACCCACGACAATATCCTAAAGCGCAATTTTAGTCCAAGCATGCCTAACCAAGTCTGGACGGGAGATGTGACCTATATCCGTATCAAGAGCGGCTGGTGTTATCTAGCTGTGGTGTTAGATCTGTTTGCCCGTCGTGTCGTGGGCTTCGCTGTCTCAGACTCTCCTGACAGTATGCTGACTGCTAAAGCACTACAGATGGCATATCAGACGAGACTTAGACCCAGTGAGGTGCTGTTTCACTCGGATCAAGGCACGCATTACACTAGCAAGGCATTTGCTGAATCCGTGGCTAGTTGTGACGGCATGATTCAAAGCATGAGCAGAAAGGGTAATTGCTGGGATAACGCACCTACCGAGCGCTTCTTTAGAAGCTTTAAAACGGAATGGATGCCAAAGGGTGGTTATGAAGATATCTTTGAGGCTAAGAGTGCTATTACTGACTATATCTGGGGCTATTATCAAACCGTAAGACCGCATACTTTCAACAATTATTTAACACCAGCTGAAACAGAGAGACGCTACTTTAATAAAACCTCTTATCGGGTGTCCTAAATTAGTTGACCACTACATAGGTATGATTCAGAGCTTCCAAATTAGAAATATTGGTACATACGATGCAATAGGAATAAGCTGTAATAACTTAGAAAAGGTTAATTTTATTTATGGAGCTAATGGTAGTGGAAAAACTACAATCTCTAAGCTGTTAGATAAACCACAATCTAACTGTACGATTAACTGGTTAGACAACCGTACAGTTGAAACTTTTGTATACAACAAAGATTTTAAAGACAGAAATATTCTTAATAGTAGTTTTGAAGGTATTTTTACAATTGGTGAAGAAGATGTAGATAACGAAAAAAAAATCAGAGAAGAAAAACTTAAACTAAATGATGCAATGGAGAACCTTAGACGATTTACATCTACATTGGAGACTAAACAAGGTTTATTAAGTACGTTAGAAGAAGAAAAAACAGAAGCTATTTGGAACAATAGTGTACTACGTCACCATAACCTCCTTAGAAGTTCCTTGTCTTTCCTAAACAACAAAGCTGCTTTTTTCAAAAAGAACCTACAGGGGTTAAGCGATAATACGCCAGTCTTAACATTGGAGGAATTGGAAACCACTGCAACATCTATTTTTCATGACAGTACATCTACAATATCCAATATAGAGAATATATCGCCAGAAGCTTTATCCAGAATAGAAGATAATACTATCTGGAAAGAAGTGATAATAGGCAAAAATGACATTGGCATATCAAATCTAATAGAGCACTTGAGAATTAGTGATTGGGTAAGCACAGGTGTAGAACATATTCAAGAAAATAGTAGCACATGTCCGTTTTGTCAAAAAGAGACAATCGATGATGAATTTAGAGAAAGCATAGAAAATTATTTTGATGCGACTTATAAGGAAAAAAAGGCTCTAGTAGATAGGTTACTTGCTAATTACGTTAGCGAAGTTAACACTATAAAATCGTCATTAAATCGTATAATTAGTATACATGAGCAGTCTAACCCTTATAGTTTTGACATAGATCTATTCAAGCAGACTTCTGATCAACTCAAAATAAAACTAGAATTAAATCTTAATATTATGCGTGATAAATCACAGGAGTTGAGTCGTGATTTAGATATTTACACTACCTCAGAAGAGTTCGAACGATTACAGGAAATTATTGCTAGTTCAAACGGTGCAATTCAAGCTCACAACAATTTAGTTGCACGTTTAAGTGACTCAAAAGCTCGTTTGAAACAGCAAGTGTGGCACTATACGGTCAACTCTAATAAAACCATACTTGACGAATATAACTCCAAAAAAAGGAATTTAGTTAAAGCTATAACGGGTATTACACAGCAAATTGAAACTGCAAATTTAATAATGAAAGGTATAGAGCAAGAGATAGACGATCTTTCGCAGATACCAACTAATACTATAACGACGGTTCAGGATATAAATGCTTCATTATTATCTTTTGGTTTTACTGGATTTAGCATACAACCTTTTGAGCAAAACAGGTATCAGCTGCATAGGGGTGACGGCACTCTTGCCAAAGATACTCTAAGTGAAGGTGAAGTAACATTCATAACTTTTCTTTATTTTTATCATCTATGCAAAGGAGGACGAACTGAAAGTTCAATAAATACCGATCGAGTTATCGTAATTGATGATCCAATATCAAGCTTAGATAGTAATATCCTTTTTGTTGTTAGTAGCTTGGTTAAAGACATAATAAAAAACGTAAAAAATGATGATAATCATCAGTTTAAACAATTAATAATATTAACTCATAACATTTACTTCCATAAAGAAATATCCTTTGTGAACGGCCAAGCACAGTCGGAGAATACAGTTAATTTCTGGAAATTAAGAAAATCAGAAAATAAGACAAGCATTATTAATTATCAAAATAAGAATCCGATATACAGCTCTTATGAGATGTTATGGCGAGAGTTACAAGAAAACATGGGTTCCCCAATAGCTATTCAAAACTCTATGCGACGAATAATTGAGAATTATTTTAAAATTCTTGGAAGTATGGGAGATGATGATATTCTAAGTAAGTTTACTTGTTCGAATGAGCAATTAATTTGTAAATCTCTTATATGTTGGGTCAATGACGGATCTCACTGTATTCCAGATGATCTATTTATTGATGGACAATTTGCATCTATAGACGAATATAATAGAATTTTTGAGGCTGTGTTCGAAAAGACAGGTCATATCTCACACTATAATATGATGATGAGAAATACGAACAATAATATAGGGAGTTTCCCAAACTCTGTGTAACTGCTTATAATCCACTAACAGGAGAATAAGCAATGACTACTCAATCTGACATTAAAAAGCTGGCTGAGCAAATGGCTGGTAGCATGAACAGCTTTGATGACATCAAAGACTTTCAAAAGCAGCTCATGCAATCTTTTATCGACACTGCCTTAGAAGCTGAGATGGAAGACCATCTTGGATACCCCAAGCATG
>Ga0208014_1000386_pt1 | contig 19109 bp, 14 predicted proteins | sample 25_taG_FD_184099 | JGI IMG/M metagenome (GOLD analysis project Ga0208014, IMG submission 184099) | Marine viral communities from Cariaco Basin, Caribbean Sea - 25_WHOI_OMZ (SPAdes) (version 2) | ecosystem: Environmental > Aquatic > Marine > Oceanic | place: Caribbean Sea: Cariaco Basin...
GTGGCCTAATCGCATTTATGGACATCGCTTATCAAGGTTTTGGCGAAGATATGGATAGCGATGCTTATCCTATCCGTAAAGGCGTTGAGATGGGTTTGCCGATGTTTGTGAGCAACTCTTACTCTAAAAACTTGTCGCTATACGGTGAGCGTGTCGGTGGTTTATCCGTCGTTTGCCCAAGCGAAGAAGAAGCGGCTCGCGTATTCGGTCAATTAAACTTCACCGTACGTCAAATCTACTCAAGCCCACCAACGCATGGCGGCCGTATCGTCGATATCGTGATGAACGACGAACAACTGCATGAGCAATGGGTTAGCGAAGTTTATGCGATGCGCGACCGTATCAAAGCGATGCGTCTCAAGCTGAAGTCTGTATTAGAGGCCAAAGTACCCGGTCGCAACTTTGATTACCTAACACGTCAAAACGGTATGTTTAGCTTCACAGGTCTAACCCCTGAGCAAGTCGAGCGCCTGCAAAGCGAATTCGCTATCTACATGGTATCGAACTCGCGTATGTGTGTGGCTGGCCTCAACGAAAATAACGTTGATTATGTCGCTAATGCCATGGCGGAAGTTTTAGCTAACTAAATCCTTCCCCACCCTATCTCGATAAGAAAGCTGAGCTATTGCTCGGCTTTTTTTATGGATAAAAATTAGCTATACCCCTCTAAATCTACATTTTCTAGTCTCGTGTTAGCAAAAAGGCAACTAAAACACCTTGCAAGATGGCGCATAATTAATTACATTATGCGTAAGCAATTCACTATTTCGTAACTTTTAGGCTGAAATAAAGCTAAAAATTGCCAAAACGGTCCTAAATAATTTCACTATGCGTAATTTAGTGTTGCAAAAAATTAGCTTTACTCGTGTAGCTTAGCCATTAAAAACCCTCTTATTTTAATAATTCTTTCATTTGCCTCAGCAAGGAGCAATCTATGTCAACGATTGACAAAAACCTTAAGTCTTTCCTAGATATCGCCGCCGATTCAGACTTTTCTATTCATAACTTACCTTATGGTATTTTTTCCGCTAAAGATGGTAGCCCGCGCGCGGGTGTGGCCATTGGTGAGCATGTTTTAGATTTATCCGTGTTAGAAGAAGCTGGTGTACTAACCTTAGACGGCGGCCCTTATTTTAATCAAGATAAGCTTAACGCCTTTATCGATTCAGGTCGTGATAACTGGACCAAAGCGCGCGAAACTATTCAAAAGCTGCTTTCTGCCGATTGCGCCACGCTGCGTGATGACCAAGACTTACAAGCCAAAGCTTTGGTTAAGCAAGCGGACATCACTATGCATCTGCCGGTTCGTGTCCCTGGCTTCACCGACTTCTATTCGTCAGAAGAGCACGCGACCAACGTCGGGACTATGTTCCGCGACCCTGCCAACGCCCTATTGCCAAACTGGAAAGAAATGCCAGTCGGTTATAACGGCCGTGCCAGCACTGTGATTATCAGCGGTACCGAAGTGGTTCGTCCGTCAGGTCAGCTAAAACCTAAAGCGGATGAGCGTCCTATCTTCTCGCCATGTAAGCGTCTTGATTTTGAACTTGAGACCGCCTTTGTCGTCGGTAAGCCGAACCAAATCGGCCGTCCTATCTCTGTGGACAATGCTTGGGAGCATATCTTCGGTATGGTGCTGCTCAACGATTGGTCAGCCCGTGATATCCAGAAGTGGGAATACGTGCCATTAGGTCCCTTCAACGCCAAGACTTTCGCTTCAGAAGTGTCGCCTTGGATCGTGACTATGGATGCGCTAATGCCATTCCAAACCACTTGCCCAACGCAAGATCCGCAACCTCTAGCTTATTTACGTGGCGAAGGTGCTGAGGTAAGTTTTGATATTAATCTATCAACCGAAATCTTACCTGAAGGCGCTGATGAGGCGACTGTAGTCTGTGAAACCAACTTTAAATATATGTATTGGTCAATGGCGCAGCAACTAACGCATCACACTATCACGGGTTGCCTAGTAGAAGTGGGTGACATGATGGGCTCAGGTACGATTTCAGGCCCAACGCCAGATAGCTTTGGCTCAATGCTTGAGTTGGCGTGGAATGCGACGAAACCTTTAGAGTTGAAAGGCGGCGGAACGCGTACCTTTATCGAAGATGGCGATACGGTCATTATGAAAGGCTATGCAGAAAAAGACGGCGTACGCGTCGGCTTTGGTGAAGTCAGTGGCAAGGTGCTACCAGCCTTAGACTTTAACTTTTCTGAGTAATACTTGAATTTCGCTGAGTAATTTTCACAGCGTTATTTATTAGCTGAGTGTAGCAAGTGCAGTGGTCGTAAGCGGTCATTATCCCCTTATCTACTGTACTTGCTACTCCGACCTTTCCTATCGCATTCACCCTATCCCATTTATTTTATTCAACCCCTATTCAAACTATCAAAAGGACATTGATAATGAGCTTTAAAATTCAACAAATTCATCATGTCGCCTATCGCTGCAAAGACGCAAAAGAAACCGTCGAATGGTATAAAAAACACCTCAACATGGACTTTATCTTGGCTTTTGCCGAAGACCATGTGCCCTCTACCCATGCCTTTGACCCGTATATGCATATCTTTTTAGACGCAGGTAATGGCAACGTCCTCGCCTTCTTCGAAGTGCCGAATCAACCGGAAATGGGCTTTGACCCGAATACGCCAAACTGGGTACAGCATTTAGCCATGAAGGTTAAAGACCGTGAAGAATTAATAGTGGCCAAAAAACATTTAGAAGACGCCGGCGTAGACGTCATTGGCGTAACCAACCACGGTATTTTCCACTCTATCTATTTCTTTGATCCCAATGGCCACCGTTTAGAATTAACTTACGATGACCCCATGTCAGAAGAAAAAGTGGGCATGATCACTGAAGAAATGAAATACGAGATGTTAGAAGAATGGTCACGCACCAAGCGTGCGCCTAAACATACCGCTTTCTTACATGCTGAAGAATTGGCTGAAGCTAAAGAACAAGCGCCTGCTGGTGAGTAAGATGGTTTGAGCTCTAAGCTCTGGCAACGTTGCAGCAGTTAGGGTTTTAAAAGACTGCGTTTAAAGCAACGCATTTTAAAAGCTAATATCATAAAGCAGCTCGTTGTAAAAAAAGTCGTTGTAAAAAAACCCCGTCGTAAAGGATTGCGACAGGAAGAATTAAGACCTACCCCACCCCATCATCAAAAGGATTTTATGATGACTACCAAACTGGCTTACGGCCTAGCGCTGGCTACCCTACTTGGGATTACCGGCTGCTCAAACAATACCGAAACTGCTAGTACTGCTGATGCGGCTACTAGCGATCCCGGTGAAGTTACTGTCTTACGCTTTTCTCATTTTATGACCGCGACCGATGATCTAAATCAACAGATTTTTGAACCGTGGGCGAAGAAAATAGAAGAAGACTCCAAAGGTAGGTTAAAAGTTGAAATTTATCCTTCAGCCACTTTAAGCAAACCGGGCGTTACTTATGAAGCCGCTGCCAAAGGCACAGTAGATATTGGTATGCAGGCGCATGGCTATACTGCCGGTCGTTTCCCGCTCTCGCAAATCGTTGAATTACCGGGTATCTCGAATACCGCCGAACAACAAACCTGTATCTTGCATAAGCTCTACGATGAGGACGTCATTGCTAGCGAATATGCGGACTCACACCTACTCTATATGGTGGGTACTGGCCCTGGTGCGCTCCATACCATTGATAAACCGCTGCGCACCCCTGCCGATATGAAAGGCTTGCGCATTCGTCAGCCCTCTGCCGTCGCCAGTTACATCATCGAAGCCGTTGGTGCTGCTCCGGTCGGCATGCCGGCCCCGGATACTTATACCGCCTTACAACGCGGCGTAATTGATGGCCTTAGTTTTGCTTGGCAGCCGGTACGCGCATTCCGTTTAGACGATCTCGTTAACACCCATACCAATATTCCTTTCTATAGCGCGGCGCTCGTCGTTACCATGAATAAAGACAAATACAATAGCCTGCCCGACGATTTAAAGAAAATCATTGATGACAACTCAGGTATAGATATGGCTATGAAAGCCGCAGATGTCTTTGATGTGGCGAATGCGGAAATTATGCAGGAAGCTAGAGATAAAGGTGACTTGATGATTGAAGTGCCGGACCCGCTAAACGATCCGGATTGGAGTGGCCCACTAATAGAAGGCTCGCAAAAATATTTGGATGAAGTTACCGCGACAGGTCTAGATGCGCAAGGCGTCTATGAGAAAGTCAAAGCAGCGAGTACGGCGTGTAAAGCTAAGGTTTAAGTCGCTAAATTTAAGCTATCTGATAGCGCTGTGCGATGGCTAAAATTTTATCTGCTGCTCTATTTTGCTCTTGCATGGGCAACTGCTCTGAGGTGCCGATAACAGTAATGGCATATTCTAATAAATTAGCCCTCTCCGTAGGGCGATTAGCGTTTAAAGCCTGCGGTAGTAAAACGGGAATCGTAATCGCATTGACGCCCATCAGCATATCGCCAGTGACCGTCGCATACCCTTGCGCCCGAATCTCTGCTTGTAGTTGGGTGAACTGCTGCCAGTGCTCGGCCAATTCTGTAGCGTTGACTGACTCTGCGCTATCTGGCATTGGATTAGTTGCACTACTATGCCACTCTGCCATGACTAACGGCTGAATCACGGCTTCGGGCTGGTAGCTGGCAAATAACTGCCCCGTTGCTGAAGTCGTTAATGGCATGCGTGAGCCGATACGAGTAATGATACTAATAGGACTGTCCGGCTCGACCGATTGAATAATGATGGGTCCTTCGCTAAACCATTTGGCTATTTGTACGGCACAATTTAGCGTGTTTTTAATCTCATTTGCGACTGTGGTTAGATGCTCTAATAGATTATTGTGATTGAGCCCCGTATGCCCTAGCGCATTCACACGCTCACCAAGCCCGTAACGCCCGTCTTCTAATTGCCGCGCGTAGCCTTTACGAATTAGGCTGACCAAATAGCGGTGGGTTTTAGCCGGATGCATCTGCGCCGCCTGACCAATCTCTTTAAGCATCATAGGGGCATTGGCATCGATTAAAATATCGAGTATGGCCAGACCAATCTCTAACGATTGCACACCACCTTGGGGTTTATTGGCAGCCAAAGTGGTGGTTGCAGGAGCAGTGGCTAACGGGTTTTCGATTGACGACATGACGGACTCAGTTGAATAAAATAGGACTTATCAGTACTTAAAATCAGCATTATTAGTACTTAATTGCACAAGATTAAGTTTAGCAGATTTCCTATAAGTACTGAGCAGAGATATGCTAGCTTTACCGCCTTAGTCTGCTTTTAGCGTATAACTCGCTAGAAAAACTATACTAATAGCATCATCCTTTAAATGACGTATTTATTTATACTGCAGTTGTTAATTCATCACTCATAACATAATACTTAGACAACTGATAAGGTGCTTGCTAGCCTTTATTTACTAACACCTTCACCTTGCAGACCTTTTACCTTGCATACAGAGATTAAAACTAACCAATAACAGCACATTAATAGGAACATTCAATATGAAACTTTATAACTATTTTCGCAGTGGTACCTCACATCGCATCCGTATCGCTATGAATTTTAAAGGCTTAGATTATGAGTATATCTCGGTCAATCTAGCAGCAGATGAGCAAGCAGGTGATGCGTTTAAAGCTTTAAATCCACAGGGCTTAGTGCCGTTTCTTTATGCCTCAGAACAGCCTAATGGCCACACTGGAGAAGAGTTACGCTTGGCGCAAAGCCTTGCTATCTTAGAATGGTTAGAAGAGGTTTACCCGGAGCATTCGCTACTGCCAAAAGATGCTATGGGTCGTGCGCAAGTTCGAGCATTAAGCGCCATGATTGGCTGTGATGTCCACCCTATTAACAACCGCCGTATTTTGCAGTATTTACGTAATGAGCTCCATGTAGAAGAAGATAAAGTGATGGGCTGGTGTCAGCATTGGATGGCTGAGGGCTTTAGCGCGCTAGAGAAAATATTGGCGGCTGATAAAAATCGTGGTAACTTTTGCTATGGTGATGCCCCAAGCTTTGCGGACTGCTATTTAATTCCGCAGGTATATTCCGCACGTCGTTTTAACTTGGACCTTACGCCTTATCCGAACATTGTGGCTATTGATGCACATTGCCACACCCTTCCTGCTTTTATTGATGCGGAACCTGCTAATCAGCCGGATGCTCCTAAGGCTTAGATCAATTAGCCATGGGTGTTACCCACGCTACGCTTCAATATTGAATTATGAAGAGTTAAGTTCCTCCCCCTGTTTTTAGAGGGAGGCTAGGAGGGGGTTAAGGTTTTTAACTTTAATCAATACAATAAAAATCTGGGCAAAATGCCCAGCCTACGCGCGATATGTTTACGTTAGAATCCTGACATAGCGTGCGGTTAGCACAGCGTAACCCACGGCATTATTACGAATCATAACTATGTCTTTACACTAAGTTAAGAAAAATTAAATTCCTCCCCCTGTTTTTAGGGGGAGGTTAGGAGGGGGTTCGACCATATTAAAATTTAATCAATAATCCCTGCTAAAAAGAAAAGGCGCAGTCCGACTAGTCTTAGACTTAGCCACGTCTTCAGGCGTACCCTGCGCTACAACATTACCGCCCTCATCACCAGCACCCGGCCCCATATCAATCACCCAATCGCTATGACTCGCCACCTGCATATCATGCTCGACCATAATCACAGTATTGCCCGCCTCAACCAGACCGTTGAGTTGTGCCATTAGTCTTGCGACATCGGCAGGGTGCAAGCCAGTAGTCGGCTCATCCAACACATATAAGGTATCGCCACGTTGGGTGCGCTGTAGCTCGGTAGCGAGTTTGATGCGTTGTGCCTCACCTCCTGACAACTCAGTAGCCGGTTGACCCAAACGCAGATACCCCAAACCGACTTGCAGCAAAGCATCTAAGGCGCGCAACACAGGTGGTTCCTCTGCGAAGAATTCAAAAGCGTTCTCCACCGTCATAGCCAGTATCTCGGCGATATTTTTACCGCGATAGTGAATCTCAAGCGTCTCATCATTATAGCGCTGACCATGGCAGACTTGGCACGGCGAATACACACTCGGCAAGAACAATAACTCCACCATCACAAAGCCCACGCCTTCACAATTGGCACAGCGACCTTTTGGCACGTTAAACGAAAAGCGACCCGCATCGTAACCGCGTGCTTTGGCTTCTGGCGTTGCCGCAAACAGTTTGCGCACATGGTCAAACAGACCCGTATAAGTCGCTAAGTTGGAGCGTGGCGTGCGGCCAATGGCCTTTTGATCAACAGTCACTAGGCGCTTGATATGCTCCATACCCGCGACGACTTGTCCTCCCGTCGGCACCGCTTGCTCTTGCTGCAATAAGTCCGCTTCATCGGTGGGTGCTTCAGCAATTATCGTCTGCCCTAAAGCTTCCTGTACTAACTCAACTAGCGCCTGGCTAACCAAACTCGACTTGCCCGAGCCTGAAACCCCCGTCACCGTAGTTAGCACGCCTAACGGAAATTCTACATCCAGACTCGCTAAATTATTACGAGTAACTCCGCCCAATTTTAACCAAGCGCTCGGCGCTCTAGGCACGTGTTTTTCGCTAGTTACTTCACCAAATAAAAACTGACTGGTATGCGACTCAGGGACGTCCTTTAAGCCCTCGATGGGACCGCTATACATAATACTGCCACCGTGCACGCCCGCGTCTGGCCCAACATCGACAATCCAATCCGCATGACGAATCACGCTAACATCGTGCTCAACCACAAAGACGGAATTACCCGCGGCTATCAGCTCGTCCAAAGCTTGTAGTAAGGCTTGCGTATCAACGGGATGCAAGCCGGCAGATGGCTCATCGAGGATATAGACTACCCCAAATAGCTTCGAGCGAATTTGCGTCGCTAAACGCAACCGTTGCAGCTCCCCCGGTGACAAAGTTGGTGTGGTTCGCTCAAGCGATAGATAGCCCAGCCCAAGCATAGTCAACGCCTCTACTCGCGCCAGAATATCGCTAGCGATACGTTGGGTGATAATAGCCTTTTCGCGGTTGTGCTGTTCTTCATCAGGGTCTCTATTCGCCGCTGCAGCAAATAAGGGCGCTAGCTCATTCAAGGTCAACTGCGATAACTCGCCAATATCTAAGCCAGCAAATTTAACCGATAGCGATTCTTTTTTGAGCTTTTTACCGTGACAGTCCGGACATACCGAAATCTGCATATATTGCGACACGCGCTTTTTGGTGCGTAGGCTTTGCGTGGTGGCAAACGAGTGCAATACGAAATGTTCAGCGCTGACATAGGTGCCCATATAGCTGGGTTCTTCACCCTTGGCTATCGCAGCTTGTACTTGCTCGATGTTATAACCGGAATATACAGGGACGGTTGGGGTCTCATCGGTAAACAAAATCCAATCGCGGTCTTTTTTCGGTAACGACTGCCAAGGGGTATCGATGTCATAGCCCAAGGTAACCAATATTCGCGCTAGATTTTTACCTTGGAATGCCGGTGGCCAAGCCGCAATTGCTTTATCACGAATACTCTTGGTAGCATCGGGCACTAACAAATCTTCGGTCACTTCAAATACGCGACCAATACCGTGACAGGTAGGACAAGCGCCCTCAGGGGTATTGGGGGAAAAGGCATCAGCGTAGAGAATATCCTGACCTTCTGGGTACTCGCCTGCCCGCGAATACAGCATGCGTAGCGCATTCGATATCGTCGTTACGCTACCTACTGAGGAACGCACGGATGGTGTGCCACGTTGTTGTTGCAAGGCGACGGCTGGCGGCAAACCTTCAATAGCATCGACATCCGGCTCATCGACTTGATCAATTAAGCGGCGCGCATAAGGAGAAACCGAATCTAAATAACGGTGTTGCGACTCAGCAAATAAAGTGCCAAACGCCAAAGAGGATTTCCCAGAGCCAGAAATACCCGTAAAGACGACCAAGGCATCACGAGGTAAATCAACATCAACGTTTTTTAAATTGTGCACACGAGCTCCACGTACTTGGATGCCGTTTGCGGGGTCGCTGTGATTATTATTAGAGTTATTTTTATTGGCTAAATCAGTGCTATGGTTAGTGCTGCTATTGATACTAAGAGTCATAAAACCGCTATTCCTATTACGTTATTCTAAAAAATACCCAAAATATTTAATGGGCTAAGTCGTTATTTTTATAGATAAGCTATTGTATTAGCCTACGATACTGGCTTAGTAGTGATTCCGTACGGGAATGGTGAGCGCGTTGGCCTAGACCAAAATTTTTTTGGATTAATCACGTTTTATCCCCCGTTCTATGCTTTAATTTATAAGACGCTACGCAAGGATTTAGCGTTACGATAATAAGTCAGCATAAACTCTATAAATAATAAAAGGATTTATCATGTCAGCTTCCCATTCTAATGCCCACTCTTCCTCCCCCTTTAAACTCAATAAACTCCTCGCCGCTACCCTCTTTGTAGCCTTAACCAGTCAAGCTTATGCCCTAGACCCATCAACGGCTCCACAGCCTATCACCACCCCTGAGCAAAATGTCCTGGCGGCTTCCAACCCTAACTCACAGACGCTACAATTTTCAGAAACTACCTCCATTAAAGTCGTCAGTGCTGCCAATGCGCAAACCCTCAAGCCTACCGGACTTGCTCCCTCTGCTGCTAACGACAAAGCCATTTTTTCTCCCAATGCTATCGAGCACCCACTTTGGGCAAAAAACGGTATGGTCGCCTCGCAAGAAGCCTTAGCGTCAGAGATTGGCCTGCAAATATTAAGAGACGGTGGTAATGCGGTAGATGCTGCGGTGGCCGTAGGTTTTGCCCTTGCAGTGACTTTGCCAAGAGCGGGTAACTTGGGCGGCGGCGGCTTTATGATGATTTATGATGCCAAAACCAAAGAAACCATCGCTTTAGACTATCGCGAAAAAGCACCTATCAAAGCCTATCGTGATATGTATTTGAATAAACAAGGGGAAGCGGATAGCGACTTATCACGCTATCACGGGCTAGCGGTCGGGGTCCCTGGCACGGTAGCTGGATTGGTAACTGCCTTGGAGACTCATGGCTCGATGCCGCTAGCGCAAGTTATAGCCCCGGCTATCAAGTTGGCGGATGAAGGTATAGAAGTCACCCCAGGACTGGCTGAGTCCTTGATTGCGTTAGAAGACCGCCTAAAAAAATGGCCGAGTACTGCCAAGATTTTCTTTAAGCCCGATGGCAGTACCTATCAAGTCGGTGAGCGCCTGCGCCAACCTGAACTGGCCGCTTCAATGAAGCGTATCGCGGCTCAAGGGGCAGCAGGTTTTTATAAAGGCAAGACCGCTGAGCAAATCGTCAAAGCCGTCAATGATGCCGGCGGGCTAATGAGTATACAAGATATGGCCGATTATAAAGCGATAGCGCGCAAGCCCGTAAGCGGTAACTATCGTGGCTTTGAAATCGTATCAATGCCACCGCCTTCCTCCGGAGGAATTCATATCGTTGAGATTTTGAATATTTTAGAGGGCTATCCGCTGAAAGACTACGGACAAAATAGTGCCCAGACTATCCACTTAATGGCTGAGGCCATGCAGTTGGCTTATGCAGACCGCTCAGAGTATCTCGGCGATTCCGATTTTATCGATGTACCGGTGAAAGGGCTAACCTCAGAAAAGTATGCGGCAAAGCTACGCGCCACTATCAATCCGAATAAGGCGCGCCCTGCTACCGAAGTAAAACCCAACAACCCTATGCCGTATGAGAGCGATCAGACTACACATTTTTCCGTAGTGGATAAACAAGGCAATGCGGTGGCGAATACTTATACGCTGAATTTCTCGTATGGTACCGGCTTAGTGGCGAATGGTACGGGGATTTTGCTCAATAATGAAATGGACGACTTCTCTGCCAAACCAGGCGTACCCAACGCTTATGGCTTATTGGGCGGTGATGCCAATGCGGTAGAGCCTGGCAAGCGTCCGCTATCCTCTATGAGTCCCACGATGGTCTTTAAGGATGGCGCCCCTTACGTGGTGACTGGCAGTCCGGGCGGCAGTCGTATCATCACTACCGTCACCCAGATTATCTCCAATGTCATTGATCACGATATGAATATCGCCGAAGCAACCCATGCGCCGCGTATCCATGACCAATGGATGCCCGATGAGATTCGTATCGAAAAAGCGCTCAGCGTCGATACCGTCAAAAAGTTAGAGTCGATGGGCCATAAAGTGTCGCCACAAGAAGTAATGGGCTCAACGCAATCGATTATGGTCACGCCACAAGGACTCTATGGTTCGTCAGACCCAAGACAGGTGGATGCCGCCGTAGTGGGATATTAATTTGCAGAGGTTATTGATTTACAGAGGCTGTAGCGAGATAAAATGGGCGATAGATTCGTTTGTATCCACTAATTCTCTAAAGCCAATATAAAGTTAGTAATATTTTACTTTACTAGAATAGAAGCCTTAATGGCTTCTATTTTTTGTCTAAAAGCTTAAGCATTAACCCATGATAATTAGGAAAACATTCTGTTCGCTCTAATACCTATTTATATCCCTTTTAAAGTCAGCTAACGATAATAAAAAACTCTGTTAAAAACTGAAGAAAGCAGAATTATTCATAACAAATATATGCGGCAGCATTGGCAAAGGTCTGTCGGCCATTTTTAAAGCCTGCTACCGCCTGAGCTGCGGTTCTAATGGCTGATACGGCATCGCTAGCTTCTAGTACCACTAAGGTAGCTGGAGCGCCCACCTTTATTTCCGTTTGCTGCGATAGTAATTTGGCGGCATTTTTATTAACCATAGCAAAGACAGCTGTCATTTCGCTATCTTTGGACAGTTGCGCAATATTGGCATACATATTGGCCATTCTAATTAATGAGGCGTCTCCAAAAGGCGTAAACGCATTCAAAATATTGTTGCTCGCAATGGTGGTGTTAAGGCCCATTTCTGCCAGTTCATTAGCATTCACCATACCTCTAGGAATTAGGGCATCGTGGTCACGGCCATTTAAGTAGATATCGGTGGCAGGCAACACGGTCAACGTAATATCGGCTAGCTTTAATAGGGCCGCCATCTCGAGACGCTTGGCCTTATCCATCGCTGATAACTTCGTGACATGGCCTATCGAGACCCGACCTTGGTAGTTGCGCTTGATGGTTTCTTCAACCAGTTTAGGAATGCTAGAACCTTCTGAGTCTAAATCAAAATCTAAATGGAAGTCGACATCGACGTCAAACTTTTGCGCTAAATCAAACACCATCTCGATATGCTGCTCGGGATGCTCATCTTTATACGGACAACCGCCTATTAAATCAGCACCTTGAGCTAGCGCTTGCTGCAACAGCTCTTGGGTGCGCGGCTCATTGGTTAAGCCATCTTGTGCAAAGGCACAAATCTCGATATCGATAGCAAAGGCATATTTATCTCGCACTCTTTTTATCGCCTCAAAGCTACGCAGCTCGGTCTTTTTATCCGTTTCTACAAACGTCCGCAACCCTACCGTACCTTTCTTAATCGCCATTTCTATCACCCTGCAGCCGCGCTCAAATACGTCGGCCTCGGTAAACCCTTCCTTGGCTTTACCCGTCTCTGCAACCGCTTCGTCTAAGTCACCCTCTTCTATACTACAGCGGTCTAAAATACAGGCCTTATCCAAGTGGATATGACTCTCGTAAAATCCTGAGCAAACAAAATTGCCCTGTGCATCGTAAATTGTCTTGGCAGAATTTTCAGCATTGCCTTGGCCTTCTGAGGGACTAATTTTTCTACTCTCGATACTGTGAATATGGCCGTCTTTGACCCTAATATCGACTAGGTCTTCGTAATCCGTAAGTCGGGCATTTGTGATTATCAGATCCATCATTGTTATTCATTCCATTAGGGTAGTTTTTGCTGAATAGTATTTGAGTTATTGTATTGCTCAGGACAGCATTCTAGGTTGTGATTCGGTGTTTTTATGGTTATTGGACTGCGGCAAAGTTCTATATTACAATTCGCAATCCCTGCCAAATCATTCAAAAAAACCATTTATCTTAATGAACATCAATCATAGCTTACGGTCGCCATTCCTATGTTTATAAACAAGCTCACTCTTTTACTTCAGCAACCCGCAACATCCTAACCCCTCCCCAAGTCACGCAAACCACCCCGACAGCAATTAACGACGCCCCTAAGATTAAGCCTTCAGGCGGCGCCTCCCCTTGGATAAATACCGCTATCGGGACACCGACTACTGCCCCAACTGCACCGAGCAAACTCAGCAAAACTGGCCCTCCGGTCTTTTGCAGCAGAAATAGCAATAGAAACTGACCGGCAAATAGTAGCGCCTGCAAAGCAATTAAACCTACGGACAGACTCTCAAAAAACCCACCTATTGATCCAGACGCTAATGGGACGGCAAGCGTGAAATTCGGCAACATACCGACGATGCCTAATTGGATAGCCGCAGCGATTAACATGCCTGGGGCTAAGGCACTCGGTGAGGCATTAGGGGGCCAACGTAGCGTACGATAAATATTGCCAATCGCTAGCAATACAGGGCCACACAGAGCTATCAACACCCACACCACACTGACATCGGGCGTAGCAAACTTATTTGCGGCGAGCACTCCTGCCCCGAGCAAAGCCGCGGCTACCCCAAGCGCCCGCAATGGTTGGAAGCTTTCTATACGCAAGGCGAGCGCGCCAAGATAAGTGAGTAATGGCGGTAGCGCGATAATCATAGCGACAAAGCCTGCACCAACCTGCGGAATCGCAGAAAAGAAAATCAGATTGGAGCCCGCCACGCTGACCAAAGCGGCCACGATATAGTATTCAAAACTACGCGAGCTCAGTGGCGGCAACTCATTGCGCCATAGTGCCACCAGCAATAAAATAATTGCGGCACCACTAATCGACCAAAAAAGAAACGCTACCGGGCTTAAGCCAACCGTCCCTGCGTACTTTGCCATATTGGTCGTCACCCCTAGCAGCATCCCACCGGCCAATAAGCACAGACAAGGAATTAACCAACGGTTTCTATCGCGCAATAGGCGCTCCTCTGTAACATCACTCATAACTTATCCCAGTATTCACTGCATTTCTTTACGTCAGCATAACCGTAATATACTGGTGCAAAAATATATATTTAACTACTATTAAAACCTTAGTTTATCACCTTAATTTAGCAGTCATTAACTGCCTGCGTTGAGTAAAAGCTGCCCTCACCCACTCGCGTAAGGCTAGGCATCATATAGGTTCATACCTAATTATTATCAAGAGGATACTCGCAAGTGGATTGGGCCAGTATTTTTATTCATGACACCACGTGGACATTCGCCGCCGAAATCGTTGTGCGCGTCACTGTTATGTTTACTATGGTGATTTTATTCCTGCGCTTCACAGGTAAGCGCGGGGTACGGCAACTGTCAATTTTTGAATTGACCATTATTTTATCGCTGGGCTCTATCGCCGGTGACCCTATGTTTACCGAGGATTTACCGCTCGTTCAGGCCTTACTGATTATGAGTGTGGTTATAGGCCTCTACCGCCTCTGCACTTGGCTGATGATGAAGTGTCAAAGGTTTGAAAATCTGCTGGAGGGAAAGCCCATCTATATCGTCGAAGATGGCATGCTAGTTTTAGAAGACATTCAGCAGGGCAAAATGTCGCACGATGAATTTTTTGCAGAATTACGCCAACGCAGCATTGAGCATTTAGGCCAAGTCCGCACTGGGCTGTTAGAGACCGATGGTACGCTAAGTGTGCTGTTATTTACAGATGATGAAGTGCGTTATGGGTTGCCGCTATTTCCTAAACAATATAAAGCTGTTACTCAGGTCGAGACCGATCACTGCTACGCGTGTATGCACTGCGGACATGTGGAATATATCACTGACCCTAAACAGCTTTGCAAGCGCTGCGGCAACCAAGATAAGGGTTGGACACAAGCGATGGCAGTTAAGGTAGTGAGTTAACTAGCCTTGCGAGCTCGGCCTTAGCAGGTGATGCTCATCGTTGGGTTAGAGATACCCCTTGCTGACTTAGATACTGCTTACTGAGCTAGCAATCGCTATTATTATCGGGCTATTGCGGTTATTGTTTCATAGGTGGACAAGCTTTGTCCCAATAGGGCTCATCCCCTAAACGCTCGGCTAAAAAATCAATCAGTAAACGGCAGCGTTGTGGTAAAAAGCGATTTTTGGGATAAATGGCATAAGCATTCATTATAGGCAATTGATACTGTTGCAATATAGGCACCAGTTCGCCCCGTGCTAGGGTTTCGTAAGCGATGAAGGTGGGCATAAATACAATGCCATGGCCTTTGACAGCCATATCTATTAGAAATCGGCCGTTATTGGCCTTCATTTTTGAGTGAGTAGGAATATTATGCGTATTGCCGTGCTCATCGATCAGTTCTAAAGCACTATCTTTACGTAAGCTATAGTGCAAAAAGGTGTGGTTGGCCAAATCTTGCATAGTGGTAGGCGTGCCTCTCTCACTCAGATAGCCAGGACTGGCACAGATAACAAAGCGGATGCGGGTGAGCCGGCGCGCCTGATAGCTGGAGTTCTGTAACTCGCCGATACGGATGGCCAACTCATAGCCTTCTTCCACCAAATCGACTTGGCGGTCCGAGAAGTCTATCTCAAAGGTGAGTTTGGGATAGTCATTGGCATACTCATCGATTAGCTCACTCAGATGCATCAGCCCAAAGGATAAAGGGGCGGTCATTTTTACCGTGCCTTCAATATGCGTCTTGACCCCGCTGGTTTGTTCATTGAGCGCATTCACTTCCCCTAGGATAAGTTGCGCTTGTTGATAATAATGCTCGCCAGCTTCTGTGAGGCTCGATTTACGCGTGGTTCTATTGACCAACTGGGTGCCCAAACGGGTTTCCAAATCTTTTAGACGGCGACTGACCGCTGATTTGGCAATGTCCAATTGGGCAGCAGCTTTAGTAATACTGCCGGCATCGACTACGCGAACGAACATCGCCATGTCTTCTAATTGTCCCATGAGTATTTTTACCTTGATAGCGGTTATTGTTCTCTAAATCAGAACTTATATTTGCGATTGTTACTGTTTATTCACCCCTAGTCAATGGTTAAACTTAGCTAATCGACAATTTAGCCCATGGCTTTTTAGCCAATAATTTTAAAGCGTTAACTGATTATTCGCTAAGCGCTAGATTGTGCTAACCAGGAGAATGCTCATGACTATCAATGTAGCTGTAACTAATAACCACGAGAACGCTAGTGTTTCCCAATCTGCTAGCGATACTCCCAGCAAAAATCGTACTTTGCTGCAGCAGTTCCCAGGCATGGCAACATCGGATGGCGACGGCGTTAAACTCACCCGCATTATAGGCTCGCCTTATCTGGATATGTTAGACCCTTTTTTAATGCTCGATTGCTTTGAAAGTGACGACGCTAATGATTATATGGGCGGCTTTCCAACCCATCCTCATCGGGGTTTTGAGACTGTGACCTACCTGCTCAATGGCCGGATGCTCCATAAAGATAATGCCGGTAATGAAGGCGTGATTGAGCCCGGTGGGGTGCAATGGATGACGGCAGCCCGAGGTATTTTACATTCTGAGATGCCCGAGCAAGAAGAGGGGCTGTTGAAGGGCTTTCAGCTGTGGGTGAACCTACCGGCCTCAGCAAAAATGAGTGACCCGGCGTATCAAGAATTCCCAGCAGAATTAACCCCGCTCGAGCGCCGTGACAATGGTACTGAAGTGCGCGTGATTGCGGGTAAGACCGATCAAGGTACGGTGGGGCCTGTGGTAAATACTTATACTTACCCCACGTATTTAGACGTGACCTTACCTGCTCATACGCCGTTTGTACAAACGTTAGCCGCTGAGCATAATGCTTTTATCTATGTGATTGAGGGCGAGGTGGCTATTTTAGAGTCATCAGATTCAGAATCAGCAGACAGTCAAAATGCGCAGGACGTTAACAATACTAAAAATGCCAAAGTATTAACGGCTAAAAATTTGGGCATATTAACCCAAGGCGAGCAAGTGCTACTCAATAGTGGCGCTACCGGTACACGTTTTTTATTGATTGCCGGTCAACCTCTGAACGAGTCTATCGCTCGTGCCGGCCCTTTCGTCATGAATACCCGAGATGAAGTCTTGCAAGCTTTTAGTGATTTCAGACAGGGTAATTTTTAACCAATAATTTAACAAAGGAAAGTCGATATGGGCTTACTCATAGAAGGCCAGTGGCACGATAAATGGTATGACACTGCTGCTAATTCAGGCCGTTTTGAGCGTGATGCTGCCAATTTTAGAAATTGGGTCACTCAAGATGGTAGTGCCGGTCCTTCCGGTAGAGGCGGCTTCAGAGCCGAGCCCAATCGTTATCACTTATACGTGTCCTTAGCCTGCCCTTGGGCGCATCGCACCTTGATTTATCGTCGTCTCAAAGGCTTAGAAGAGATGATTTCGCTCTCGGTAGTGCATCCCTATATGGCTGAACATGGCTGGACCTTTGCAGAGGGTGAAGGCGTCATCCCAGACCCCAATGTGAATGCTCGTTATTTATATGAGGTCTACACGGCAGCACAGGCCGATTACTCTGGCCGAGTTACCGTCCCTATCCTATGGGACAAACAAACCCAGACTATCGTGAGCAATGAGTCTTCAGAAATTATTCGGATGTTCAATTCAGCTTTTGATGAGGTCGGTGCCTTAGCCGGTGATTTTACCCCAGTGGCATTATTGGCTGAGATTGATGAGCTCAACGATTTTATTTACCCTAAGATTAACAATGGGGTGTATCGCGCGGGCTTTGCCACTACTACAGAGGCTTATGAAGAAGCCGTCTTTGAGTTATTCGCAGCGCTAGATACTATTGAAGATCGTTTAGCGAGCCAGCGCTATCTCACTGGTGCGACTATTACCGAGGCCGATTGGCGCTTATTTACCACTTTGGTGCGTTTTGATGCCGTATATGTCGGGCACTTTAAATGTAATATACGCCGCATTTTTGATTACCCTAACCTTTGGGGGTATCTGCGTGACTTATACCAGCAGCCTGGTATCGCTGGCACCGTATGTCTCAAGCATATTAAAGCTCACTATTACACCAGTCACCAGATAATTAATCCTACCCGTATTATACCTGTAGGCCCCGATATCGATTTTACTACCTCGCATAATCGCGAGCAGCTAGCGTAGCTGCACCGCTTTTTAACACGCGCTATTTTTTAACCCCCCTTGATAATTATTTTTAACCAACCCTGATAGCCTAATACAGACCGGCTATCGCTACAATAAATGATAAGGAAAATTATGACTGCGAATATCAAACAACTCCACAACGCCTTCGAAACTCGCCGCTCTATCTATGCGTTAACCGAGACTCTGCCCGTCTCTGAGCAAGGGATTATCGATGCGGTCGAGCACGCTATTTTGCATACCCCTTCATCTTTTAACTCACAAACTACCCGCATCATCGTCTTATTCGGTGCTGAGCATAAAAAAGTGTGGGATATTGCTGAAACGAACTTACGTAAAATAGTCAGTGATGGCGATTTTTCTAGTACAGAACAGAAAATGGACAGCTTCCGCGCCGGCGCTGGCACAGTGTTATTCTTTGAAGATGAGAATGATGTCAATGCGTTGCAAGAGCAGTTCCCTTTATATGCGGATAATTTCCCCGTTTGGGCTGAGCATACAAACGCCATGCACCAGTACGCCATTTGGACCGCCCTAGGCGAAATGCAAGTCGGTGCCACCTTACAGCATTATGCGCCAATATTTGAGCAGGACGTTGCACAAGCTTTTGACATACCTGCCAGCTGGCAGTTAATCGCGCAAATGCCGTTTGGCGGTATTGGTGCGCCTGCTGGCGACAAAGACTTTAAACCGGTCAGCGAGCGCATACGCGTTTTAGGTCAATAATAGCTTTCATTATAGTGATAGCGGGGTAAGACAAGTCCGCTAACCCTTATAGGTAACCATCACTCAGTAAAATGCTATAAAAAAAGCCCGCAACTCATAAGAATTGCGGGCTTTTGCGTAGGTCAGTCAATCTGACTATCTAAACGGTCGGTCTAAGTGAAAACTAGAAACGATAACCAACACCTAGATAGCTAATAACCGGGTCGATATCAAGCGTATCAACGGCACGAATCAACTCTTCACCGCTATCATTTTTCACACTGATAGT
>Ga0208014_1000389_pt1 | contig 18965 bp, 13 predicted proteins | sample 25_taG_FD_184099 | JGI IMG/M metagenome (GOLD analysis project Ga0208014, IMG submission 184099) | Marine viral communities from Cariaco Basin, Caribbean Sea - 25_WHOI_OMZ (SPAdes) (version 2) | ecosystem: Environmental > Aquatic > Marine > Oceanic | place: Caribbean Sea: Cariaco Basin...
GATTTTGATGGCGGTTCAGGCAGCCTGCCGGGGTGGCAGCTTTGCCGTGGAATCAGTGGCAGCTTTCGCGTGGAATGGGTGGCAGGCTTCGTCTGGAATCAGTGGCAACCTTGGTCTGGAATACGCAAGCCGCCACTAAGGCTGTTGAGCTACCCGGTATTGCCACAAGCGCCGCCCCGCCTCGCCTGATTCTGACAGCCAAAGATTTGCCCCTGTTTGCGCAGGGCGCTCCAACTTGAGTTCAGATTCACGAGGTTCACCATGAACAGTGTTTTCAATGCATTGCCAGTGCAGGATCTGGCGCGTACCGGTGCGCTACCCACCGCCAAACCGCTGTCCCATATCGGAAGCGAAGATTCAGCCGTGCACCTGCTTACTGATTTTTCCGAACAGAGCTCCTCAGTATTGAGTTCCGATATGTCCGTTTCAGAGGCGAAGCTCTGGATGAGACTCGCGGACACGTCCTTCAAGGTCGTGGAAAACCAGGCGGGCGATTGCCTGGGCATTCTGGCCATCGAAGATGTGAACGGAGAGAAAGCGATGAGTGTGGCGAATCGGCAGGGGGTGGCCCTGAAAGATTTGCGAGTCAGAGACATCATGCGCTCTGTCAGTGAACTGCCGGCCATTCATTACCGTGATTTACGGGCGGCCACAGTGGGGGATCTGGTCAGTACCTTTCGTGAGGTCCATGAGGAATTCCTGCTGGTACTGGACCATGACCGGCATCAGCCGTCTCGCTCCTACCTCAGGGGCCTGGTCTGTGCCCGGGAATTGCTCCAGAGGCTTGATCTGTCGATAGATCTGGAGCACCGGGCAACGAAGTTCTACGAAATTGTCCATGTGGTGAAGGGAGGCTTCTAGACCGGGGAGTGACTTCGGTACCGCCCGGGCACCGAAGTCATCTGGTAACCCCCACACTTTAACGGGGTTCAAAAGGAGAGCCTAGGCGCCATCGTGGCCAATCTTTATTCAGGGGGAGCCCCCTCTGATTCTAATGCTGAGATTGAGCAGGAAAGCCCGTCAAGAACTGACTCTCGAACGTTTGGGAGTCGATCGCGGCGCTGTAATAGTGGCCCTGTGCGCCTTCGCAACCATTAGCCCTCAGGAAATTTAATTCCTCCAAACTTTCGACGCCTTCCGCAATTATCCTCAGCTTTAGGCTCTCGCCCATGCGAATAATTGCCTGAACAATAGCGGCTTTATTCGAGTCCTTGCCAATATCATGCGTAAAGCTCTGGTCAATCTTTAGTTCATCGACGGGAAGGTCTTTCAGATAGCTCAGAGACGAATAGCCAGTTCCAAAATCATCGACTGCAATTCGGACCCCCCTTTTCTCGAGAGCGCGAATACGATTCGCCGCTCCCTGAACGTCACTCACGAGGATTGATTCGGTCAGCTCCAGCTGAATCAGATCCGGAGGTATCTGAAGATTTTGCAGCGTTTCATCGACGTGACGCAGAAAGCGATCATCCCGAAGCTGGACTAACGAAATATTTATTGATATCCGCAGAGGCGCATTCCGATTATCGATCCAACTTCGTAACTGCTGACATGCCTGCTCCAGCACCCAATTGCCGATCTCAATCGCCGTTTCCTTGTCCCCCTCGGCCACCGGGATAAACTTGCCGGGCGCAACACCTCCGAGCCGAGGATGGTGCCAGCGCAACAACGCCTCCGCTCCCATCAGTTGTCCGGAAATAAGTGAGATTTGAGGTTGATAGTGCAGTGAAAGTTGATTACGCGTAATCGCTTTTCGTAGCTCCTCTCGCATTTGTCGGCGTTCGAGCGATCTTTTATTCATGCTGGGCTTGAAGAATTGAATATTATTGCGTCCGAGCGTCTTCGCTTGGTACATGGCGACGTCGGCATACTGCAAAAGGGTCTCTGGACTTCCGCCATCGTCTGGAAAGATACTGACTCCGGTGCTGATTGACACCTCGACGGTACCTGCATCAAGAATATACGGGGCACAAAGTGCTTCAATTAAAGTTGCACAAAACTCACTCAAAAAGTCAGTCGATTGGATATCTGGCAACAAAATGACAAATTCATCCCCACCCATGCGACCAACGGTATCTGTTAGCCGAGTATGAACACTGAGCCGATCAGCGACTTGTTTCAGAAGTTCGTCTCCGGCTGCATGACCGAGGGAGTCATTGATGTCTTTGAACAAATCCAGATCCAGAAAAATAATCGCCAATCGACTGCCTTCGCGATAAGCATGTGCTATCCCCTGGTTAAGCCGGTCGGCGATGAGCGCTCTATTGGGCAGCCCCGTTAAAACGTCGTGGGTCGCTAGATAGCCAAGCTGAGACGTAAGAGTGCGAATCTCACTAACATCACGAAGTGTTAAAACAACCCCCAAGAAATGCCCGGATGAGCTTCGTAGAGGAGCGGCAAACTGTTCCGATGCAGTGAGCTTGCCTTTGCGAGATTTCAACAAGATATCGGAAGAAGGTTTTGCCGTTTTTCCGAACTGGATAACAGCCTCTGTTAAGCAAGCCATCGGCTGCTGGGTAGACTCGTCAAGCGTCACCAGAACTTCCGGAGCAGGCCGACCAATGGCCGCGTCTCTGGGCCATCCAGTCAGTCTTTCAGCAGCGGGATTCATGTCTGTTATTCTGCCTTGGGCGTCGGTGCTAACCACGCCATCGCCGATACCCATCAGAGTCACTTCAAGCCGCTCCCTCTCATCCTCTAGCGCTTGGCTTGAGCTGGCCACATAGGTATTGACTGCCTGAATGATGGCCTCATCGATTGCTGCATTCAAAAACACCAACTCATCAAACAGATAGTCAACTTTGACCGAGACGAGTATTTGCAACACGGTATTGCGAAGCAGCCCGTACTCGCGTGTCACTTCTTCGAGTGAAAAGCCTAAACTCCATCGCTGCTGTGCGTGATGCTTAGACCATTTGGATGGGGGTTCCGCTTTGTATTCTCTTCCCGGTGCTTTTCGGGACTCGTCGGCAATTGCTTCCAAGACGTCGGGGAGGTTGTTGCGAAGCTCTTCGCTAGAGAGGCTTTGGGCAGAATCAAGCTTTCGTCGTGCGATTTGTTCCCACTCATCGAAAATACGCTCATTTTCCCGGCGTAGGAACTTGTCAAGCCCACAAAGAGCTTTACCTGAATCAGAGACTTCTTTCATGGGGGAACATCCTTGATCACCTTCGCATGATTTTGGAAAGGGCGTACACGCTTAATATATAAGAGTAATCCCCTTGCTTGTAAAGGGAAGCCCAAGTACACCTAGACCACCATGACCAATGCTGGTTATGGATCAACCGGACGAGCCAGTCAACGATCTCGGCATTTTCGTCACTGAGCTTCACCTGGTACCGGTAGCAGGTCTCGCTGATGCCCAATGCCTCGCATGCCAGTCGTATACTGATGTCGTATCTCTCAACCGCGCTTGTCGCCATCTCGCGGCGGTGAGATGGCTTTAGCTTTCCCTCAAGCGCTTCCTTACGGATCTCAGCCTTGATGCGTTCGTCAGCGTACGCGTCTTGAGTCGGCGACTTTCATCTTCCAGCTCTTTCAGACGGGCCATCATCGATGCCTCCATACCGCCAAATTTGGCGGGCCATTTGTAAAAACCGGCGCTGCTCATGCCGTGCTCACGGCACAGCTCCGGAATCAGTACGTCGTTCTCGGCTTGCTTGAGTATCAACAGGATCTGGCTGTCGGGAAAACTGACTTCTTCATGCAGAATCTCCCTGCGTGTAGCTTACGGAAAATTCTACTTTTGATCGCCGCTGTTATTCGGGGGGATTACCACCTAACATCGAAAAAGGCGATGCTTTTCACCCAAAAAACCGTATTGAATCGATGGGGTTATCACGTGACACTGTCTACGACTTTAGTCACCCCTAAGGACGCCCATGCAGGACGCCCACCAAAACTGCCGTATTCGGTTTCTGCGCCTTTTAATTGTTCTGGCACTCGGGTTGGTTGCATTACCAGCTCACGCTGACGACGACGCGCCGGTGTCCCTGGCCTGTGAATCGACCAGCTGCCTGTTGATGTCAGATGTGATGGCCGATGGCGCAGCGTTGCCAGGTGGCGATCGACTCCGGCACTTCTCTGTGACACCCGAGGCCATCCTGTCCGGGTTTCGAGGCTTTTCCGGCCTGGTGCCCTGCGCCAGCTTCCCTGTGCTGCCTCAGGCGCCGCCCCTGGCCTGACGGCCATCTGTGTACGCGGCGAGAGAGTCGCGCCAAACAACCTTTTGATTCAAACGACTTCCATCACCTGGAGGATTGTCCATGGCTATACGGAAGCTGCTGATCGCCAATCGCGGAGAGATTGCGGTCAGGATTGCCCGAGCCTGTAGCGAGCTGGGTATTCGCTCAGTCGCCATTCATTCGGAGGCTGACGAGTATTCCCTGCACGTCAAGAAAGCCGACGAAGCCTATCAGATCAGCAAGGATCCCCTGTCGGGATACCTCAACCCCCATCATATTGTGAACATGGCAGTGGAGACCGGCTGCGATGCGCTGCATCCCGGCTACGGCTTTCTTTCGGAGAACGCCGAGCTCGCGGCCATCTGCGAGCAGCGTGGTATTACCTTCGTGGGGCCTTCCGCCCATGCCATCTCATCCATGGGTGACAAGACCCAGGCTCGCCAGACGGCGCTGGCTGCGAATGTGCCGGTTACCCCCGGTTCCGAAGGCAACCTGGCCGATGTTGAGGATGCCATCACCCAGGCGGCCGAGATTGGCTACCCGGTCATGCTCAAGGCGACCTCCGGCGGCGGTGGACGCGGCATTCGTCGCTGCGACAACGAAAAAGAACTGCGCCAGAACTACGAGCGAGTGATCTCCGAGGCCACCAAGGCCTTCGGCAGCGCAGAGGTGTTTCTCGAGAAGTGCATCATCGAACCCCGCCACATCGAGGTGCAGATCCTGGCGGACAGCCATGGCAACGTTGTTCATCTATATGAGCGTGACTGCTCCATTCAGCGTCGCAACCAGAAGCTGATCGAGTTGGCGCCATCACCACAGCTTGAGGAGAGCCAACGCGAATACATCGGCGATCTGGCCAAGCGGGTGGCACAGCAGTGTGGTTATGTGAATGCCGGCACAGTCGAGTTCCTGCTGGACCACGATGGCAGTTTCTACTTCATGGAAATGAACACCCGGGTCCAGGTGGAGCACACCATCACTGAAGAAATCACCGGGGTGGATATCATCAAGGCGCAGATCCGGATTGCTGCCGGTGAGCCGCTGGGATTGACCCAGGAAGATATCAGTTACCGGGGGTTTGCAGCCCAGTTCCGTATCAACGCCGAGGATCCGAAGAACGGCTTTTTGCCGAGCTTTGGCCGTATCAGCCGCTACTATTCGGCCGGTGGTCCCGGTGTTCGCACCGATGCCAACATGTACACCGGCTACGAGATTCCGCCCTACTATGACTCCATGTGCGCCAAGCTGATTGTCTGGGCCATGGATTGGGACGAGCTGATCGCACGTTCCCGCCGTGCTCTTGGTGATATGGGTATTTATGGCGTTCAGACCACCATTCCTTACTACAAACAAATTCTGGAACACCCGGATTTCCAGGCCGCTGACTTTAATACCGGCTTCGTGGAAAACAATCCGCAGTTGCTCGAGTACAGCAGCAAAACCCGCCCTGAATCCATCGCCACAGCCATTGCCGCTGCCATTGCGGCGCAGGCGGGCCTGTAAAAGAATATCGGAGAGATCCCAATGACCAAGCGCAAGATTCATATAACCGACGTTATCCTCAGGGACGCCCACCAGTCCCTGATTGCCACCCGAATGCGCACGGAAGACATGCTCCCGGCTTGTGAGTGGCTCGACCAGGCCGGCTACTGGTCTCTGGAGTGCTGGGGCGGTGCCACGTTCGATGCGTGCGTGCGTTTCCTCAAGGAAGATCCGTGGGAGCGCCTGCGGACACTGCGCAAGGCTTTGCCCAACACCCGTCTGCAAATGCTGCTGCGCGGCCAGAACCTGCTGGGTTATCGTCATTACGGAGATGACGTGGTTGAGGCATTTGTCGCCAAGGCCGCCGAAAACGGTATGGACGTGTTCCGCATTTTTGATGCCCTGAACGATGTGCGCAATCTGGAGACCAGCATCAAGGCGGTCAAAAAGGCCGGCAAGCACGCCCAGGGTACCATCTGCTACACCGTTAGCCCGGTTCATGGCACCGATGCCTATCTGGAGCAGGCCAAAGCCATGGCGGACATGGGCGCAGACAGTATCGCGATCAAGGACATGGCAGGGCTGCTGACGCCGGCGGTAACCGCTGAGCTGGTCGGTAAGCTGAAGCAGACCCTCAATCTGCCGGTCTTCCTGCATTCCCATGCCACCTCGGGCATGGCGCCCATGTGCCAGTGGGCGGCCATGGAAGCCGGCGTTGACCATATCGATACCGCGCTGTCTGCATTCGCCGGTGGCACCAGCCATCCGCCCACGGAATCACTGGTGGCAGCGCTGCATGATGCCGGCCTGGAAACCGGTCTGAATCTGGAGTTGCTGGACAAGGCGACGCGCCACTTCCGGGAAGTGCGCAAGAAGTATCATCAGTTCGAGAGCGCCTATAACGGTGTTGATACCTCGGTGCTGTTGTCTCAGGTGCCCGGTGGCATGATGTCCAACCTCGCCAACCAGTTGAAAGAGCAGGGTGCCCTCGATCGCATTCAGGATGTCTTCGAAGAGATTCCACGGGTACGCAAGGATCTTGGTTACCCGCCGCTTGTTACACCGACTTCCCAGATTGTCGGTACCCAGGCTGTCATCAACGTGCTGGCAGGCAAGCGCTACGAGTCCATCACCAACGAGGTCAAGAAGTACCTGCAGGGCTGGTACGGTAAGGCCCCGGCGACGGTCGACAAGGCCCTCCAGCAGCGCGCCGTTGGCAAGGAGGAGCTGATCGAGGAGCGCCCGGCCAACCTTATTCCCCGGGAGCTGGACGAACTGCGCAAACAGGTGGGCGAACTGGCGACCAGCGAAGAGGATGTGCTCACTTACGCCATGTTCCCGGACCAGGCGAAAGCCTACCTGGAGCAGCGTCGCGACGGCACCCTGCAGCCTGAGCCGCTGGAACCCATCCCCACCGGCCAGTCCGCCGGCGGTGTGTCCAGCAAGTTCAAGATCACCGTTCATGGCGAGAGCTACGATATCCACGTAACCGGTGCCAACCCTTCCGGCGAGAACGAACGCCGCTTCTACATGACCGTGGATGGCGTGCCCGAGGAAATCCATCTGGCGTCGCTGGGTGAGGACGGCGAGGGCGCCCGCTCCAGCGGTAGCCGTGCAACCGCCACCAAGGAAGGTCAGGTGACGACCAGTATGCCCGGCAACATCGTTGATGTGCTGGTGAAGGAAGGCGACGAGGTTCAGGCCGGGGATCCGGTGCTGATCATCGAAGCAATGAAAATGGAGACGGAGGTCAAGGCGACGACGGCCGGGAAGGTTGCGGGCGTCTTTATCGCCAAGGGTGATCGGGTGGTGCCCGGAGAGGTGCTGGTGGAGATCGAGTAAGTCAGCCAGATGGTAAAGCGAAACAGCCCCTCATCATGAGGGGCTGTTGTCGTTTGGCGAACGGTCAATCAGGAAGGATTAGCTGAAGGCTTGAATACCGGTCTGTCCGCGACCCAGAATCAGGGCGTGCACGTCATGGGTGCCCTCATACGTGTTCACCGCTTCGAGGTTCATCACGTGACGGATCACGTGGTACTCGTCAGCAATGCCGTTGCCGCCGTGCATGTCCCGGGCTACCCGGGCGATGTCCAGGGCCTTGCCGCAGTTGTTGCGCTTGAGCAGCGAGATGGCATCCGGCGTGGCCGTGCCATCATCCATCATGCGGCCCAGTTGCAGAACTGCCTGCAGGCCGATGGTGATCTCGGTCTGCATGTCCACCAGCTTTTTCTGGATCAGCTGATTGGCGGCCAGGGGCCGGCCGAACTGCTTGCGCTCGAGGGTGTAGTTACGGGCCGCGTGCCAGCAGAATTCCGCGGCACCCAGGGAGCCCCAGCTGATGCCGAAGCGGGCCTTGTTGAGGCAGCTGAACGGACCTTTCAGTCCCTCCACCTCAAGGTGGTTCTCTTCCGGAACGAACACTTCGTCCATAAAAATGGAGCCGGTTTCCGATGCCCGCAGGGAGAATTTGCCCTCGATCTTCGGAGTGTCCAGACCCTTGGCGCCCTCGCGCTCAATCACAAATCCGTTCACCTTGCCGTCCAGCTTGGCCCAGACCACGCAGACGTCGGCAATCGGTGAGTTGGTGATCCAGGTTTTGGAACCACTCAGCAGGTAGCCGCCGTCCACTTTCTTGGCCCGGGTTTCCATGCCGCCGGGATCAGAGCCATGGTTGGGTTCGGTCAGGCCGAAACAGCCGACGTATTCGCCGGAGGCCAGCTTCGGCAGGATACGTTTTTTCATCGCTTCCTTGCCGAAGGCATGGATCGGATGCATGACCAGGGAAGACTGAACGCTCAGGGCCGAGCGGTAGGCGGAATCCACCCGTTCCACTTCCCGGGCGATCAGGCCGTAGCAGACATGGTTCAGCCCCGGGCCACCGTATTCTTCGGGCAGGGTCGCGCCCAGCATGCCCAGGTCACCCATCTGGTTGAAGATGGTGCGATCGAACTTTTCGTGTCGGTTGGCTTCGGTGATGCCTGGCATCAGTTGCTCATCACAGAAGCTGCGGATGCTGTCACGGACCTGACGTTCGGTCTCGTCCAGTTGGGAATCGAAACCGAGCAGATCATTCCAGGGTGCGGAAGCCATTTTGTACTCTCCTGAAAGCGAATATCGAAAGTCCGACTCTAGGGCCGTCGAACCAAACTGTGCTATCTTTATGTTAACTGTGTTTCATTAAGCGAAACGCAGTTTTGTAATTTGCTCCTGAAAGACTAATCCGGGTGTTATGGAAATGCAAGCAGTGTTCAAACCTGACTGCCAGGGCTTGTCATGAGCAGTATGCTGAAGTGGCTGGTCGCCCTGGCCGTGGTAACAGAGCTGGTGGCCATCTGTATCGAGCACCGGGAGCTGAGCGCCATGGCGGGCGTGATGTTCGTCTGCGCCTTTCTGGCCGGGGCCGCTCGTCTGCAGGGTTATGCCCGGATGCTGCTGGTCATTGCCCTGGTGGTGCTGGGCGGCCTCGCCTGGCAGGGAGCTCTGGATACCGGGCAGTTGCTCAAGGCGGCATCGGATGCTGCTTTTTATTCGGCATTTCTTGGCAGCCTCGGAATGATGCAGTGCCTGGTGCGCCGGTTTGAAGTGCTGCGCCGGATACACGATGTTCTGCTAGGCGGAAAGCCCTTCCTGCTTTATCCCAAGTACGCTCTGGTCAGTTGTGGTATTGCCACGGTCCTGAGTTTCGGCATGATGAGCCTGCTGTGCGGAACACTTTCAGAGACCCTGCGCGAGCGTGGTATTACCGGCGATTCCCGTCTTCAGTGGTTGCGTAGTGTGCTGATCAGCGCCCTGCGGGGCTTTGCCCTGGTGCCTCTGGTGGCGCCCACCAGCGTGGCGGTCGCGATTCTCACCCGGGAGCTTCCCCAGTTGAGCTGGTCGCAGCTTCTGCCATTCGGCGTGGTTGCAGCGCTTCTGATGGTGCTGATTGGCTGGGTGCTGGAACAGCGTCGGTTCCGCAAGGTCAGCAATGAGCGCATCGCCGTTGAAGGCCGGCTTCCGGGCACGGGCCTTCTTCTGTTTCTTATCCTGCTGGTATTCACGCTGATGGCGGCCCTCGTGGCGACGACCGGGTTCAAGGTCTCCGTGGCAGCCATGCTGGCGGTGCCGGGTGTGACCCTGCTTTACATGTTCTGGCAAGAACGCGCACTGTTACCGGTTCTGCGGGAAGGTGCCGGCCAGATCTGGACCATGCAGAATGAAATGGCCATTTTCGCGGCCTCGGCGATCCTCGGTGTGGCCCTGTCTGCGGTCATTCCGGCGGATGCCCTTGCGGGCCTGGTCGCCACCGGCAGTGGGGTCTTTCTGGTGGCGGTCGTCGGCATGCTGATGATGCCGATGTTCTCCATGGTCGGGATCATCCCCATCACCGTCCTGAGCGTTCAGGCTGGATTGCTGCCGCAGTTGGTGGCCGAGGGAGTGGAGCTGTTGCCGGTCGCCGTGGCCCTGGTGATCGGTTTTTCCCTGGCCATGATGCTCTCGCCATTTGGTCCCTCGGTCATGCTGCTTGCCCGCTTCGGGCAGATCTCCCGCTGGGTTGTGGCGTTTCGCTGGAACGGCGTGTTCGTACTGATAGCGCTGCCTGTGCTGCTGATGCTGACAGCGCTGGTGGCCTGGCTGGCCCCCGGTCAGTAACCCCGGCCAGTATCCACAATCCCGGAGATGGCGCGCCCGGCGGCATGGTCCCGGATCTTGCCCGTGATCTGCTCGATGGTGGCATCCCGCAGGGTTCGGGCCGAGATGTGTGGGGTGATGGTGATTTCTTTCCTTTGCCAGAATGGGTGCGCCTCCGGCAGGGGTTCCTTGCGGAACACGTCGAGCGAGGCGCGCAGCAGTTTGCCCTCGTCCAGCGCCCGAAGCAGGTCATCTTCCACCAGATGCTCACCCCGGCCAACGTTGATCAGCACGGCGCCCGGCTGAAGCTGGCTCAGCAATTCATAGTCGATGATGTCCCGGGTTTCACTGGTCAGGGGCAGCGTGTTGACCAGAACCCGGGTGGATTGCAGGAAGTCGCCGAGCTGGTCCGGACCGGCGTAAGTACTTACACCCTCCAGACTGTGCTCTCCGCGGGCCCAACCGCTAACCCGATAATCCAGACCCTCCAGGGTGCGGGCCACCCGTTTGCCAATATGGCCCAGCCCCATAACGCCCACCGGCCATTCGCTGCGCTTGATCGGGCGATGGATCTTCCAGATGCCCTGGCGCTGCTGCTCCCGGTAGGTTTCCATCCCGCGGCTGGCTTCCAACAGCTGGTGCAGCACGTACTCGGCCATCTGCGCCGACATGCCGGCATCTTCCAGGCGCACAATGGTCAGGTCTTCTGGCAGGCTGGCAACCTTCAACAGGCCGTCAATGCCGGCCCCCAGGTTGAACACCGCTTTCAGATGTTTCTCCCGTTCGAACAGGGCTTCCGGTGGCTGCCACACGATAGCGTAGTCCGCATCAGCGGCCGGGCCTTCCGGATCCCAGACGAAAATCTCTGCATCCGGTAACTGCTCCTGAATAGGCACCGTCCAGCGCTCCGGTTTCGGATCGCCTGCTACAAAAAGAATCTTCATTTAACCTCCGGGGGGTCGCCATGGGGTTCGTTGACTGCTAATTTGTTTTGCAATGCAGAACAAGATATCGGATAAACGAATCAAAGTCGGTATTGGATACCGCCATGCGATTCTAAATTTGAGACATAGCCGATGAGTGTTTCATATTTGGTACGAAATTTGAAAAGACTTTCTGGTACTTGATTTCTACAGCGATTAAAATAGCGCACTTTTGACGATATGCCTGGTTTACGGGCGGGCGACGCGGTTGGAGGACGTCCCATTATGGCAGGAAAAAAGCAGATTTCACCGGAACTGAAAGTGGCATCCACAGACGGTGAGCCCGTGAAGCCGGAAAAAGACCGCAAGTTCGTCGAAGCCCTGTCTCGTGGCCTGGATGTGCTACGGGCGTTCAGCCAGGGCCCGGTGATTCTGGGTAACCAGGACATTGCCCGCATTACCGGACTGCCCAAGCCGACGGTGTCGCGGATGACCTACACCCTCACCAAGCTCGGCTACCTCAGCTACAACACCCAGCTTGAGAAATACCAGCTGAGCTCAGGGGTGCTGGCACTCGGTTATGCCTACGTATCCAACCTCAAGGTACGCCAGCTGGCCAAGCCCTACATGGACGAGTTCGCCCGCCAGACCAACATGTCGGTTGGCCTTACCTGCCGGGACCGGTTACACATGATCTACGTGGAAAACCGTCTGCCACCGGAAGCGTCCCTGTTGCGCATGGACATCGGCCTGAAACTGCCCATGGCCAGCACCTCCGCCGGTCGCGCCTACTACTGCGCCGTCAGTGACAAGGCCCGCCTGGTGATCGACGACGCCATGGCCGCGAAATACGGCGATGCCTGGCCGGAGAAGAAGCAGGGCCTCGATCGGGCCATGAAAGACTACAAGGAGCACGGCTTCTGCCTGTCCATCGGCGAGTGGGACCGGAACATCAACTCCGCTGGCGTGCCCATCCACCTGCAGGACGGCACCATCATGGCTTTGACCTGCGCCGCGCCGTCCTACCTGGTGCCGGCTGAAAAGCTTCGCGGTTCCATTGCCCACCAGCTGGCGATGCTGGCGGGTGATATCGAATCGCTGGGTGTTTGATTTTCGCAACTTGAGTAAGAGCCGTCGGGCAGGTCATTCCGAAACACGCTGTGAATACGTCCCTGTACGCTCTGCTCCGCCATCCCTGGCTCCGCAAGGTTTCGGAATGACCTGCCCGACGGCTCCCATAGGTTAGCGGGAGTCCCATACAGACGAGCCCCCAATCAGAAAAACCGCAGAAGAACCACTGCGGTTTTTTTATACCTGTAGTTTAATGGGTGGTTGAAACCGTAACGGAACTTGTATTAAATCGTACGCATGTTTCGCTAGTTAAAACCACATTTCAGAAAGAATGCGAGGAGAAATCATGTCTGAGGTCGTTAGCTATAACCGGGAAGGCAACATCGGCGTTATTACCGTGAACTACCCGCCGGTAAACGCCCTCGGCCAGGCTGTTCGTTCCGGTCTGCTCGCAGCCCTGGAGCAGGCCCAGAAAGATGCAGAGGCCAAGGCACTGCTGCTGGTTTGCGAAGGGCGCACGTTTATTGCCGGTGCCGACATCCGTGAATTCGGCAAGCCGATGCAGGAGCCGACACTGCCGACACTGGTGAACACCTTTGAAAACAGCGACAAGCCGCTGGTTGCCGCGATCCATGGCACTGCCCTGGGTGGTGGTCTGGAAACCGCGCTGAGCTGCCACTACCGGGTTGCGGTGAGCAGTGCCAAGGTGGGGCTGCCGGAAGTGAAGCTGGGTCTGCTGCCCGGTGCAGGCGGTACCCAGCGGCTTCCGCGCCTGACCGGCGCCCGGAAAGCGCTGGAAATGATCACCACCGGTGAGTTTGTCGGCGCCAACGACGCCCTGGCCCTTGGCATTCTCGATGCCGTGGAAGAGGGTGACGATATCCGCGCTGTCGGCATGGCCTATGCGCAGAAAGTGGTCGACGAAGGCAAGCCGGTGCGTCGGGTTCGCGATATCACCGACAAAATCGAGGCGGACAAGGGCAGCGATGTCTTTGACCAGTTCCGTGAAGAGCTGAAGAAACGGGCCCGGGGCCTGTTCTCTCCGTTCAAGTGTGTCGATGCCGTGGAAGCGGCCTTCAATCTGCCGTTTGATGAAGGCATGAAGCGCGAGCGGGAACTGTTCATGGAATGCATGGAATCACCCCAGCGCGCCGGTCTGATCCATTCCTTCTTTGGCGAGCGAGAGGTCTCCAAGGTGAAGGGGTTGCCGAAGGACACGCCCGTACGTGACGTGAAGAGCGTGGGCATCATTGGCGCTGGCACCATGGGTGGCGGCATTGCCATGAACTTCGTTAACGTGGGCATTCCGGTCACCATCGTTGAGGTCAAGCAGGACGCCCTGGACAAGGGCTTGGCCATCATTCGCCGCAACTACGAGAACTCCGCCAAGAAGGGCAAGCTGACCCAGGAACAGGTGGAACAGCGGATGGCACTGATCACCCCGAGCCTGACCTATGACGATTTCCGGGACGTTGATCTGGTGATCGAGGCGGTGTTCGAGAATATGGCCATCAAGAAAGAAATCTTTGCCAAGCTCGACGAGGTCTGCAAGCCGGGTGCGATTCTGGCATCCAATACCTCAACCCTCGATATCGACGAGATTGCATCGGCGACCAACCGCCCGGAAGACGTGGTCGGTATGCACTTTTTCAGCCCGGCTAACGTGATGAAGCTGCTGGAAAACGTGCGTGGCAGCAAGACCTCTGATGAGGTCAAAGCCTCTGTGATGGCGGTCGCGAAGAAGATCAAAAAAGTCGGTGTCATGGTGGGCAACTGCTACGGTTTTGTCGGGAACCGGATGCTCCACAAGCGTGGCACCGAGGCGATGGCCCTGGTGAATGAAGGCGCAACGCCGCAACAGGTGGACAAGGTGTTGACCGATCTGGGCTTCCCCATGGGGCAGTTTGCGATGTCCGATCTGGCCGGTATCGATGTGGGTTACCGTATCCGTGAAGAGCGCCGCAAGGCCGGCGAGGAAGTTCCGGCCAGCTGGATGGACAAGCTCGCGGAGCAGGGCCGCCTTGGCCAGAAGACCCAGGCGGGTGTATACAAGTATGAGGAAGGCAGCCGCAAGCCGATTCCGGATCCCGGGGTGGACCAGCTGATTGAAGAGTTCCGCAAGGAGCAGGGAATTACACCGAGGGAGATTACCGATCAGGAGATCCTCGAGCGTTGCATGTATGTGATGATCAACGAGGGTGCGAAGATCCTCGAGGAAGGCATTGCTGACCGTCCGCTGGATATCGACATTGTCTGGATCTACGGCTACGGATTCCCGGCCTATCGCGGTGGCCCCATGTTCTGGGCCGATCAGGAAGGTCTGGATACCATTCTTTCAGCGGTGAAGAAGTATCACAGCACCGTTGGTGGTGAGCAGTGGGAGCCGTCGGCTTTGCTTGAGAAGCTGGTTGCTGATGGCCGTAAATTCGCTGACCTGTAACTTGGCGGGCGGGTCGCGGGGCGGGGTGTCTTTTCCTCTGGGAAAAGCAACTCGCTTCGCTCAGACATCTTTTCCCGGCGGAAAAGACACCCCGCCCCACGACCGGTTCAGTTAGTACTTTGGACCTGTAGGTCGGATTAGGCGAAGCCGTAATCCGACAACCAGAGGTAAACGGTCAATTCGATGTCGGGTTACGGCTTCGCCTAACCCGACCTACATGTTTCGAAAAATGAGGGCATTGTTATGTCTGATGCAGTCATCGTTTCCACAGCTCGTACTGGCCTGGGTAAATCCTACCGGGGCTCTCTGAATAACACCCACAGTGTCGATCTGGCGGGGCATGTGATCAAACACGCCGTCGATCGTGCTGGTATTGATCCGGCCATCGTTGAAGATGTGATTATGGGGGCGGCTTTTCAGGAAGGCGCCCAGGGCCGCAATATTGCTCGTCTGGCGGCCATCCGCGCGGGGCTCCCGGTTACCACCGCCGGGTTTTCCATCAACCGGTTCTGCAGCTCGGGTCTGCAGTCCATCGCCCTGGCTGCCCAGCGGGTTGTGGCCGAGAAGGTGCCGGCGATGGTGGCTGGGGGTGTTGAATCCATTTCCCTGGTGCAGAACGAGAAGATCAACAGCTTTCATGCCACCAACGAGTGGCTGATGAAGCACAAGCCTGAGCTGTATCTTTCGATGATCGAGACGGCGGATGTCGTGGCCAAGCGCTATAACGTCAGCCGTGAAGCCCAGGATGAGTACTCGCTGATTTCCCAGCAGCGCACGGCGGCGGCCCAGCAGGCGGGCAAGTTTGACGATGAGATCGTGCCTTTCGATGCCACCATGCTGGTCAAGAACAAGGAAACCGGTGAGGTCAGTGAAAAGCAGGTGACCCTGACCAGTGACGAATGCAACCGCCCGAACACCACTCTCGAAGGACTGGCTGGTCTGGAGCCGGTGCGTGGGCCGGAGCAGTTCATTACCGCCGGCAATGCCAGCCAGCTGTCGGACGGTGCCTCGGTGTGTACGGTGATGAACAGCACCTACGCCGAGAAGCACAACATTGAACCCATGGGGATTTTCCGGGGCTTTGCCGTGGCCGGTTGTGAGCCGGATGAGATGGGCATCGGCCCGGTATTCGCTGTCCCCCGGCTGTTGGAGCGAGCGGGCCTGACCATGGACGACATTGATCTGTGGGAGCTCAACGAAGCGTTTGCCTCCCAGGTGGTTTACTGCCGTGACCGTCTTGGCATTCCCATGGAGAAGCTGAACGTAAACGGTGGTTCCATTTCCATCGGCCACCCCTTTGGTGTTACCGGCTCCCGCCAGACAGGCCACGCCCTGATCGAAGGCAAGCGCCGTGGTGCGAAATACGTGGTGATTACCATGTGCATCGGTGGTGGCCAGGGTGCTGCCGGCTTGTTTGAAGTAGTATGAAATTGGGGTCAGATGAAAGCCTTCATCTGACCCCTTCTTCATCGGGTTACCGGGGTCAGAGGAAAGCCTTCATCTGACCCCTTGCTCACCACAAGGGGATCAACATGGACAGACAAGCCAAAGCAGTGGTCTGCCGGGAATGGGGCCAGCCCGTTCAGGTGGAAACCATCACGGTGGAAGGCCCCAAGCGGGATGAAATCACCATCAAGATCGCGGCCTGCGGCGTTTGCCACAGCGATCTGTCCGCCACCACGGGCAAGATTCCCTATCCGCCTCCCCTGGTATTGGGGCATGAAGCCGCCGGCGTGGTTGTCGAAGTCGGTGAGGGCGTCACTGCCTTCAAGGAAGGCGACCATGTGGTGAGCACGTTTATCTCCATGTGCGGCAAATGCAGCCAATGTGTCCGTGGCCGCCCGGTGCTGTGCGAGAACGCCCGCAAGGCCATGTTCAACCTGCCGGATGGCACGGTCAGAACCAAGGGTGCAGACGGCGAGCCCCTGAACGTCTTTGGCGCCTGCGGCGTGATGGCCGAATTCGCCACCATGCACGTTGATAACTGCGTCAAGGTGGATGAAACGGTGCCCATGCAGAACGCAGCCCTGGTCAGCTGTGCCGTGATGACCGGTGTGGGCGCCGTGTTCAACACCGCAAAGCTTGAACCCGGTTCCCGCGCCGCCGTGTTTGGCATCGGCGGTGTCGGCCTCAACGCCATCCAGGGCTGTGTCACCGCCGGCGCCGAGATGATCGTGGCGGTGGACAGCAACCCGAAGAAGCTGGAGATGGCGAAAGAATTCGGCGCCACCCACACCGTGAATATTAACGAGGTGGAAGACGCAGCCAAAGCGATAAAGAAAATGACCGGCGGCGTAGACTATGCCTTTGAATGCGTCGGCGCCGGGCCGGTTGTCGAGCAGGCTTACAAGAGTCTGGGTCGTGGCGGTACTGCCGTGGTGGTGGGTGTGGCGGATCCGAAGGACAAGACCACGCTCACCACCCTGACCCTGCCGGCCGATGAGCGCACGCTGAAAGGCAGCTGGCTGGGCTCCGCCCGGCCGCAGCACGATTTCCCCAGAATCCTGGGTCTTTACAAGGCTGGTAAACTCAAGCTGGACGAACTGGTTACCCGGACCTACCCCATAGAAGAAGCCGCGCAGGCGTTCGACGATATGGTGGCGGGCAAGAATGCCCGGGGCGTAATTGTATTTGATTGAGGTGAAGAGCATGAACGAACTGAACAGGAACTACATCAACGGCCAATGGGTCAGCTGGGCCGGTGACATGATTGACGTTCACGAAGCTGGCACCGGTGACGTTATTGCCCGGGTGCCCGCCTCCGGCGCGGATGAGATGGAGCAGGCCATTGCCGCCGCCGACGCGGCGTTTGAAAGCTGGTCTGAAAGCACCGTTGAGCAGCGTATAAAGGTGCTGGAGCAGCTGCACGCCGGTCTGAAAGAGAGGGGTCCGGAAATTGCCGAGACGGTCTGCCGCGAAGTGGGCATGCCCATCAAACTGGCCACGCCGATCCAGGCCGGTATGCCGGCTGCGGTGACCAAGAGCTATTTGAAGCTGCTGCCGGACTTCGAGTTCACCGAGCAATCCGGTAACTCCGAAGTGCAATACGCCCCGGTGGGTGTGGTTGGCTGCATTACCCCCTGGAACTACCCGCTGCACCAGGTGATCTTGAAAATCGTTCCGGCGATTGCCGCCGGTTGTACCGTCGTGCTCAAACCCTCGGAAATTGCTCCCCAGACGGCGTTCATTCTTGCCGAGATTCTGGACGGCACAGATCTGCCCAAGGGCGTGTTCAACATGGTGTGCGGTTACGGCCAGACCGTGGGTGATACCCTGATCAAGCACCCCGATGTGCGCATGGTGTCCTTCACCGGTTCTACGCGCACCGGCAACCTGATTGCCCACGCAGCAGCGGACGATTTCAAACGGATCGCCCTGGAGATGGGTGGCAAATCCGCTTCCGTGATCCTCCCGGATGCCGACCTGGCGGGCGCGGTTAAGGGCACCGTGAACAACTGCCTGCTGAACTCCGGCCAGACCTGCACCGCCCTCACCCGCATGCTGGTTCCGGCCGACAAGCACGACGAGGCTTGCGAGCTGGCTGCCGCGGCTGTGGCGAAAATGACCCCGGGCAACCCGCTGGAAGAAACCACCCGTCTGGGTCCTCTGTCGTCGGCCCAACAGCGTGACAAGGTGATCGACTACATCAAGCTGGGTATCGAGGAAGGTGCCAAGCTCATCGCTGGCGGCCCTGAGGCGCCCGAGGGTTGTGACAAGGGTTACTTCGTCAAGGCCACCGTGTTCGGCAACGTCAAGCCGGATAGCCGCATCGCCCAGGAAGAGATTTTCGGTCCGGTGCTGTGCGTGATTCCCTACAACGATGAGGCAGACGCCGTCAGAATCGCCAATGGCACAGAGTATGGCCTCTCCGGTGCGGTCTGGTCCGGGGATGATGCCAGGGCGAAGAAAATTGCCAGCAAGCTGCGCACTGGTCAGGTATTCGTCAATGGTGGCGCCTTCAACCCCATGGCACCGTTTGGCGGCTTCGGCCATTCAGGCATTGGTCGCGAATTCGGCAAGTGGGGAATGGAGGAGTTTCTGGAAGTTCGCTCGCTTCAGTTGTAATAGCTGGAGCTCGGTGTCGGGTTACGGCTCTGCCTAACCCGACCTACGGTAAGGTCCAGAATGTAGGTCGATGAGATGGTCTCCTCCCCCTCTCAATCGGCGTCGCAATGCGCCAGGATAGGGAATGGGAAAATTCCTATCAAAAACGAGTGGGAGGAGACCATGAGTAAGGTTACAACGGTCGGCATT
>Ga0208014_1000391_pt1 | contig 18883 bp, 16 predicted proteins | sample 25_taG_FD_184099 | JGI IMG/M metagenome (GOLD analysis project Ga0208014, IMG submission 184099) | Marine viral communities from Cariaco Basin, Caribbean Sea - 25_WHOI_OMZ (SPAdes) (version 2) | ecosystem: Environmental > Aquatic > Marine > Oceanic | place: Caribbean Sea: Cariaco Basin...
CGTTAGGAATATTGCGGACGACAAATTCGGCCTGATTGGCACTAGGTATAGAGCTAAATGAATAGGAGCGTGTCTCGTTAGAATCAGGAATACTGACATTGACATACTGGCCTGGCAAAAATACTAGCGCATCTGGATTATCGACTTCGACGCCAAAGTGAATAGTAGACTCAGACAGTACATTCAGCTGCTGTAGTTTGCCTTTGAATACAGACTTGCCAACTTTGCAAGCTTCAGAGGAGGTTGGTACTTTGATCACGCAATCGCTTTCAGGAATCATCTGACAGGTGAGTACATAACCTTCTTCAGCTTCAGCTTCTGTGAGTGCATCTTCGATATACATATCAGGGTGCATGTCATAGCTGCCAGATTCACAATGGCAACGGCAAGTACCGCAAGCACCATCTAGGCAGTCCACAGGGATATTAAATTTTTGACGATACGCTGCTTCGGCAACTGTTTCGTCGGCTTCACATTTGATGAAGCCCGTGACGCCGTCTTCGAACTGTAGAGCAATATTATATTCCATGAGAAATATCCCTTTTCAACACGTATTAATTAAAAGCTAGTGATTAAGTAATGAGTGAATAATGATTAGACGTGATAGACATCCATGATTTGATGCACATAGTCGTCTTTTAAGACCACATACTTATCTAGAATCTTTGGACTGTCTTGCGTCATGTCTATTTTGTACTGAGAGTAGCCCCAATAAGTATTGGTTTCGTGATAGCGAAAGGATTTGTTGATCCAGTTAAAGCGCACTGTCACGATACCGTCATTGTCTTCTAGCAGTTCAATATTCGATAAATTGTGCGTGGTACGCGTATCAGGAATGGTCGCTGATGAGCGCTCAGTCTCAATACGGAAGATGCGATCTTCAAGACCACGGCGGTCCGGATAATAAATCAGCGAAATTTCTCGTTGTGGGTCGCTGATGAGCTGACCATCGTCATCCCAACTTGGCATCCAAAAGGGGCAGTCTTCATCATAATAGGTGAGCCATTCTTCCCATTTTTTTTCATCAAGGAGTCGTGCTTCACGGTATAAAAACTGTCGAATGTCTTCAATATGAACGGTTGCATTTTTCATTATTAATATCCTTATATTTTGTCAGTTCCATAATAACTGGCAGGTCAACGGTATAAATATATCGATAGCTATTAGCATCCGCCATGTAGCTGCTGCTCTTGTGCTAAAGCTTTTTTCATCTCTTCATGCCAGTAGTGATGCTGAACGGTATAGAGACCTTCATCTTCAGTTTTCATGCCACTCATTAAAGGTTTGAGGTCGATAGCCGCTGCCCCTTCATCTGCCCCTTGTATCCAGTGTTCAGAACCTCGGCACATATCATTCCATTCCATTTTGATGCCGTTATAGCCTTCTTGGCATGAGCGGAACTCTTCTAGATCATCAGGTGTGGCCATGCCAGTGACGTTGAAAAAGTCTTCGTACTGACGGATACGGCGCGCACGTGCCTCATCGCTTTCGCCTTTGGGTGCAATACACCAAATACTGACTTCGGTTTTATCAACCGCAATAGGGCGCAGCATACGAATCTGCGAGCCGAACTGATCCATGATGTAGACGTTTGGATATAAGCATAAATTACGTGAGCGTCCGATCATCCAGTCTGCCATTGCTTCACCGTAATTTGCGATATATTCGTCGCGATAGGCATAGTTTGGACGATCTTGTGGATTTTCCCACTGGGTCCAGAGCATCATATGACCGTTTTCAAAAGAGTAAAAACCACCGCCTTGACGACCCCATTTACCCGCGTTCATGGCTTTGATATTGTCTTCTTTAGCCGCTTCTTCTTTACGACGTGCGGTAGTGGCAGCGTAGTTCCAATGGACGGCTGAAACGTGATAGCCATCAGCGCCGTTTTCAGCTTGCAGTTTCCAGTTACCATCAAAAGTGTAGGTTGATGTGCCACGTAGAATTTCTAAGCCTTCTGGGGATTGGTTGACAATCATGTCAAGGATTTTGGTTGAGCCACCAAGCCAGTCTTCGATTGGCTGAACATCATCATTTAGGCTGGCAAATATAAAGCCTTTATAATTGGCCAGTTTTACTTGCTTTAAGTCATGTGAACCTTCTTTATTGAAACATTCTGGGTAGCCGGCGTGTCTTGGGTCTTTAACTTTAAGCAGCTTACCTGAGTTGTTAAAAGTCCAACCGTGGAATGGACAGGTGTAAGTGGCTTTACTGCCTTTTTTATGGCGGCATAATTGCGCACCGCGGTGGGAGCAAGAGTTAATCATACAATGCAGCTCACCCTCTTTATTGCGAGCTAGAATCACCGGCTGGCGGCCTATGTATGACGTATAATAGTCATTGTTATTAGGCACTTGATTCTCATGCGCCAAATAGACCCAGTTATTCTCAAAGATGTATTTCATTTCAAGCTCAAATAGCTCTTCGTTGGTGAAGGCGCTACGATGCAGACGATAAATCCCTTTTTCGCTGTTTTCTTCTAAAAAATCATCAATACTGATGTCTGATCCTTCAGGTACTAAATTGATACGCTGGCTCATGGCTGCCTTCCTTGTATAATAACGGTGTTAAATGAGATTAGAATTTTACGTTTGATACGGCAACTGAGGGCATATCAAACGTAAGTCGCTAGTAGTGATCAATTAATTAATGCTATTTAATATGAGTGCTCATTAACCTTGTGCACGGCGACGTGCTACCTCACTACCATGTACATCAGCTTTACTATTTTTTAACAGATGGAAGTCGAAATCGATTGAAGCATAAGGCTTATCAAGACCTTTTTCTTTGAGCTTATCAGCGTTGTCAACCATGGTGACTTCCGGTACTAAGCCTTCACGACTGGCAAAAGCAAAGTCATCCCAAAGGTATTCATCACCATCAATATTGATCTGCGTGGTTATTTTGCGCATACCTTCAGCACTAACGAAGAAGTGAATGTGAGCAGGGCGATTACCATGACGTCCTAAAGCACTTAATACTTGATCCGTCATACCACCTGGTGGTACTGAGTAACCCAGTGGCACAATACTACGAAAAGCATACTTGCCGTCACCATCAGTAATGATAGTACGACGTAGATTAAAGTCAGGTTGCGATTCATCGAAGAAAGAGTAGTTACCTAAAGTGTTGGCATGCCATGCCTCTACTTTAGCATTAGGGATAGGATTGCCATCTTCGTCATAAACATATCCTTGCATAAATAGCACTGTGCCTTCTTCATCTTCAGTACCATCATCAAGCCTCGCAAAGCCTTTTTCTTCAGGAGCACCTGATACATATAGTGGCCCTTCAATGGTACGTATTGTGCCACCTTCTAATCCAGCCGCTTTCATATGTTCTTCAATCATTAAATCCATGAAATGATCAAAACCTAAACCTGGTGATAAGAGGCCGGCTTCTTTGCCTAAATCGCCAATGTAAGACACACCAGTCCAGTATTCATCAGCAGTGATATTTAGATCATTAATCGTTTTCATCAAATCGGTCACAATGCGCAGGGTGATTTCTTGCACACGTGGATTAACTTGCTCTGGGTAATCGATTTTACCTTTGATGAACTGCGTGGCTAAAGCTTCAATTTGGCTGCGTTCCATGTCTCTCTCCTTGTTGAGGACTGTTTAAAAATTTAGGATTTTGAATCGAGTAACCTTACTCAGTGTTTTAAATTTAAAGATTGGTTTTGGTTTATTGTCTTATAGAGCTGTTTTAACTATCATCACTGCGTACGGATGATGGGTGGCGCAATAGTGGCGTTACTTGAACTTTCATATATGGATAAAGCGGGAGTGACATCATGATGTCGTGCAGCTCTTCATTACTCTCAACATCAAAAATACTGAAGTTAGAGTACTCGCCAGCCAAACGCCAAATATGACGCCATTTGCCTTGCTCTTGCAGTTTTTGAGATAGCGCCTTTTCGGTAGCTTTAAGCTCATTGACCTTGTCGGCATCCATATCTGTTGGTATTAAGACATCCATTCTGACGTGATATAACATAATCATTTCCTTATATTTTTGATGACTGAATATTTCTTATGACTAATAACGAGTCATTTGGCTTAACCTTAAAGCGATTCAGTTTGAACCTCATTAACAAATGAGGATTTAGGTGATGCTGTGAGTGCTTGTTTGGCGTAGTGATAAACCTTATCGCTATCTACTTCGATACCAAGACCTGCACCAGTCGGGACATTTAAGCCAAAATCTCGATAATCAAGAGGCTGTGCTAAAACGTCGTCAGTTAATAACAAAGGACCAAAGAGTTCAGTGTCGAAGTTGAGACTTGGATATGTCGAGAACACATGGGCGGATGCTGCCGTACCGATAGGTCCTTCAAGCATCGTCCCGCCATAAAGCTCGATACCTGCTAGATGTGCCATTTGTCCGATAAGGCAGGCAGCTTTTAATCCACCAGCTTGATTGATTTTTACAGCAAAGACATCGGCACAATGATCCGTTGCCAATTGGAACGCATTATGTGGATCTTGCACGACTTCGTCAGCGATAATAGCCACGTCAAAGTGTTCAGTTAAACGCTTTAGCGCTGATTTATTACGCATCGATACTGGTTGCTCGATTAAATCAACACCGCCATTTTGCAACAGACTAATACCTTTCATAGCTTCAAGCTCTGTCCATGCTTGATTAACATCAACGGTGATGCGGCAATCAGGTAAAGCTTGTTTAATAGCTAACACATGGGCGACATCATCAAGGATAGGGTTGCTACCTATTTTTAATTTAAAAATCCGATGCTTTCTCTGTTCAATCATCTGATGAGCTTCAGCGATATCGGTATCAGTATTTCCGCTAGCAAGCGTCCATGCCACTTCGATACGATCACGGACGCGACCACCGATGAGCTCGCTGATAGGTAGATTGAGTCTTTTGCCTTCGATGTCGAGTAGAGCAGTTTCAATCGCGCATTTTGCAAAACGATTGCCGCTGATGTGGGTATTCAATAGCTGCATTGCTTTTGCTGTGCTTGTAGGCTTTTCTTTCATCAAGAGAGGGGTAAAGTAAGTATCGATATTAGTTTTGATACTATGAGGACTTTCTTCAGCATAACTTAAGCCGCCAATCGTCGTTGCTTCGCCCCAACCTTCGTAGCCATCTTCGGTTTGGATATGCACCAGAACCAATACTTGTTCATTCATCACGGTACAAGCCAGTTTATGCGCTCGAATAGTAGGTATTGGTACTAGTAAAGTATTAATTGAACGAATCATATCTATCCTTAGTATAAAATTTTGGCTTCCTTATGCTTAATAAGAACTATAGGTGTTAAATATCGACATGTCTAAGACCTATTTAGTCTTTTTTTAATACTTTTTAGGTATTTTGTCGAAAGGTAGGTGGTATGTTATGTTCTTTAGGTATGGATGTTTTGTATATGAAGTAGGTGATGGATAAAAGGGAAGAAATTAGAACGACTTAGGATAGAAACAATAGGAAGTCAATCAAGGAAGAATAATGGAACTCAGGCATTTACGCTATTTCATAGCCGTGGCAGAAGAAAAAAGCTTCAATAAAGCAGCTGCTCGTTTATACATCTCGCAGCCACCACTTAGCCGGCAGATAAAACAATTGGAAGAAGAGATTGGCGTTACGCTTATCGATAGGGAGAATCGTCCCTTGAAACTCACTGAGGCTGGCGAATTTTTTTATGATCATGCTATTCAAATTTTAAAAAAATCAGACGATCTGCGTACTATGACTATTCGTAAGGGAAATTTTGATAATTCGCTCTCAATAGGCTTTGTATCATCTATATTGTATGGCATATTGCCGAGAGTAATATCCCGTTTCAGAGAAGTTCATCCGAATATCGAAGTTAAATTGTATGAGCTAAACTCTTGGCAACAAATGCAAGCATTGACAGAAGGTAAGATAGATGTAGGTTTTGGCAGGTTGTTATTTGAAGATGCTTCTATTAGGCGAATGGTGCTTAGAGAGGAAGATTTAGTAGTTGCTGTTCCTATCGAACACCCATTATCAAAAGAAAAACGCGACAGTTTGAGCTTGATCGATTTAACAAATGAAAACCTCTTACTTTATCCAACAGCACCGAGGCCCAGTTTCATTGATTACGTATTAGAACTATTTGAAAATCGTAATTTGAAGGCGAATTATTTCATGGAAGTACGTGAATTGCATATTGCCCTAGGGTTAGTAGCAGCAGGAGAAGGGTTGACTATCGTACCAAAGACACTTGAGCATTTACGTCATCAAGAGATAACCTATATCCCATTTGAAGAGGGGATATTAACTTCGCCAATCGTGATGAGTGTTAGACATTTTGATAAGTCTGGATTACTGGAAACGTTATTAGATGTTACTTATCAAATTTATGACGAAGAAGGCTTCATATATAAGCGTGAAAAAATTTGATCAAGTATAAGTTTTAAGGGCTTTACTTATTTAAGGCAAAAGCAATAGGCATACTAACATCGTCAATTTTTCTATAAAAATCGCTAATAATGCTAAAGTAGCAATAAAAAGTTCACATTAACTAAGGTTGCTATGTCTAATATAGAGTCCAATACAGAAAAACCAATATTCAAACAGAGTATCGCGCTGTCAAAGAATAGCGAATATATATCTAATGACATAAATACAGCGCAATCTGCTTTCTTGACGCTACCAGTCGTTATACAGACTGCCTTGGATCAAGCCAAACGAGTTGTTCTGATTGCAAATAATCCTGCTGTGACCACGACGCAGCTTGAGATGTTATTACAGCCCGATGATGTCTTAGTGTTATTTAATCACTTTATTCGCGCTGATTTTTTTGCTAGCCATCAGTTAGCTAGTTCACTACCTAAGTTGCTGTTTTTTCGGCAGATTGGTGATAGTAAGCTGCATTTTGGCCTGCCGCCTAGAAGCAATCATATATCAGTGGTGGAGCAAATGGCAGAGACCGCCCCGCTAGGAATATTGACGAGCAACCAGCCTTATCAGTTTCCAACATTAGCTGATGACCCAAGCTCTAATGACGATCCTATCACTACTCATCGCATCTTAGATATTCCTTCGAATATGCAAAAACTATTATTAAGCACCATTCATCACAGTGTACTATCAGAGCATCACAAAGTCGTTACTGACTATCCATACTTTACCGATATTCATTCGTCAGCACCCTCATCAGGTTTTCTGTTATATCGGCTGATGCTGGCAGCTCGAGCATGCTTACACAGTATTCAAGACACGAAACTACCGTTAGAGATAGTAATGATCGGTTTCAATGACAATGATAAAACTGCTCACTTTTGGCATGGACATAATTGGGATTTTGAACGTCAGGAAATGAGTCGATTACCTAAAGGCGTGACTATTCACCAGTACTAGAATATTGATTAACTAAGTTATGTTTAGCTAAAAGTAGTTAAACATAAGGAGCGTCTGGACAATGAGCGCGCTTTACCTCGTTATCGTTAGGCTCTCGTTGTATGGCTATCGGTAACGACTGTTCCTCTGTCCAATCAATCAGATCCATATCGGAAAACTGTGACAACCATCCTGCCATGGGCCAACAGTGCCATTTTTGATAGAAGCGATTGGCATTGACAATGATACTGTCCAAATGATTAAGAGGTGGCCGGTAGACACTATGCTGCTGATGATAAGCAATATCAGCAGTAAGGTAAAAATCGATACCTAACCGACGTGCTGTAAAGGCAAAATCGGTATCCTCTGCGCCATAACCTGTATATTGGGTGTCAAAACCGCCAATTTTATCGAAAGTCTGGCGCTTGATAGCGAAGCATAGGCTCCAAAATGCACCGTAATCATCAGTTTGTTTGATAGCTGTTTGCTCTGTTTCAGTAGGATATGAGTCAGCTTCATCAAAATTATAACGATAAGGGTTATAGACAGACAGCTCATCTAAAATAGAGACAGGCAGATGGTTGATTTTTAATTGTGCATTTTCTTCTACTGATAAAGGTCGCGTTAGATAGCGCGGTTGACCCATCAAAAGCGCATTAGGATATTGTAGAAGCTTCTTATACATTTGCTCAATAAACGTAGGCGCTACGATACAATCAACATCCAAAAAAATCAGCATATCGTGAGTTGCCTGCAGTGCCCCAAGATTGCGATTATGTCCGATATCAAACTCTGTAGTTGTAGTATCACCACCATCATTCACAGCCGATTTAACCGTAGTTGGTAACTTCACGATATTTAATGAAAATTCAGCTAACCGATTGGGATCAGCATCGTCGTTGACGATAATGACTTCGGCTGGCTTTACACTACTATTTTCTAGACTGCTGAGTAGGTTATAGAGATGACGATTACGACCATAGCAAGTCGTAATGACGGTCATCGGTACAGTATCAGAAGTCGTGCTCGCGTTACTCGTTGGCTGAATGGTCATCGCTTGTCTTTGCCTTGCTATCAAGTTGCCTGTTATTTTTAATAAGTCAATATTTAATAAGTCAGAATTCAATTGTTGATTCGGGTGATAAGTTGAGTTGAGGAAGCAGCCAGTTTTCAAACCAAAGCTTAGTAGTAGGATAATCAATGGTGCTATGCATAAACGCTTGAGCAGCTGTTGACGTAGCTGCATTGATTTCCTCGCCGCTATCTTCCTCAATGTCATTTTTTTCAAGGCTATCAACCGAGGTAGTAGGGTGTTGTTTGCTTCGGCCATGAATTGTTTAGGCAATAGATTCAGGTTGACCATCATTGACGCTCATTAAGGTTTTAAACTGCTGCCAATTTAACGCTTTATTTTGAGCGACTAACGCTTCAGCCATGACGACCTGTTCATTATGTGGTCTGTCATCAGGTACTACTATGAGCGGCGTATCGTAATGATATGCTTGCGCGACAGCGTTTAGGCCACAGGCCATCATCAGATAATCGCTATGACAAATAAATTGCGTGACGTCATCTACCTCAGTTGAGATATCGACATAACACCGTTTGTCATCGTCTATAGGCCCGAGAGAGACAATTAATGCATTTGGTAGCAGTGAGCGCAACTCCGGTAGTTTTTCGTCAATCGCTTTATGTCCACCATAGCCTTTGATAACGGTAATAATAGGTATTGTAGCTCCGGACTTGTCTGTTAATTGAGTTTCGATAGCTGGTAGGTTTGTAGATTTAAGATCAGAAGTTTCATTATCCACGCTTAATTTTGCCAAGATATCTATAAAGCTCTCATAAGTGTATGACTCAGATTTTTGAGAGTAGATAAAGTCAAGATAGAGCGTCTTATCACAGACCCACTTAGATGTATGTGCAGATTCTAACGCTTTAGGATAAGGTGCTAGTAAGGCAAGCGCGCCAGCAAAAGCACCTATATGTGGCGCATCATCGCGAATACCCGGAAGCCTAACATAAAGGTAAGGGATGCTTGCCGCACGGCAGAGCATGGCCACCTCGACGCTGACATCAATAATCATCAAATCAATCTTACGTCGAAAGATAGTATCTAGTATTTGGTGACTGCGTTTTTGAATGTCACCATTGCCTACGGGCGAGTAGTGTAGGCTGGCTGGTTGCCAATATTCTCCCGCACGACCTGCTAATATGTCGTCGGGTCGTTCATCTTCTGCATTTAAACGCACGATTTGTTGTTCACCAATAGCGGTAAAACGATAACTATCTATATCTAAACTCGTAAATACCGTTAATTGAGCTCTTGCGTTATTAGGTAGCAATGCAGCCAGTTTGTCTGCCTGTCGGCAATGTCCTGAGCCATGATGATGAGCATAATATCCGATACGTATCATTATGATCCCTCAGAAAAGCTAACAAGATCATTATCAGTTTCAACTGTCGCTTGAATGGCTTGATTAAAAAACTGCAAGGAGTCTTTTGTTAAATCAGACAGCTCATAGCTGTTGATACTGTTGATATAACTTTTTGAATTATCTTCTATTAACGCAGTTCTATTTTTTAACGCTGCTCGGTACAGTTCCAGATAGCCGTCTACCATGGCTGACACTGAACAAAACTGCAAAGCACGGTCACGGCAAGCTTGGCGTGATATATTTTTAATCGTAGCAAAGCCATTGATAAAGGCGGCTTTGTCTTTCTTAGGTACGATGACTCCTGTCTCTGGAGTAATAATTTCGGCACTGGCTCCTGCATCAAAACCAATGACTGGTGTGCCACATGCCAAACTCTCAGCTAAGGTCAATCCATATGGCTCGTCCCAAGTACTGGTGAATAGCATGGCAGTTGCTTGGCATAAGTAATTGTTAATCTCGTCCTTGGTGACATGACCTACATAACTGAATAGTTTGTCATCGCCACTCTTACTGTCTTTAAACAACAAAGGGGCTACTTTTTGATTGAAGTAGTCTTCGTTGCTTTTAGGTCCTGCAATGATAAGTTTTTTTCCAGCTTCCATGCAGTACCGCATGGCTAAATGAGTGCCTTTTTCAGGGCAAATACGTCCATACCAAAAATATACCTCGTCATCGCTACCATCAGTATTGCCAAGCGATTCTGTATTGGCAGTAAAGGATTCGACATCGATGCCGTTATACACCACTTGTGAAGGGACAAACTCAGCGAATAACTGCTGTTGGTGCTTACTAATTGCTGTAAATTGAGTGGTTGTACCAGCGCGCAGTGTTAAAAGCGCTAAACGTAACTGTGGAAAAATAGGCGTATGAAAAGTGGTAAAAAACCTTTCGCCAAATGCTTGGCCTGTCATCATCGGAATGTGATGCAAACTGTGGTTATGTACGATATCAATTTCACCACGATCATCACGTTCGATAATATCTCGTAAGGCTATCTGATAGGTGAGATATTGGTACATCTCTTCACGGCCCATGGCGACCGTTTCATGCTCATTATCATAGACCATCTTGTTAAATTCATGACGAGTCAATAACGGCACCAACGTTGCTTTCGTCTCGCTATCTTTATGAGCGTAAAGCAATACCTCATGACCTTGCGCCACCAACTCATCGCAAATCAATTGAGTAATCATTTCTAGACCACCCGCATATGGCTGGGCAATGGGGTACAGTGAATGCGCAATAATGGCAATACGTAGCGGTGAATTCGAAGACCTAATCATGTTTTTAAGACCTTTATAGTTATAAGCGTTATGGCTATAAGCGTTTTGGTTAGTAGAGTGGCGTATAGGGAACTTAGTATAGAAACAATAAAAGACAATAGAATGACCTTGTTTCAAAATTGGCTTATATAAACCGCTATCTTTATAAGTACTGATTCTTACGAGTCGATGGTCTTTTTATCTTTAAATAAAGACGTCGCATAAGATGTCGTGATAGTCGTCTTCTTTTCATGGGCTACTTTTAGAGTCTGTCTCAGAACCTTACTCATACTTAATATATCTGCTCGAGCATCAGAGAAATTATCCATTGCGACCTTGGCGGCGCTTAGTTTAAGAATACAAACTGCCGCTGCACATATAAATAGTACTGGCGAATAGAGCGGTGAAAATGGCGCTACAACTATGGCTGTAATGATATTTAGCACCAACAGCAGTTTTGGTAACGCCGCTATATTCTTAAGGAATAAGGAATGACGATTTTGGATATAGTTTTGTTTTGGCGTACAGACAAAAGGTTTTTCTCGTCCCCACAGCACCGGAAGCCATGACAAGGCACCAATTTCCCAAAAGTTCAAATGCATCAACCATGCACGTATTTTTCTACCAAAACGGGGCTGGTAGCTGTCATCTATTTGTTGATTGAGAGGCGATTGATCACGGCAGTAAGCCCATAGACGTCTAAGGATAAAAAATGTGTAGCCTGCATAAACCAGATATAAAGGTGCAAGCATCGACACGTCAGCGTTATTTATTAAAAGCATATCAACCATTACCAATAATGAGCAGATATGCAAAAGGATAAAGAACCCCGTGAAGTTTACCCAAGCACTTAATTGAAACAGATGAGCGCGTATATATGCTAAACGTTCATCCATACTTTTAGATTGCGAGACATGTTGAAATGGAGAGTTGTACGGGACTGACAAGTAATCCGTGAGCACTTCATATTGCCGTAGATCCAGCGTCGGCGTTGACATATTAGGTCATCTAGCGTGTTAGGTAGTAAGCCTGTGGCAATAACTTCTGGCACAAACTGACTGCGAAAACCTTGTCGATGCATAAGCACGCCCATCTGAGCATCTTCAGTGATAGAAGCGCCTGACCAGCCTCCTATGCTCAAAAGGTCTGAGCGTCGAATGACTGCGTAAGTACCCGTTGATAAGGCGCGATTGCGATTAAAAGGACGATACAAATGATGATTGAAATAGTGATTCAACTCGCTATGCGCATCGAGCTGTCCTTCATTACGATAAAACTGCGGAAACTGAAGTAGGGTATACTCAGGATATTGAGCGATAGCCTGCGTAATAGAGGCTCTAGCATGTGGTAATGCTTGGTAATCACTATCGACCACCACAATGTGACTACAGTCTGGACACATTAACCCAAGTGCCAAGTTTAAAGCACCCGCTTTGAATCCTTCGACACGATCAATATGATAAAAACGGACATTCAAATCAGCGTTTAAGCTTTGGCAAAATGCTGCTAACGGCTCATATAACGACGTCTCTTTATTATTATTATCGATAATCAATATCTCATCGCATGCTTCTTTTACTGCTAATAACGACTTTATTGTGGCAATAACCAACTCTGGAGGCTCAGCTCGCGTCATCAACTGAAAACTGAGTGCTGCGCTAGTCAAAGCTTCTTGTGTGTTAGCAGTCATGTCTGGTCCTTAAGCATGTACAACAAGTGAAATTTATATAAAGAATAGTATGCTTATGGGTAATGTAAGTACTTGTATCTTCAGTCATTTAATGAATATCAATGCATACTAATACAAAATTAAGTAATGATTTAGCCGATAATTGTTTGTGATAAATTAACTGTGTAAGTTGTACGTAATGTGACATAAAAACTTAGTATTTTAATCGCGTAAAAATAGGGCGTTTTTTGATTGAGAAGGGGTAGGTAACTGTATTTTACTTTTGAATTTAGGTAGTTAGTAAAAGGATAAAACGAGGAAAGAAGACGAGGATAAAAAAGTAGGAAGGTCTGCATCATTATGCTGAAGCACGACTGTAGTAGGATAGAAAAACACGACTAAAATCGTAGTTAGTTTCAGAAGCTAACTACGTTAATAAGTTTGAGATTAGGTTATTTATGTTGATGCTTAGCTAGCTAGGTCTGAATAAATCAAGTCAGTGCTAAGCCAGTAATAAATGAGTGACACACCAGTTCCAGACAGCGTCGACAGTTGGTGTTGATGACGAACTCTTTTTGCGAACGAGATAATAGTCTGGATCGACTGTTAGTGTTGACTCGCATAATAAATCAACTTTATCTATTCGGTCAAAGTCAAAGTCAAAGTCAAAGTCTGCAATAGATTAGATGGTTACTGGTATGCTAGTGATTACCTTGAGATGATCGAATTAGAGTTTCGGCAATAAGATATATCTTTTTATAGGGTTTTGAAGCGTTATTGACTAAGTTTTAGCTATGGCATAAAGACGACTATGTAGTGGTTTTCCCTGCTCAATACTCAGTGCTTGAGATTCATGCAACTACCTGAATGATAACTACTGATATGCCTTACAACTGAATAAACAAGTCCAAAAAGTCGTTGTTTTTTGGACTTGTTTTTATTTATCACAGTTATTTTAGAAATATACTAAAAGCTATATCCGCTCCTTTGCTCAACGTAAAAACAATAATTAATGTGTCTGTTTCGGCAGTGCTCTTGACTGATAGCGGCTGTAATAAAAAATCGCTAAGCCAGGTATATATAGCAAGAGTGATAGTAATAGGTTGTCCACGCCAGCAGCATAAATTAGCCAAATACCGTAGACACTCGCGCCCAAACCGATGGCTTTGATGCTCCAGCGTTCTGACTGTGCAAATGATACTTTGACCAAATACGCCCCGACCAAAAAGTAAGGAATCAAAATCATCGAGGTGGAGATAATTACTAAGGTGTTGTAGCCTTTACCGGTCAAAAAGATCATCAGTAAGCACAGCTGCACGGTCAAACTGGTTAGTAGTAATGATGCCGTTGGCGTACCTTGGGCATTTTGCTTGGTAAAGATACGCGGAAACGCATTGTACTTCGCCGCGGTAAACGGCACTTCAGCAGAATAAAGAATCCAGCTCAGATAAGAGGCCAATACCGAAACGATAAGCCCAATACTAATGACCCATTTACCCACATCGCCCGTCATCTGCGCCATGATGCCCGCCATCGATGGGTTACTAAGCGCTGCCACATCTACACGGCTCATGACCCCGAGAGAGAGCAGGGTAATGGCAACATATAGTACCAACGCAAACAATACACCGATGTAAGTGGCTCGGCCGATATCAGCGCGCCTCTTCGCACGCTGCGATAAGACAATCGCGCCCTCGATACCCGTAAATACCCATAGGGTGATCAGCATTGTCCCTTTGACCTGCTCCATAAAGGGCACGTCCAAAGTCGTTCCCGCGCGGTCAGCATTAAAGGTCTGCATATCAAAGGCATAATAGGCAAACACAATAAAAGCAATGAGCGGTAAACTTTTTGCCAAGGTTGCCAGCAAATTGATAAAGGCCGCTTGCTTAACGCCGCGCAGTACCAAATAATGCACCAGCCATAAAATGATAGACTCACCGACCAGCGCCCACAGCGTGTTGCCTTCACCAAAAACAATACTGGTTGGTGTATCAATAAAGCTGCCCAGCGCGGCAAACGCCACGACCAAGTAGCCAACCACACCAATCGTCGCACACAGCCAGTAACCCCATGCTGAAAAGAAGCCTGCCAAATCGCCAAACCCTGTTTTGGCATAGGTATAAATACCGCCATCCAGTTCAGGCTTGAGGCGTGATAAATGCAAAAAGCAGCCCGCGAGGAATAAAATACCTACGCCTGTGATGATCCATGCCGTAATGATGGCGTTCACGCCTGCCACTTCGGCCATGTTTTGCGGTAGGCTAAAAATACCCGCACCGACCATCGAGCTAAACACGATGGCAGTGAGCATGGTTAGCCCAATTTTTTGTCCATTTTGCATCGTGCGATCTCTATTTTGTTGAGGTGCCTGTCGTCAAAGTATCTGTTGTTAAAGTACCTGTTGTCAAAGTGCTTGTGAAATGCTGGCTCAATGCCTGAATGTGTTCAGGGCCAATACCGCAGCAACCGCCAATCAGTGATGCGCCTTGGGTTTGCCATTTCTTTGCCCAGACCAGATAGGCAGGCGGGGTTAGGTCATCACGCACTTCGTCGAGGCCATCATTAGCGGTGGCGTCTTTTGGCTGTGGTGGAAAAGCGTTGGCATACGCACCAAGTTTGATGTGCGCGGCATTCTTGTCTTGCAACACGCTTTGCGCTACATCAAGCGCTTGATCAATCACTTCTGGCTGACAGCAGTTAAATAAGATTGCTTCTACATTGATATCTGCCATTTTGGTAACGGCTTCTTTTACCGTCTCACCTGAGCGCAAACGCGGTACATCGAGATGCTCGCTGTCTTCTAGGGTGAATGAAACCCATAGCGGTTTATTGTCTGTATCTAGCGTATTAAGTAGCTCACGAACAGCGATAGACTCGGCGATTAGACTCTGAGTCTCAGCGAGCCAAAAATCGACATACGGATTTAGACCTTTGATCAGTGGGGTAGCGATATCCTCTACGTGGTCAGCATCAAACAAGTCTGCACGGTAGGAGCCAAACAGTGGCGGTATAGATCCAGCTACTTTGGTTGCTGCGCCTTCTAGTGTCACTGCTGCACGTGCCATTTCACCTGACGCTGCTGCCAAAACTTGTGCTTGCGCCGCAAAACGTTCCTCGCCGATATGAAAAGGTACTAGCGCATAGCTGTTAGTGGTAATGACCGCTGCGCCGCTTTGGATAAAGGCGCGATGCACGTCACGGACGATCTCAGGCGCTTCTATCATTGCCAACGCCGACCACTCAGGCTGACGAAATGGTGCGCCACGTTTGGCTAGCTCTCGACCCAAGCCGCCGTCAATAATTGTGATTGCGTCAATTGACATAATAAGTCCCTCTTTATAGTGAATAGGTACATCTACTAAGACTCTATAGTCAATTCTCTATAAAAGAGTGACAGCGTTAACCTCACTTGAAATATCACAGTTACATCTGCGCTTGGTTGCCTTGTCTCTCTTTCAAACTGAATCAGCTATATTTTGAGAAATAGAGTTATTTAAAGGGACGAAATACTAGGCGTAATAAGGAGTAGATGCAACCAGAAGTTTAGTAATAATGTTAATTGATTACTTTTGGCATCTGGTTGCCTTGTTCGAGTATAGGTATTGCATGGTTTTTCTGATGAGGTCTATACAAATTGTGAGTAAATACGAGGTGACGATGACTTTTAGTCAGACATAAAAAAGCAGACATCATAGATATCTGCTTTTTTTAACTGTTCTTTAACTTGCAATTAGACTTGAGGCTTGATCAAGTATTTCTCACCAGTCGCCTGTTTGCCATAAGCGGCGATTGATTTTAACTGTAGCGCTTCTTCTAGGGTCACTTCATGCGTATAGCTGCTCGCAAAGGTGGTGGTGATTTCTTCTGCCACGCGGTTGCGCATGGACTGAACCGTTTCACTACCAAGTTTGCCAAGTGCATTGAACAATAAGAATCCATTCACACCCCACGCAAAACCAAAGTTACGGTTTAAGGTGATCGGACCACGGTCTAAGGCGCCATAAATATAAGCTTGTTTAAAGGTATTTGAGCCATAGACGCTGTATTCTTCTACGTCACGAGTAATAGCTGCTTCCATACAGTTTAGAATATCGCTGGTGAGCTTACCGCCACCGATAGGGTCAAACGAAATCGTAGCGCCTGTTTCAGTAATCGCGGCGGTCAAATCAGCAAGGAATGTCTCGCTGCTTGAGTTCACCACATATTTTGCGCCCATATCGCGCAATAGCTTTTCTTGCGAGTCTTTACGGACGATATTCACCAAATCAACACCGTCTGCCATACAGATACGGTTTAGCATTTGACCAAGGCTAGAAGCGGCTGCTGCATGTACGATGGCTTTGTGGCCTTCAGCGCGCATGGTTTCGACCATTGCCAGTGAAGTGAGCGGGTTTACAAAAGACGATGCAGCCTCGGTAGCTGTCGTGCCGTCTTGCATTTCTATGCAGCTTCTTACATTGACACAGTGGTATTGACGATATGTACCGCCACCAATTACCGCAACCATTTTGCCCATGAGTGCTTGTGCGGCTTCTGATGAGCCTGCTGCGACGATTGTACCAGCGCCTTCGTTACCGACAGGCGTGTCTTTATTTACCCGCGTTTTGAGTGATGGCATGAATTTCGCAGGCACATCAGCAGTAATGATCGGGCTGTCATCAGTGCCTGATTGTACAGCGGTTGACATATCAGCGGCGCTGAACATCACACCAAAATCAGAGGGGTTCAATGGCATGGCTTCCATGCGAACGACAACTTCGTCAGCACCGGGTTGCGGCATCTCGATATCTTTTAAAGACAGGGTTAATTTGTTGTCATCACTGATGGTTGAAACCAGTTGTTTATTTTTATCGGTCATAAGATTTGCTCCTGCAAATAGTTGGATTTTTAGACCAATCCCTTTATGGCATTGGTCGTTCTTTAGGTTATTGAATTTTAGTAATTTTCTTAATGTGGCTCATTTTTATTGCTCACATTGCCACAAGTTATTTAGCGTTTGCGGCTTGGATTAGAGCCTTAACGTGTTGCATAAACTCAGGCATGTTTGCTTGACTGTCCGCCTGAACACTTTTTGCAATGTCGGTTTCACTCATGGCTTTGTTCCATTCTTTCATGCCGTCTACTTCTGCCAGTACATCCCTCTCAAGCTGAGTCGCTCCAAAAGCGTTGACAATAGTGTTGACGTGATGCACATAGATGTCAGCCATGGTGAATTGCTCGCCTGCAATCCAAGGCGAAAATTGACATAAGCGATTCATAGCAATAATACCGCGGCCCAATACTTGACGTACTTCCTCTTTGACTGCGTTAGGTGCTTGAGTACCAGAAAATACGTATGGAATCAGTCGACGGCTTGGTAGCTCAAAATACAGCTCTGCTATTTTCATAATCTGACGTACAGTCGCGCGTTCTGCTGCATCGGTAGGATATAGCGGCTTTTCAGGATACGTTTCTTCAAGGAAGTCACAAATTACGTTGGATTCTGACAGATTAAAACCGTCAGGCATGGTGATCGCAGGTACTTTACCCACTGGACTAACGGTTAGTAGATCATCACTACCAGCGTACAAAAGGTCCTCTTGGAATGGGATACCCTTATATAAAAGAGCGTGTTTTACTATGTTGTAATAGTTGCTTGCAGCAAAGCCGTGCAAAGTAATCATAAGTCATTCTTCCATTGTTGACGTAAAAGTTATTTTTAATCGTGTTTTCATTGCAACGTTTAGGGCGTGTTTGATATTCACAAATAGGCACTGCTGATTGCTAAAACTGTTCCAGACAAGGCGTAAAACGACGGTAATGCTCGTGCCTTAACTAGATTTACAACACAGTATGGGGCAGTTTTAGCATCAGCTCCAATATAAACAGAATGAGACAGGACTATTTTTTGCCACTTCATTGTTAAAACATAGACGCTTAGAATGACTAAACTTACTATTTTTAACGTCGAACTGTCTAAAAAATAGTCTCTGTCAGTGCCATGGTCGAATATCAAGCACGCCCTAAGTTAAACACATTATTACTGGTTTCAATGTGGTTATATATAAGGAATGGTAACCCTCCCAAACTTAAGACACCTAATAAATAGAATTAAGCTGCCTGATTGAGTTTCTGTATCGGTGTAAAACCGCCATTGCCCATGTTTGGGCGCTTATGATTATAATGGTATAACCAGTTTT
>Ga0208014_1000394_pt1 | contig 18803 bp, 17 predicted proteins | sample 25_taG_FD_184099 | JGI IMG/M metagenome (GOLD analysis project Ga0208014, IMG submission 184099) | Marine viral communities from Cariaco Basin, Caribbean Sea - 25_WHOI_OMZ (SPAdes) (version 2) | ecosystem: Environmental > Aquatic > Marine > Oceanic | place: Caribbean Sea: Cariaco Basin...
CTGAACTGAGCCAGTATTTCGCGCCGGAAACCCGCAGCCTGTCACTGCTGCACACCTGGTCGCTGGCGGTGGAAGAGCAGTTCTACCTGCTGTGGCCGGCGGCGACATTGTGGGCCTGGCGCAGCGGGCGGCTGACCCGCTCGCCGTTGGTGTTCCTGGCCCTGTTGATCGCCGCCCTGCTGCTCTCCGTCTACCTCGCCCATACCCACCCCAAGGCGGCGTTTTATCTGCCGCCGGCGCGGCTGTTCGAATTCATGCTGGGGGCCGGCGTGGCTCTGTACGGCCACCGCCTGCCGGCGCTGGGGCCCAGGCAGGCGGAAGCGCTGGCGGTGGCCGGCGTGGCGATGATTCTCGCCACCGCAGTATTCCTCACCAGCAACGATCCCTTCCCCGGCTTCAACGCCCTGTGGCCGACGCTGGGCACGGCCATGGTGATCCAGGCCGGGCTGGTGCAGCCGGGCACGGTCACCGCCCGCCTGCTCAGCCTGCCGGTGATGGTGTTCCTGGGCGGGCTCTCCTACTCCTTGTACCTGTGGCACTGGCCGCCGGTGGCGCTGTTGCACTACCAGCTGATCGAGCTGACCTGGCCGATTCGTCTGGGCCTGCTGGCGGCGGTACTGCTGGCGTCGTGGCTGGGTTACAAGCTGGTGGAAAACCCGCTGCGGCGCCGCCCCTGGAACTTCAAGCGGGCCTTCAAGATTCTGGTGTTGGTGCCGCTGCTGATCATCTGGGCGATCCAGTCCACCATCCGCATCGCCGACGACCTCAGCTTCCGCATCCCCGAGGAACGCCGCGACCTCTACAAGATCATCGTGCAGAACGACAGCGCCGACGTGCACGAGCCGTGCTTCAAAGGCCCCACCCGGGATTTCGTGCGCGACGAAGCCTGCCTGTTCGGCCAGCCGCTGGCCGAGGGTGAGCGGCCGGACAGCGTGCTGATCGGCGATTCCCACGCCATCGCGCTGATGGGCTTCATGGAAGTCTTCCTGGAGAGCACCGACCTGTCCCTGTTGATGGTCACGCAGGCCTCCACGCCGTTTATTCCCGGTGAGCTGACGGAGCAGGCGTTCCCCGGCGACGAAGAGAAGATCGTGCGCAACCGGGCCCTCACCGAGTACCTCAAGCAGGAGCCGATGACGGTGTTTATCTCGGCCTGGTGGAACTCCTACCTGCGGTCGACGGACTTCCACGACTACTTCGTGGCCACCATCGACTGGCTACTCGACCAGGGCCACCGGGTGGTGGTGCTTGAAGGGGTGCCGGAGCTGCCCTCCGACGCGCACGCGCAGTGCCGCTTGAAGGGCCTGGAAGACTGCAGCATCGACGCCGCCGACGCGGCCGAACAGCGGCGTGACTTCAACCGCTTCCAGCGCGACGTGCAGGCACGCTTCCCAAGCGTGAACTGGATCGACCCGAGCCGCGTGCTGTGCGACGCAGAGCGTTGCCAGACGGTGCTGGACGGCATCCCGCTCTACCGCGACGAGAGCCATCTCAATTACATCGGCGCCCAGGAAATCGGCCAGGCGTTCCGGGCGCGCTTCGGCAACCCCCTGGAACCGCTTAAGGCGCCGGCCGCCGATAGCGGTACGCCAGCGCCTTGAGCGCCGGTTCAGCGGCCTCGTCGAAACCGGCCGCGCCCGCCAGCCGGCCTTCGAAGGTGGCGCCGGGCAGCCGCTCCGCCGCCTGCTCCCGCAACCAGTCCGCCGGCAGCCAGGGGGCGTTCAGGCACAGCAGCAGTTCCGCCTCCGGTGCCAGCAGCTTGCTCAGCCGGGCCAGCACCTTGGGGTAGTCCCGTTCCACCAGAAAGCTGCCCTTCTGGGCGCTGGGCGGGTCCGCCACGATCAGATCGTAACGGCCCAGGGCGTGCAGCTTCTTCCAACTGCGAAACACGTTATGCGGCAGATAATGCACCCGGGCGTCGGCGAAACCGTTGGCGTTCTGGTTTTCCCGGCCCAGCGCCAGCGCCGGCCGGGACAGGTCGATGTTGACCACCGAGTGGGCGCCGCCGGCCAGCGCCGCCACGGAGAACGCACAGGTAAAGCTGAACAGGTTGAGCACCCGCTTGCCCTCGGCGCGCTCCCGCAGCCAGGCCCGCCCCGGCGCCATGTCCGCGAAGAACCCCAGGTTCTGGCCGCGCTGGAAATCGAGCCGGTAGCGCAGGCCGGCCTCCTCCGCCCAGGCGGTCTCCGGCAGAGCACCGCGCCGCACCTCGGTGACCGCCGGCCGGCGGTGGCGGTGCTGGAACACCAGGGTGTCGCAACCCAGCCCCGGCAGGGCCTCGCCGAGGCGCTGCTCCAGCGCCGCCAGCGTGGCCGGAGGGTAGTCGTCGAACAGGGTCGCCACCAGCACCGGCGGGAACCGGTCCAGGGTGAGCCCTTCCCAGCCGGGCAGCGTCTTGCCACGGCCGTGAAAAAGCCGGTGGCGAGCGTCGCTCGGGGGAACCAGAAAGGGGCTGAGCAGGTCTATCGAATCGGGGGAAGGCATGCGCATCAAGGACCGATGGAAACCGGCGAGTATCGCCGCCGGGGCGCTTGAAGACAACCGCGCCGCCCCCATTTAACGATCGGTTTGACAACGTCCTTTTGGTTTTGGAGATCGACCTCAATGATGCGCATCGCGCTGTTCTTGCTTACCAACCTGGCGGTCATCGTGGTGGCCAGTATCACGCTCAGCCTGCTGGGCGTGAATTCCTATCTGGCGCAAAGCGGCACCGGACTGGATCTGGGCAACCTGCTGATCTTCAGCGCCGTGTTCGGCTTCGCCGGTTCGTTCATTTCACTGCTGATATCCAAGCCCATGGCCAAGTGGTCGACCCGGGCGCAGATCATCAAGCAGCCCTCCAACAGCGGCGAAAAATGGCTGCTGGACACGGTCCGCGAGCTGTCCGAGAAAGCCGGCATCGGCATGCCGGAAGTGGGCGTGTTCCCCGCCCAGCAGTCCAACGCCTTCGCCACCGGCTGGAACAAGAACGCCGCCCTGGTGGCGGTCTCCCAGGGCATGCTGCAACGCTTCCGCCCGGAAGAAGTGCGCGCCGTGCTGGCCCATGAAATCGGCCACGTGGCCAACGGCGACATGGTCACCCTGAGCCTGATCCAGGGCGTGGTGAACACCTTCGTGATCTTCGCCGCCCGCGTGGTCGGCTCGGTGGTGGACAGCTTCCTGCGCCGCGACGGCGAAGGCGGCCTGGGCTTCGGCTACTACATCGTGGTGTTCATCGCCGAGATCATCTTCGGCATCGCCGCCAGCACCATCGTCATGTGGTTCTCGCGGCGCCGGGAATACCGCGCCGACGTGGCCGGCGCGCAACTGGCCGACCGTCGTGACATGGTCAGCGCCCTGCAGCGCCTGAAAGCGGAGTACGAGGTGCCCAACCAGATGCCGGATTCGTTGGTCGCCTTCGGTATCAACAGCGGCGTGCGCCACGGCCTGGCCGCCCTGTTCCGCTCGCACCCGCCGCTGGACGACCGCATCCAGGCGCTCACCGAAAAACGCTACGGGTAGCCGCTAACCCGCATCGGTGGCGACGCGATAGAGCAAAGTGTCTTCGTAGCCGCTGATCACCGGCCAGAGCCCACATAAGGACCGGTCCAGCGCGGCGTCGCCGGTGTCCACCACCAGCGGGCGCCCTTCCAGGGTGCCCAGCTTGGTGCGGCTGGCGAGAATATCGATGCGGCCCTTCCCCAGGCGCCGGATCACCGCCGGGCTGAACTGCTGGTTGCCGCGCCCGAACAGATGGCCCTGGCCGCCGATCACGGTCAGTAACGCCCGGGCCGGGGCGTCGCCGATCACCTCGAGTATCCGGTCGGCGCCCACGTCCGCGGCCACCACTTCCTCATTGCGGATAATGTCCACGCCCAACAGAGTGTTGGGCAGACCCAGCTGTTCCATCACCACCGCCACCGTGGACCCGGAGCCCACCAGGTAATAGGTGTCCGGCTCCAGGGTGTCGATCACCCAGGCGGCGATCTCGGTGACCACCAGGTCCTCCACCTCGCGGCCGCCGCACTTCACCTGCTGCAGGTAGCGGGCCTCGGCGGGCACGTTCAGGTCGCCGTAGTGGCGCGCCTGGACGCGCCCGGCGCGGAAGGCCTCTTCGTCGATGTCGCGCACCTCGGCCTCGTGCAGCGCCACCAGGCCGCCGTCCACCAGCTCCGCCAGCAACTCGCCGGCGGCTTCCGGGTTGATCGCATAGACGGCGGAGTGCATCTTGCAGCCCGCCGGCACGCCCAGCACCGGCACGTCGTCCTCGCCGAGCGCATCGACCAGATCCCGGGCGGTGCCGTCACCGCCGGCGAACAGCAGCAGCTGCGCGCCGGCATCGACCAGGGCGCGCGCGGCGCGGCGGGTGTCATCGGCTTCGCTGGGCGACGGCGGCTCGCCGAGCGAACGCGCCGGCAGCCCGGCCGCCCGGCAACTGTCCTCACCCATGGCGCCGCCCCAGGTGAGCACCTCCAGACCACTGGTGCGCGCGGCCAGACCGGCCAGGGCGCGGCTCATGCGGTCCACCGCCATGGGCGTGGCGCCGCGCCGCAGCGCTTCCTCGCGGGTGTCGCTGCCGTCACTGCCCTTGAGGCCCACGGCGCCGCCGACGCCGGCGAACGGGTTGACCAGCACGCCCAGGACCAGGCGATTCTCGATGTCTGTCATAAAACGATCATGTCTCTTTATAACAATGGCCGGGACGCAACGCCGGAGACCTTAGCATGAGCTGCCTGTCCTATTCACAAACGCCCCGTGGCGCGGACTTCCACGGCGCCGCCGTCCTCGACGATCAGGGCCGCGAGATTCCCATCACCGAGGCGATGATCCTGCGGGCCTGTGAAGAGCTGGAACAGGCCTGGCGCTACCCGAAGCGTTCGACTCGAAAAGCAGGCTGACCAGCGCCCGCAGCGACGGCGCCACCTTACCCTGGTGGCGCCAGTGATGCAGTTCGTGGCGGGGCGGGTATTGCTTGCGCAGCCGGTCGAAGGCGGCGCCGGGGTCGCTCTCACGCAGGCTGCGCCGCAGCCGCTGGTCGTCTTCCGGCAGCCGGTGGGCGTAACGCAGCAGCGCCAATAGTTGGCTTTCGTCCTCCACATCCAGAGCCAGCGTGCGCCGCTCCGCCACGGCCGGCGCCGCCGGCGCCGGTTCCCCCATCCAGCGACACCAGGCCTCGTAGAGCATCGCGCTGCCCAGGCGCTTGCCCTCCACGCTGTAACCGGCGACATGGGGGGAGCCGTTGAACACCTGCTCCAGCAACGCCGGGTTCAGCCGTGGCTCCCCTTCCCACACATCGAGAAAGGTCAAAGGCCCGTCGCCGCGCGCCAGACGCCGGCTCAGGGCCTGGTTATCGACCACCGGGCCCCGGCAGGTATTGATCAGCGTTTGCTCGTGGTTGAGCGCCCGCAGCCGGGTCTTGTCCAGCAAATGCCGGGTGGCCTCGTCGCCGCCTTTGATCAGCGGCACATGCAGGGTGACGGCGTCCGCCGCCAGCGCCTCGTCCAACGACACCGAGGTCACCCGGCCGGCGCGCGCCAGCGGCGGGTCGCACCCCAGCACCTTCACATCCAGCGCGCGCAGCCAGGCCGCCACCAGGCCGCCCACATTGCCGAGACCGATCACGCCCACGGTGCTGCCCCGCAGCGGGCGCCCGTGGTGCTGGCTGGCCATCAGCAACGCCTGCAGCACGTATTCCGCCACCGCCCGGGCATTGCAGCCGGGCGCGCAGGCAAAGGCGATGCCCAGCCGGTCCAGGGCGTCCAGATCCACATGGTCGGTGCCGATGGTGGCGGACCCCACGAACCGCACCGGTGTATCGGCCAGCAAGGCTTCCGTGACCGGCGTCACCGAGCGCACCAGCAGGATGTCCGCGTCGCGCAGGTCGGCCCGCGTCAGACTTCGCCCGTCCACGCGGGTCACCCGCCCCAAGCGCTCAAAGTCATCCAGGGCGGGCATGTTTTCGTCGGCGACGATGTGCATCGGCTATCTCAGTCACGCAGCAAGGCGGTGGCGCTGTCGGCTACGGCGCCGGCATAGCCACCGCCGAACAGATTGAAGTGGTTGAGCAAATGATACAGGTTGTAAAGCCGGACGCGATGCTGAAAATCCGCCGCCCGGGGGTTTTGCCCGTAGGCCCGGTAAAACGCCTCCGGTACCCGGCCGAACAACGACAGCATGGCCAGGTCCACCTCGGCGTGGCCGTAGTACACCGCCGGATCGAACACCACCGGGCGGTCCCCCGCCAGGGTGCCCACATTGCCCCGCCAGAGATCGCCGTGCACCAGCGCCGGACGAACGCTCAGGCCCGCCAGCCAGGCCGGCACCCGCGCCATGACTCGCTCCAGCCGCTCGCCCACCGCGGCCTCCAGGCCCCGGTCACGGGCCCAGCGCAGTTGCGGCAGCAGCCGTTGTTCAACGAAAAAGCGCGGCCAGTCGGTGTCCGGCCTGTTGTATTGCGGGTTGGCGCCGATCCAGTTGTCCCGGTGATGGCCGAAGCGTTCACCCTCCACGCCGTGCAAGGCGGCCAGGGCACGGCCGAGCGCGGGCCAGAACGGCTCGCCGGGTGCCGCCAACGGCAGCCACTCCAGCAATAACGCCCGCCCTCCGGCCAGGTCGCCGTGATCCAGCACCTCGGGCACCCGGATCGCCTTGGCCAGCGCCGCCAGACCGTCCGCCTCCGCGTCCAGGGCATCGCCGTCGGGCAGCCATTTAAGAAACGCCGGTCGGCCGTTCAAATCGACTTGGAAGGTGGCACCGGTGTCGCCGCCGCCCAGGGCGTCCACCCGGCAATGCCGTACCGGCAGGCCGTGGCGGGCCGCCACGGCCGCCTGGATCCGTTCACTGGTTATCATGGCGCTATGGTAAGAGAGCCGGGGCGGCGCGAAAACCGTAAGGGTTCAGCGGCGGCGCACCTGATTTTTGCGGTAGGCGCCGGGCGCGCAACCGGTCCAGCGCCGGAACGCATGGTAGAAATTGGCGATGTCGGAAAAACCCAGACGGCGGGCCAGCTCCGGCATGTCGCAGTCACCGCGGCGCAACCGCCGGCAGGCGTACTCCATGCGCACCTGGTCGCGCAGGCGGGCGAACTGCGCGCCTTCGTGGTGCAGCCGGCGCTGCAGGGTGCGCGCGGTCATCTGCAACCGGTCGGCGACCAGATGCACGGTCAGCGGCCGCTCGCCGAGGCCGGCGTGCAGCTGCTCGATCACCTGGCCGGTCACGCCGCCGACCCGCCGCAGTGCCTGTAGCTTTTCGTCCGCGGTCCGTTCCAGGTCCCGCCGCCGCGCGGTATCGGCGGCGGGCAGGCTGTGCCCCAGCAACGCCGGGGAAAACACCAGGGCGTTGGCCGGCTGGTCGAACTGCAGCGCGCAACGGAAAAACGACCGGTACTCATCCAGCTCCTCATCGGGCGGGCAAGGATGGCGGAACGCCACCCGCTGAATCGGCATGCGCCCACCCAGCAGCGAGTGGCCCAGGGCCACCAGGGTGGCGAGCAGCAGATCGTTATGGGCGCGGGTGTGGGTAACGGCGAGCGCTTCGCCGCCGCTCACCGTGAGGGTGCACTGGTGTTCCCCGCGATGCAGGGCCAGCGCCAGATAGGGCAGCATCAGTTCCCGGTAACGCAGCAATACCAGCAGGGCCTGCTCCAGGGTCTCGGAGGCCGCCATCAAGGCGCCCAGCGGCCCCAGGTCGCGGTAGTGGTTGGCGCGCCCCACGCGCAGCCCGAACAACGGGTCCCCGGCTTGCGTAAAGGCGGTACCGAGTAGCGCGTCCAGTTGCGCGGAGGTCAGGTGGCCGTCGCCGCCGGCGACGGTATCCGCGTCCAACCCGGCCTGCTGGAACAGAGTCGCCCGATCCGGGCGGCCACGCAGGACGATATCAAGCAAACCGGGGGCCGTGCCCGCCGGCAGCGGTTGATCCACCATGAGGGTTCCTTTTGTTATTTTTTTGTCGACGCTAGGCAGAGGCGTGCCGGCGGTCAAGCAGACCAAAGGCGAATGGCCCGATTCAACCCGCGCCGGAACTGGTGGCGCGGCCCCATGATGGGTACTCTTACCCCCGTCACGAATACGCCCGTCACGAGGACCGCATGCTGAAACGTTACTTCATCGACGAAGTCACCGAGACCCGGGCGTCACGGCGCCAGGCCTTTTCCCTGTTCAGCCAGGTGAACGGCTGGGCGGACTGGTGTTCCGTGGTTCGCCATGCGCGCCTGTTCGGCGGTGAGTGGCGCGAAGGCGCCGCGCTGCTGTTCGTGGCCGACCTGCCCCGTCTGCCGCCGGCGCCGGTGGTGGTGCGCATCCAGGAATACCGCGAAAACGAATCCATCGCCTGGGGGCTGGAGCTGCCCATGGCCAGCATCACGCACCGTTTCACCTTTATCGACGATGGTGAGGGTGGCTGCCGGGTCCATCAGGAGGAGTGGTCCGAAGGGCTGATGACCCTGCTGACGCTGCCCGCGGGCCGCTTGATCCATCGCTTCGATCAGCGCTTCGCCCGCGAATTCGCCGCCATGTTCTAGGGATTCTTGATGACGTCTCGATTGTTTCGCGCCTATTGCCGGCTGGTTCTTCGCCATCCCCTGTTCTGGCTCGCCGCCGTGGGCGCGCTGTGCGCGGTGGCGGCCTGGCAGGCCACCGACTTCAAACTGGATGCGTCGGCGGAATCCCTGACGCTGGAAAACGATAAGGCGCTGGAATACTACCGGGAGATCGCCAAGCAATACGGCGGCAGCGACTTCGTGGTGGTCACCTACACCCCTAAGGACCGGCCGCTGTTCCAGCAGGACACCCTGCGCCATATTCAAGCGCTGCAGGACGAACTGAAAGGCGTGGACCGGGTCGGCTCGGTGTACAGTTTCCTCGACGTGCCGTTGCTGTTCAGCCCCAAGGTGGCGTTCACCGACCTGTCCGACGGCTACCGCACGCTGCGTGACCCGGGCGTGGACCTGGGCCTGGCCAAGCAGGAGTTCACCGAGGAGAACCCGCTCTACGAGGACCTGCTGGTCAGCGAGGACGGCGGCACCACCGCCCTGCTGCTCACCTTCGAACGGGACGAACGCTATTATGAGCTGCTCAACCGGCGTAACGCCCTGCGCGAGAGCGAGCGCGCCGGCGAGCTGAGCGATCAGGAAGCCGAGCAGCTGGAACAGGTCGCCGCCGAGTTCAGCGACTACCACAGCCAGGTGCAGGCCCGCACCCAGCAGGAAGTCAGCGAAATTCGCGGCATCATGGACGGCTACCGGGACCAGGCGCAGCTGTTCCTGGGCGGCGTGCCGATGATCGCCTCGGACATGATCCGCTTTATCGAGTCCGACCTGAAGGTGTTCGGCCTCGGCGTGCTGATCTTCCTGGTGCTCACCCTGTTCCTGATCTTCCGTCGCCCGCGCTGGGTGGTGGTACCGCTGGCCTGCTGCGCGGTGACCGCCCTGGCGGTGACCGGCTGGCTCGGCTGGATGGACTGGAAAGTCACCGTGATCAGCAGCAACTATCTGTCGCTGCTGCTGATCATCACCATGTCGATCACCATCCATCTGACGGTGCGCTACCGGGAACTCCATGAGGAAAACCCGGACGCCGACCAGGCCTGGCTGCTCAAGGAAACCGCCGCCCACATGATGCGCCCGAGCATCTACATGGTGCTCACCACCATGGTCGGCTTCTCCTCGCTGGTGATCAGCGACATCCGCCCGGTGATCGACTTCGGCTGGATGATGACCATCGGCATCGGCGTCGCGCTGGTGACCTGCTTTCTGCTGTTCCCCGCCCTGCTCGCGCCGCTGTCGCCGGGCCGGCCGCGCCAGGGTCGTGACCTGACCCGAAGCATCACCCTCGCCTTCGCCGGCTTCGCCGACCGCGGCCGGTTACCGTTGCTGCTGCTCACCGGGCTGGCGCTGATCGCCGCGGTGTGGGGCATGACCCGGCTGACGGTGGAAACCCGCTTTATCGACTACTTCCAGGAAGACACCGAAATCTACCAGGGCATGCTGCAGATCGACCGCAAGCTGGGCGGCACCACGCCGCTGGATATCGTCATCGACGCCCCGGAAGAACAGGCCGACAACACCCCGCGCGCCACGCAACAAAACAGCGGCGACACGGCACAAAGCGCCGACGGCTTCGAGGCGGTGGAAGCGGATCCGCTCGCCGACGACGGCGGCGGCGCCGGTGCCAACGGCGATGACGGCTTCGGCGCGGTGGAGGACGACCCCTTCGCGTCGAACGGTGACGACGGCTTCGGCGAACCCGCCGGCGACGACCCCTTCGCCGATAGCGGCACCTCCGGCCAGGCCCGCGCCAGCGACGGTCCCAACCTGAAAGGCGCCTACTGGTACACGCCCCAGCGGCTGGACCGCATTATCGAAATGGAGCGCTACCTGGAATCCCTGCCGGAAACCGGCAAGGTGCTGTCCATCGCCACCACCTACGAGGTGGCCAAGAAAATCAACGAGGGCCCGCTCAGCTATGTGCAGCTGATGCTGCTCGCCAGCTTCATTCCCGACGACCTGCGCTCCCAACTGGTGAGCCCCTACCTGTCCGACGACGGCCGCCAGATCCGCATCAGCGTGCGCGTGGTGGACTCTTACAAGGGCCTCAACCGCAACCAGCTGCTGGAACAGATCCGCGCCGACATGCTGGAAAAATTCGACCTGCAGCCGGAGCAACTGCACCTCACCGGCGCCATGGTGCTCTACAACAACATGCTGCAGAGCCTGTTCGACTCGCAGATCAAAACCCTGGGCTACGTGTTCGCGGCGATCATGCTGATGCTGCTGGTGCTGTTCCGATCCCTGCCGGTGGCGCTGATCAGCATGGTGCCGAGCCTGGTGAGCGCCGCTTCGGTGCTCGGCCTGATGGGCTGGATCGGCCTGCCGCTGGACCTGATGACCATCACCATCACCGCCATCACCATCGGCATCGCCGTGGACGACACCATCCACTACGTGCACCGCTTCCACGAGGAGCTGCCCCGCGACGGCGACTACCGCGCCACCGTGCGCCGCTGCCACGGCTCCATCGGCAAGGCGATGTACTACACCTCCCTGGTGATCATCGCCGGTTTCTCGATTCTGTCGCTGTCCAACTTCAACCCCAGCGTCTACTTCGGCCTGCTCACCGGCCTGGCCATGCTGGTGGCGCTGCTCAGCAACCTGACCCTGCTGCCGGCGCTGCTGATGAGCGTCAAACCCAAGCTCCGCGCCGGGCCCACCACGAACATGGCGGAGTAATAGCCCTGTGCGAGCGGGCCCCGCCCGCGAAAGGGTGGCTTTTAGCCACCCGGCGGGATGCCAGAGACTTTTATTGTTCCGGTGTTCGGTGCTCCGTATCCGGGACGCGGTGCAATGGTGGTGCCTTCCGGGATCGCTCAAGCCATCCCTGGCCGCTCTCATTTGGCCATCCCTGGCCAAATAGGTCCCTCCAGGCACCACCATTGCCCCGCTCACTGGGCAGCGGAACCGCCACGGGTCAGAAAAACCTCTCGGACCTTTCTACGAAGTGGGGTTTGTGGCGGCGAATCTTCCAAGGAGCACCGGGATCGGGTGTGCCCGTCCAGGACCGTCTTTGGCCAGGGATGGCCAAAGTCGAGCTTACAGGGATGTACTTGCAGCGTGTCCTGGACGGGCACACCCGATCCCGGTGCGGGCTCTATGGAGAGAAAAGCCTCTGGGATCCTGCCGGGAGCTTCGCTCCCTTTCGCGGGCAAGGCCCGCTCGCACAATCCGTGCTATGACCCGCGGCCCAGCTGGAGGGCCCATCCCAAAAGGGTCGCTAGTGGTGGTCGTCGATGGGAACGTGGGGGCGCTCGGCGACGGGGTCGTGGTGGATGATCACTTCCGCCGCCGGGTAGTGCTCGACGATGCCGGCGCGGATGCGCTCGCCGAGGTCGTGGGCGTCGCGCAGCGACAAGGTCTCGTCCATGTCCACGTGCAGCTGGATGAACTGGGTGCGCCCGGACTGGCGCGTGCGCAGGTCGTGGAAACCGAGCGCGTCTTCCTGTTCGGCGACCACCGCGCTGATCACGTCGCGCACCTCGCCGGGCAGCTCATGATCGAGCAGCAGCTGGGTGGAGTCCCAACCGATTTTCCAGGCGGAGCGCAGAATATAGAGCGCGATCGCCAGGCCGACGATGCCGTCGACCTCCTCGAAGCCGTAGCCGGCCAAGATCAGTGTGAAAATGATGCCCAGGTTCACGGCCAGGTCGGAAAGATAATGGAGCGCGTCCGCGTCGATGGCGGTGGAGCCGGTGCGGCGCACCACATAGCGCTGCAGGAGCAGTAGCAGCGCGGTCAGCAGGATCGAGAACACCATCACGCCGACGCCCAGGGCGGTGGCCTCCAGCGGCGCCGGTTCGATCAGTTTGAGCACCGCTTCCTTGAGCAGAAACAGCGCCGAGCCGCCGATCAGCACCGCCTGCCCCAGGCCGGCCAGCGCTTCCGCTTTGCCGTGGCCGAAGCGGTGCTCGTCGTCGGCGGGGACCAGCGAATAGTGGATCGCGGCGAAGTTCATCAGCGACGCCAGGGAGTCCATCACCGAGTCCACCAGGGACGCCAGCAGACTCACCGAGCCGGTCATCATCCAGGCCACGGTTTTCACCGCGATCAATACCAGCGCGGTGGCCACCGAGGCGCTGGCGGCCAGGGTCAGAAGGCGGCGTTGCTGACGTTCGCTGTCGGCGTTCATATCACGACCGGTTCGGCAGCACGGTGAGCGGGTCCACCGGCTGGCCGTCCTTGCGGATCTCGAAGTGAAGCTGGGTGCGGAAGGTGCCGCTGGCGCCCATGGTGGCGATCTTGTCGCCGGCGCTGACCCGGTCGCCCTCTTTCACCAGCAGGCTGCTGTTGTGCGCGTAGGCGCTCAGCCAGCGGTCGTTGTGTTTGACGATCAGCAGGTTGCCGTAGCCGGTGAGGCCGCTGCCCCGGTAGACCACGCGGCCGTCGGCGGCGGCGCGCACCGGGCTGCCCTCGCGGTCGCCGATGGTGATGCCGCGGCGCCCGCCGGAGGCCTTGGAGAAACGTTCCAGTACCTCACCGAAGGCCGGCCACTGCCAGTTCACCGGGCCGGTGTCGGTGCTCGGCTTGGGTTTGGGTGCGGGCGGCGGGGCCGGTTCCGCCTTAGCGGCGTCGGACGACGGCTTGGCCGGGGCACTGCTCGACGAGGCGGGCGGGCGGGACGGCCGGGTGGCCTGCTTGGGGCCGCCGGCGAAAGAGAGGGTCTGGCCGGGATAGATGGTGTACGGCGCGTCGATGTCGTTGGCCTCGGCCAGCGCCCGGTAATCCCAGCCGTAACGCCAGGCAATGGAATACAGGGTTTCGCCACGCGCTACCCGGTGGCTGCCCGACGTCACTTTGGTGGCCTTGCTGTCGCGCTGATAGATGTCCACCACCGGCGGCGGATTCCCTACCGCGCAGCCGCACAGACACAGCGACAACAATGTGGAGAGCAAAACACGCAAAAGGTTACTCGTCCGTTTCAGTGACCTCATTATGCCCGGGCGCGGCGAAAGAAAGTAACCACACCAACACCAGACCCACCGCGGTCATCACCAGGGCCGCGGGCAGCTCACTGGAGCCCTGCACCGCGCGGGCGTACTCCGCCGGCCACAGCCAACGGTCGCCGACACCGCCCTCCACGCTCAGCCGCCAGGGCCACAGCTTCACCAGGGAGCCGGCCATGAAACCGCCGAGCAGCGCCATCACGGTGTCGTGGTGGCGCGCCAGCAGCCATTTCAACAGCCGCACGAACGCCAGCAAGCCGCAGGCGCAGCCGGCCATGAACGCCAGCAACAGGGGCCAGTCGCCCTGCTCCACCGCGGCCAGCACCGAGGGATACAACCCCAGCAGCAACAGAATAAAGCTGCCGGAAATGCCCGGCAGGATCATCGCGCAGATCGCCAGCGCCCCGCCGAGGAAAAAGATCAGCGGCGACACCGGGTAGGCGCCCAGCCCGGGGGCCAGGGCGATCAGCGCCGCCAGCGTGGTGCCGATCACGAAGGCCACGCCCTGCGTCACCCCGCGCTGCTGCAGCGGCTTGAGCACCATCACGATGCTGGCCAGGATCAGACCGCAAAAGAACGCCCATACCGGCACCGGATGGTTCTCCAGCAGCCAGCCGATCATCCGGGCCAGTAGCGCAATGCTAGTGAGGATTCCCGCCAAAAGCGTGCAAAGGAAGGTAAAATTGCCGGCCCGCCAGAACGCCAGGAAACCCTGGCGCCGCCACACGCCCAGCAGTCGCGGACCGATGCCGCCCAGGGTATCGATCAGTTCCTGATAGATGCCGGTGATCAGCGCCAGGGTGCCGCCGGACACGCCGGGCACCACATCCGCGGCGCCCATGGCCATGCCCCGCAGGAACAGGCCGGGACGCCAGGGCCCGCTCATTGCACGCCCCGTTGAAACGGCACGAAGCGCACCGTGTCCAGGGCCCGGGTGGTGATGTCGTCGCCGTGACGCTCCACCACCGTGAGCTTCTGCACCCGGTCGCCCACCGGCATCACCAGGCGGCCGCCGTCGGCCAGCTGGCCGAGCAGTTCATCGGGAATATCCGGGCGCGCGCAGGCCACCAGAATGCCGTCGAAGGGGGCGGCGGCTTTCCAGCCGAAACCGCCGTCGGCGTGCTTGAGCTGCACCCGCGCCATGCCCAGGCTGATCAGCCGGCGGCGCGCCTGGTCCTGCAGCGGGCGGATCCGTTCCACCGAATGCACCTGCTCGCAGAGCGCGGCCAGCACGGCGGTCTGGTAGCCGCAGCCGGTGCCGATCTCCAGCACCTTGGGCGGCACCCGGTCGGCGATCAGCAGCTCGGTCATGCGCGCCACCACCCAGGGCTGGGAGATGGTCTGGCCGTAACCGATGGGCAAGGCGGTATCGTCATAGGCCTGGTGAGCCAGGGCCTCGTCGATAAACAGGTGACGGGGGGTGTTGCGGATCACTTCAAGAACGCGCTCGTCCTCGATGCCCGCTTCCCGCAGTCGGCTGATCAGCCTTTCCCGGGTCCGTGCCGACGTCATGCCAATACCGCGCAGCTCTGTGTTCATGTGTGTTAATGCATCCCCAATCCAATGACGCGCCGGAGGTTTAGTTATCGTTGACCGGCGTATGTGTTTCCACCAACTCGGCGAGCACCGTGGTGGCGAACGCGCCGGTGGGCAGATCAAACCCCAGCGTCAGCACGTCGCCCTCGCTCCAGGCCCATTGTAAGCCATTCACCGGCAACCGCGTGGCCCGGCGCGCGGCGTCCACCCCTTCCCCGGCGAGCGCCTCGACCAGGGCGTCACAGCCGCTCAGGGCGCGCGCTTCCAGTTGCCGGCAAGCCGCCGATGATGCCATGCCCGCCTTCCCCGGCAAAGGGGCGGTGGGGTGCACCTCGCCGGCGGCCACGCGGGCGCCGGCGCTGGCGTCCTGGTCGGCTTCAAACAGCCCGCGGCTGTCACGGGGCTGGAGGATATCGCCCTCCAGCGGCCGGTCCCAGACGCCCTCGCGCACCCGCTCGGCCAGAACCCGATTAAACAGGCCGCTGCGCACCGCCGACAACCAGATACCGCGCAGCGCCCGTTTACGGGGGGCCTCGCCGCCCAACAGCCATTGCTGGCCGCGTTGCCAGTTGCCGCCGCTCCGGCCGAAGCGCTGTTCGCCGAAGTAATTGGGCACGCCGCGCTCGGAAAGGGTATGCAAGGTACGCTCCAGGGCGTCGCGGTCAGCGTCCAGTTCACGCAGCACGATCTCGAAGCGGTTGCCGCGGTGCGTGCCCCGGTTGAGCTTGCGCCGGTGACGGCGCGCCTGCAGAGCGACCAGGCCCGCCGGCCAGGGGAAGTTCGGGTCCGCTTTGCCGGGCAGATGCAGGCTGAACCACTGGCGGGTCACGGCGCGGCGGTCCTTGAGGCCGCTGTAGCCCACGGCAAGACGGTGGATGCCGGCCTGTTTGGCCAGCCACAGGGCCACGTCCTCGGTGTTCCAGTCGGTTTTTTCGATCTCCAGCCAGAGGTGCTCGCCCTCGCCTTCCGGGACCACGTTCATAATCTCGGTGACGCGGAAATCCTCGAAGCCGGCGCGCAGCAGCGCTTTACCGAAGGGGCCGCCGTGGGCGGCGGGCGTGGCCGGCAGCGGCGCCGGCAGGTCGGCGTCGCGGCTCATTGGTCCTCGTGGGTGAGCAGCACCACCGCCTGCACGGCGATGCCCTCGCCCCGGCCGGTGAACCCGAGCCGCTCGGTGGTGGTGGCCTTCACCGACACCTGATCCATGCCGCAGTCCAGCAGGCCGGCGATGCGGCGCCGCATGGGGGCGATATGGTCGGCCAGCTTGGGCGCCTGGCAGATCACCGTCAGGTCCAGGTTGCCGATGCGCCAGCCGGCGGTGCTGACGCCGTCCATCACCGCCCGCAGCAGGCCGCCGGAGTCGGCGCCGCGCCAGCGCTCATCGTGATCCGGAAAGTAGTGGCCGATGTCGCCCAGCGCCAGGGCGCCGAGCAGCGCGTCGGCCAGGGCGTGCAGGGCCACGTCGCCGTCGGAGTGGGCCTTCAGGCCGCGCTCGTGGGGAATGCGCACACCGCCCAGCATCACATGGTCGCCCTCGCAGAAGGCGTGCACATCGAACCCCTGGCCTATACGAATTGCCATGCCAGCCCTTCCTCTTCCTGGGCCCGGAGATAAAAGCGCGCCAGCGCCAGATCTTCCGGAACGGTGATTTTGATGTTGTCGGCGTGGCCGGCCACCAGCGCCGGCCGGGCGCCGGCCGCTTCCAGCGCCGAGGCCTCGTCGGTGATCGCCTCGGGATCGTCGCGCAGGGCGCTGAGCAGGGCGTCGTGCAGACGGCGGGCGTCGAACAGCTGGGGGGTGAGCGCCCGCCAGATCAGCGACCGGTCCAGGGTGGCTCGGATACGGGTGTCCGCGTCCGCCTGCTTGATGGTGTCGGTGACCGGCCGCGCCAGGATCGCGCCGTCGCCCCGGTCGTCATGGTCGAGCAGCGCCTGGATATCGGACAGCCGCACCAGCGGCCGCGCCATGTCATGCACCAGTACGCGGGCGTCCGGCGCCCGCTCCAGCACCGCCGCCACTCCGGCCAGCACCGACCGGGCGCGGCTGGCGCCGCCGGTGACGCTGGTGACGCGGGGATGGCCGGCCACCGCCAGTTCCGGCCACCAGGGGTCGCCGTCGGCCACCGCCACCACCACCGCCTGCAACGGCGCGAAGGCCAGCAGCCGGCCCAGGGTATGCTCGGCCAGGGTACGGCCCTGCAGGGTCAGGTACTGCTTGGGCAGCCCGGCGCCCATGCGCGCGCCGACACCGGCGGCGGGCACCACGGCGAACAAGGGAGGCGGCAAGGATAGAGAGCGGCGCTCAGTCACGGTCCGGGTCCTGTTGGGGCTCCACGATCAGGAAAAAGCTTTCGCCGTCACGGATCATGCCGAGATCCTTGCGGGCGATCTCCTCCACCGCTTCGGTGCCTTCTTTCAGGTCACGCACGTCGGCGGCCAGCAGGCGGTTGCGCTCGGCCAGTTCGGCGTTCTTGGCATTCAGCACTTCCACCTGCCGCTCCAGGCTGGCCACGTGGCGCAGGCTGCCCTCGCCAAACCACAGCCGCGCCTGCAACACCAGCAGCACCAGCGCCAGTACGGCCAGCACCACCTGGCGGGCGGGCGACACTTTCATCGCGCGCCCCACGGCGCCTGACCACGGCCGGGGAACGGAACGCTACGGCCGGCCATGCTGGCGTCAGCCCAGGAACCGGAACTCTTTGCGCCCGTTATAGGCGGCACGGCCCAGTTCCTCCTCGATGCGGATCAACCGGTTGTACTTGGCCACCCGGTCGGAGCGGCACAGCGAGCCGGTTTTGATCTGACCGGCGGCGGTGGCCACCGCCAGGTCGGCGATGGTGGTGTCGGCGGTCTCACCGCTGCGGTGGGAGATCACCGCGGTGAAGCCGGCGTCCTTGGCCATCTTGATGGCGTCCAGGGTTTCCGACAGGGAGCCGATCTGGTTGAACTTGATCAGAATCGAGTTGGCGATGTGCTCGTCGATACCGCGCTGCAGAATCTTGGTATTGGTGACGAACAGGTCGTCGCCCACCAGCTGGATTTTGTCGCCGAGCTTGTCGGTGAGCGTCTTCCAGCCGTCCCAGTCGGATTCGTCCATGCCGTCTTCGATGGAGATGATCGGGTAGCGGTCGCACAGCTCGGCCAGATAGTCGGCGAAGCCGGCGGCGTCCATGGTGCGGTCCTCACCGGCCAGCACGTATTTGCCGTCCTTGTAGAACTCGCTGGAGGCGCAGTCCAGGGCCAGGGTGATGTCGTCGCCGGCCTTGTAGCCGGCGATCTCGATGGCTTCCATGATCGCTTCCAGCGCCGCTTCGTTGCTGGGCAGGTCCGGGGCGAAACCGCCCTCGTCGCCCACCGCCGTGTTCAGGCCGCGCTTCTTCAGCACCCCTTTGAGGGCGTGGAACACCTCGGCGCCGTAGCGGATCGCCTCGGCCACGGTGGGCGCGCCCACCGGCTGGATCATGAACTCCTGGATGTCGACGTTGTTATCGGCGTGCTCGCCGCCGTTGATGATGTTCATCATCGGCACCGGCAGGGAGTACTCGTTGTCGTCGTCCTGCAGATCGGAGATGTACTCGTAGAGCGGCTTGTTCTGCGCCTGGGCCTCGGCCTTGGCGGCGGCCAGGGACACCGCCAGGATCGCGTTGGCGCCCAGGTTGCCTTTGTTCTCGGTGCCGTCGGCGTCGATCATGGCCTGATCGAGCGCGCGCTGATCGGCGGCGTCGCGGCCCACCAGCAGCTCGCGGATCTGTGAATTGACGTTGCCCACGGCGCGGGTCACGCCCTTGCCCAGGTAGC
>Ga0208014_1000395_pt1 | contig 18793 bp, 14 predicted proteins | sample 25_taG_FD_184099 | JGI IMG/M metagenome (GOLD analysis project Ga0208014, IMG submission 184099) | Marine viral communities from Cariaco Basin, Caribbean Sea - 25_WHOI_OMZ (SPAdes) (version 2) | ecosystem: Environmental > Aquatic > Marine > Oceanic | place: Caribbean Sea: Cariaco Basin...
ACGGCCGAAGTGTGCTCATCTACTTGACCGATTTTGGAAAGGAGATGCGCGACTACTCTAAGAAAGTGGTACTTACTTTTGACCAGGCGGTAAGAAATGAAATCCCTCAAGAAGATCTCGATAAGTTTATTGAGGTAGCTTCAAAAATCATGGATCTTATTGCCACGCGTAAAATTTACAATGAATAATAAAAAAATCGTTCAGGCGATTATCAAAATAAATAATAACATGAAAAGACGAATCAACAAAGTTGCAATTATAGGTTCGGGAATTATGGGTAGTGGTATTGCCTGCCATTTCGCCAACATTGGCGTAGAGGTGCTACTACTGGATATTGTTCCCCGGGAACTGACCGAAAAAGAAAAAAAGCAGGGTCTTACCCTGGAAGACAAACAGGTGAGGAACCGTATTGTGAACACAGCACTGCAGGATGCTTTAAAATCGAAGCCCTCTCCTATATATCATAAAGACTTTGCCAATCGTATTAAAACCGGAAACCTGGAAGATGACATCTCGAAGGTGTCTGAAGTAGACTGGATCATGGAGGTTGTTGTGGAGCGCCTGGATATTAAAAAGCAGGTTTTTGAGAATCTGGAAAAGCACCGCAAACCGGGAACATTGATCACCTCCAATACTTCAGGAATACCAATTCAGCAGATGAATGAGGGCCGAAGTGAAGATTTCCAGAAACACTTCTGCGGAACACATTTCTTCAATCCACCGCGATATCTCAGGTTATTTGAAATTATTCCGGGGCCAGATACTTCCGAAGAAGTTTTAGAATTCCTCAATGAGTATGGGGAGAAATTCCTCGGAAAAACTTCGGTAGTCGCAAAAGACACTCCGGCGTTTATTGGGAACAGGATTGGCACTTACAGTATCATGAGTCTTTTCCACATGGTGAAGGAGCTTGATCTTACTATTGAAGAAGTTGACAAACTTACAGGTCCCGTTATAGGAAGACAAAAATCTGCCACTTTTAGAACTGTAGATCTTGTAGGACTTGACACGCTTAAACATGTTGCTGAAGGCCTGCACAAAGGAGTACCTACAGATGAAGAGCACGATCTTTTCGCAATGCCCGACTATATTAACACCATGGTCGAGAATGAGTGGTTTGGAAGCAAAAGCGGACAGGGTTTCTATAAAAAGATCAAGAATAAAGACGGTTCAAGTGAAATTCAATCACTTGACCTTAACACACTTGAGTACCGGGCGCAAAAAAAGGCAAATTTTGCTACTCTTGAATTAACGAAAACGATTGATAATGTAGCTGAAAGGTTTAAAGTTCTGGTTAACGGCAAAGACAAAGCCGGGGAGTTCTACCGAAAGAATTTTGCTGCTATTTTCGCCTACGCCTCTAAAAGAATTCCTGAAATCACCGATGAACTCTACAAAATAGATGACGCCATGAAAGCCGGTTATGGCTGGGAACATGGTCCATTTGAAATTTGGGATGCCATAGGTGTTGAAAAAGGTATTGAGATTATGAAAGCTGAAGGCAGGGAGCCTGCATCCTGGGTAAAGGAAATGCTTGCAAAAGAAAATAAAGGTTTCTATACCGTTAAAGACGGCAACACCTGGTATTACGATATTCCTGCCAAAGAATACAGGAAGATCCCGGGGCAGGATGCTTTTATCATTCTGGATAACATTAGGGAATCCAAAAAAGTATTCAGCAACAGCGGAGTTGTAGTTGAAGATCTTGGCGACGGAATCCTAAATGTGGAATTCCGAAGTAAGATGAACTCGATTGGCGGCGATGTTCTTGACGGACTCAATAAAGCCATTGATCTTGCTGAAAAAGAATACCAGGGATTGGTTGTAGCCAACACCGGAAAAAACTTTTCTGTAGGCGCCAATATCGGAATGATCTTCATGATGGCTGTGGAGCAGGAATATGATGAGCTAAACATGGCTATAAAATATTTCCAGGACACTATGATGAGAATGCGCTACTCCTCTATTCCAACAGTTGCAGCGCCTCATGCTATGACTTTGGGTGGTGGATGTGAACTTTCATTACACGCAGATAAAGTTGTCGCTGCAGCCGAAACATACATCGGACTTGTAGAATTTGGAGTTGGGGTAATTCCCGGCGGTGGAGGTTCTAAGGAAATGACCTTGCGTGCTGCCGATACCTTCCAAAAAGATGATGTGGAGTTGAACCGACTTCGGGAACATTTCCTCACCATTGGTATGGCAAAGGTTTCCACCTCAGCTTATGAGGCTTACGACCTGAATATTCTTCAGAAAGGAAAAGACATTGTGGTAATTAACCCCGATCGCCAGCTGGCAATTGCTAAACAGCATGCCCTGCTCATGGCTGAAAATGGATATACAAAACCTGTGAAGAGAAATGATATTAAAGTATTAGGTAAACAAGCACTGGGCGCCTTCTTAGTAGGTACAGACCAGATGTATGCCGGTAAATACATTAGTGAACATGACAAGAAGATTGCCAACAAACTGGCATATGTAATGGCCGGAGGAGACCTTTCTGAAAACTCTTATGTGAGTGAACAATACCTGCTCGATTTAGAAAGAGAAGCATTCTTATCTCTTACCGGAGAAAGAAAGACTCTCGAGAGATTGCAGCATATGTTGCAGAAGGGGAAACCGCTTAGAAATTAATCGTATGGTGTATAATGTAGATTGTATACTGTAAAATGATAGAGATATGAACTATTTTAAGGAGCTAAAGGTTTGGCAGAAGGCAATTGAACTCGTTACGGAAACTTATCGCAAGAGTGGCACTTTTCCGAAAGAGGAACTTTACGGTCTTACTTCGCAGATACGAAGATCTGCAGTCTCCATTCCTTCCAACATAGCTGAAGGCTGCGGCAGGAAAACCAATAAAGACTTCGCAAATTTTCTCGGGGTAGCATTAGGCTCAGCGTTTGAGTTTGAAACTCAGTTGATCATTTGAAAAAACCTTGAATTTATATCAGAAAGCGATTTTGAAGTTCTTGAGAAGGAGGCTCATCATATTCAAAACATGATCATTAAACTACAATCTACATTGAAATAAACAAACAAGACATTATACAAAATACAATATACAATGAATAGAACAGCTTACATCGTAAAAGGATACCGAACTGCAGTGGGAAAAGCGCCGCGGGGGGTATTCCGATTTAAAAGACCAGATGAATTAGCGGCAGAAACTATCCAGTTTATGATGGATAAGCTGCCCGAATTTGATAAAAAACGCATCGATGACGTGATCGTTGGTAATGCTATGCCCGAAGCCGAACAGGGGCTTAACGTAGGGCGTTTTATCTCCCTCATGGGTCTAAATACAGAAGACGTTCCCGGGATGACCGTTAACCGTTACTGCGCCTCAGGTCTCGAAACCATTGCTATTGCAACAGCCAAGATCCAGAGCGGAATGGCTAATTGCATTATTGCAGGTGGTGCAGAGAGCATGAGCTATATCCCTATGGGAGGTTATAAACCTGTTCCCGATTACAAACTGGCAAAAGCCGGAAAGGAAGATTATTACTGGGGAATGGGATTAACTGCGGAAGCAGTTGCTCAAAAATATAAGGTTTCAAGGGAAGACCAGGATGAGTTTGCATTCAACTCTCATCAAAAGGCTCTAAAAGCCCAAAAAGAAGACCGCTTCCAGGACCAGATCGTACCAATCACCGTAGATCAAACTTATGTGGATGAAAATGGTAAAAAACAAACGAAGTCTTACACCGTCAATAAAGATGAAGGACCAAGAGCCGATACTTCAAAAGAAGTTTTAGGAAAACTAAGACCTGTTTTTGAAGAAGGTGGAAGTGTGACTGCAGGTAACTCATCTCAAATGAGTGATGGTGCTGCTTTCGTCATGGTAATGAGCGAAGAAATGGTGAAAGAACTAAACCTGGAGCCGGTGGCAAGACTTGTTAGCTATTCGGCTGTTGGGGTTGAACCAAGGATCATGGGAATTGGACCCGTACATGCCATTCCTAAAGCTGTTAAACAAGCAGGGATTCAGCTTAATGACCTTGAGCTGATCGAGCTTAATGAGGCTTTTGCATCTCAGTCTTTAGCAGTGATTAGAGAACTCGGACTTGATATGGACCGCATGAACCCTAATGGAGGCGCTATTTCGATGGGTCACCCGCTGGGATGTACAGGAGCCAAACTTTCAGTGCAGTTGTTCGATGAAATGCGCAAACGTGACCTGAAGAATAAATACGGAATGGTAACCATGTGCGTAGGTACAGGACAGGGAGCCGCAGGAGTTTTTGAATTTCTGTCGTAAAAAAAGAGACTAGAAACTAGAGTCTAGATACCAGACTTTTCAACTAAAATAAAAACCAGTCTAGACTCTAGGTTCTAGAAGTCTAGGTTCTAAAAAAAACAAAATGAGCACACAAACAGATAGCAACAAAAAAGACCTTCTTCGCGGAGGGCAGTTTCTGGTAAAGGAAACAAAAGCAGAGGATATTTTTACTCCCGAAGATTTTTCGGATGAGCAAAAAATGATGCGCGAATCGGTACAGGAGTTCGTGAATCGGGAAGTAATGCCGAAGAGAGAAGAGTTCGAAAAGAAGAATTACGACCTTACAAAAGAGTTAATGCAAAAGGCCGGGGAAATGGGCTTTTTGGGAGTTTCGGTTCCTGAAGAGTACGACGGCCTGGGAATGGGGTTTGTAACTACCATGTTGGTAGTGGATTATATTTCAGGGGCTACGGGATCATTTTCGACTGCTTTTGGAGCCCATTCGGGGATTGGAACGCTTCCAATTACCCTCTATGGTAATGAGGAACAAAAGAAAAAATATCTTCCGAAGCTCGCTACTGGAGAATGGTTTGGGGCCTATGCATTGACCGAGCCGGGAGCTGGTAGTGATGCAAACTCCGGAAAGACAAAAGCAGTTCTTTCTGAAGACGGAAAAAATTATAGCATTACAGGTCAAAAAATGTGGATCTCCAATGCCGGGTTCTGCAATATGATGATCGTTTTCGCCCGAATTGAAGATGACAAAAATATCACCGGATTTATCGTGGAATACGATCCTGAAAATCCAAATGGTATTTCTCTTGGGGAAGAGGAAAAGAAACTTGGTATCCACTCCTCCTCTACCCGTCAGGTATTCTTTAATGAGACAAAAGTACCTGCAGAGAATATGCTTTCAGAAAGAGGAAACGGCTTCAAAATCGCCATGAACGCCCTTAACGTGGGCCGTATTAAACTTGCGGGAGCCTGTCTTGACGCCCAGAGAAGATCTATTGATGCTTCAGTAAAATATGCAAATGACCGCGTGCAGTTTAAAACTCCTATCTCCCAGTTTGGTGCGATACAGTCTAAACTTGCAGAGATGGCAACTTCAGCTTACGCAGGGGAATCGGCTTCATATCGTGCTGCAAAAGATATTGAAGACAGGATTTCTATCCGTCAGGCCGAAGGAAATTCCCACCAGGAAGCCGAATTGAAAGGGGTTGAAGAATACGCTATAGAATGTTCTATCCTTAAAGTGGCAGCTTCAGAAGATCTTCAGAATTGTACCGATGAAGGTATCCAGATCTTTGGAGGAATGGGCTTCTCGGCCGATGCTCCTATGGAATCTGCCTGGAGAGATGCGCGCATCACCCGTATATATGAAGGTACAAACGAGATCAACCGTATGCTTTGCGTAGGGATGCTCGTGAAGAAAGCTATGAAAGGACATGTTGATCTTTTAGGCCCTGCTACCAAAGTGGGAGAAGAACTCACTGGAATTCCATCTTTTGACAAACCCGATTTTTCTGAACTTTTTGCTGAAGAAAAAGAAATGGTCAAAAAGCTGAAAAAGGTATTCCTGATGGTTGCCGGTAGTGCAGTTCAAAAATTTGGACCTCAGTTGGAAGATCACCAGCAATTGCTTTTAGCTTCCGCAGATATCCTTATCGAAATATACATGGCAGAATCTACCATTTTAAGGACAGAGAAAAATGTGAACCGCTTTGGTGCCGATACTCAAAAAGAGCAAATTGCGATGGCAAAATTGTACCTGTACCACGCTGTTGACATTATTAATCAAAAAGCCAAAGAAGGAATTGTTTCTTTTGCTGAAGGTGATGAACAAAGAATGATGTTGATGGGGCTAAAAAGATTTACAAAATATGAAAATCAGCCAAACGTCGTAGAATTGCGTAAGGTGATTGCCGATAAAGTAATTGGAGAGAATAAATATCCTTTCTAAATTAATTCTGCATCAATTAAATCTGATCAAGGTCGCCAATGGCGGCCTTTTTCTTTTGTTATTTCTTTAACAGGTTATTTCCTCTTCATTTTATAGCTTGAAAAGAAAGGAAAAACAATCCTATGGGAGACACAACAAGGAACATCCTCATCTTTTTAGTCGCTTTACTGGTTCTTTATTTCCTGGTCCACTTTCTACTGAAAAAACTTGGAAAAGACCCTGCTAATATTCTACCTCACAATATTGCAAGTCGCCTGAAGATTCCCATGATCGTTCTTTTTCTTGCAGTTGCAATTCAGGCAGGGCTCATAAACAGGGAAATTATAACAGATGAAAATCAGATAGATTTATTTCAGCAAATAAGGTCTATCCTGCTTATTTTCAGTTTCACCTGGTTCATTGTAGTTGCTATAAGAATTGCCAAAAATCAATTTTTAAAACAATTTGATGTCAATACGGCCAATAATCTCCGTGCCCGTAAATTTTACACCCAATTCAATATAATAGAGAGGATAGCCATCTTTGTTGTTGTTCTTTTTGCCCTTGGTATAGCTCTACTCACATTTGATGGAGTTGAAGAAATTGGGGTAAGTATTCTAACTTCTGCGGGAATAGCAGGTATAGTACTGGGGCTTTCAGCCCAAAAAGTATTTGGAACCATATTCGCCGGAATTCAAATAGCCATCGCCCAACCTATACGTATTGATGATGTTGTTATTGTGGAAGGGGAATGGGGGCGTATTGAGGAGATCAAACTCACTTATGTGGTTGTACAAATTTGGGACAAACGCCGGCTGGTACTACCTACAACCTACTTCATTGAAAAACCCTTTCAAAACTGGACCCGTAATTCATCTGACATTTTGGGAACCGTTTATATTTATACCGACTTTGATCTTCCTATTGACAAGTTAAGAGAGGAACAGACACGGCTCTTAAATGCAACCGATCTTTGGGATCGAAAAGTTGATGTGATCCAGGTGACCGATCTTACTGAAAAAACCATGGAACTAAGGGCATTAATGAGTGCAAAGGATGCTCCTACCGCCTGGGACCTACGGGTGTATGCCAGGGAAAATCTCCTGAAGTTTATTCAGGAAAACTTCCCCAACAGTCTGCCGCGTACACGTCTTGAAGTTAAAGAAGAGCGTCCTCGTCAAGAAGGGCCTTCAAATTTGCCTCAGAAGTAATATTCTGAGAAAAATTCATTGCCGTCTCAATCAACGCCAGGTGTGAATATGCCTGCGGAAAATTACCCAGAAGCCGTTTGGTTTTAAAATCAAGGTCTTCACTAAACAACCCAAGGTGGTTACTGTAAGAAAGCAACTGATCAAACATTTTCATTGCCTTTTCCTTTTCTCCAATTTTGTAAAGGCTGTTTATAAACCAGAAAGTACAAATAGTGAAGGATGACGATGGGGTTCCAAAATCATCTTTGTTCTTGTACCTGAATAAAAGTCCGTTATAGCTAAGTTCTCTTTCAGTAGCTTTTACTGTGCTTATGTAGCGTGGATCTTTAGCTTTTATAAATCCGTAGTTCTCCATTAACAAGGTAGAAGCATCTAAGTCTTTAGAACCATAAGATTGGGTGTAAGCCTGCACCTCCTCGTTCCATCCCCGGTGATAAATATCATCATAGATCTCCTGTCTAAGGTCTTTCCACTTTTGGTCATTTATCCCATTTCTAAGAATTTCCCCAATTTTTACTGCCCTGTCTACTGCTACCCAACACAGCAATTTGGAGAAGGTAAAATGTCGTTCTTCGGTCCTGAATTCCCAAATACCCTTGTCGGGTTGTTTCCAATGCTCCTCCACAATACGCACAATACCTCTCACAATGGTCCACAACTCTTCGCTGTTCTCCAGAGTAGTCTCAAATCTCAAAAACTGCTGATAAATGACCTCCATTAAAATCCCGTAGATATCATTCTGCTTTTGAATATAAGCTGCATTTCCAACCCGTACTGGCTTAGAGCCTTCATATCCTTCAAGGTGATCAAGAATATGTTCGGTCAATTCCTTTTCGCCATTGATGCCGTACATAATTTGCAGCTTTTCATTCTTATTAGGAATGAGGTCGATGATAAACTGCAGAAAATGCTCTGCCGATTCCCGGTGGCCCAGGCTTGTCATAACCTTTATAACCATAGAGGCATCCCGAATCCAGCAGAAACGGTAATCCCAGTTACGAACTTCGCCAATAGTTTCGGGTAAAGATGTTGTCACAGCGGCAAGCACTGCCCCGGTTTTTTGATAGCTCATAGCCTTTAAAACAAGAGCACTGCGATTTACAGCTTCGTCGTAGAAAGGAAATTTGGTGGTAGATTCACTCCAGTTCATCCAGTACGTCTTGGTGCGCTGGAATTTCAAATACGCCCTTTCCAGGTTCTGTTCCCTCAGTTTTTCATGATATCCCAATAAGAAATAGGCATGATCTTCAAGAGTGATTTCCCCGGCATGCAAAACCTTATCAAGGTCGAGACTCGTGTAGAGATAAAGGGAGTCGTAAGTGCCCTTTTTGGTGAAACTTTTAAGGTAATAACGGTGGTTCTCGGTAAAGGTCTCCTCCCGGGCATAATCAAGCCGGGGCTGGTAATGCACCTTAACCCTGGGTTTTCCCTTGAGAAGGTGAATATACCTCACCACATCTGGTGGCGTGTAAAAATCTCCGTCGTCTTCCCTGTACCGGGGCATAAAATCGATCACCTCAAACGCTGCAGCTTCCGAAGTAAAAGTAGTACATAGAATATTCGTTTTCCGAAGGTACTTTTGAGTTACAGTATAATCGGGCGACACTTCAAAAGAGAAATGGCCGCCTTTATTCTTGTCGAGCAATTTTGCAAAAACCGAAGCCGAATTAAAGTTGGGCAAACAACACCATTCCAGAGAACCCGATTTCGATATTAATGCGGCACTTTTACAATTGCCTATCAATCCATAATCCAGTGTATCCATTTAGTCTTAAAGTTCTTTTAAAAAGGTAGGGCACTTATTTTAAATTTCGGAAATTTAAGCAAAATGAATAAGATAGAACCCGCTTAAAATTTACTATGGGCAAAACAATAATTATCTCTAATCGCCTACCCTTACAAATAAATATTACCGAAGATGAAAAATTAGAAGTTACACCCAGCGTTGGTGGGCTTGCAACGGGACTTAAGAGTTTTCACCAGGAGGGAGACAGTATATGGATTGGTTGGACCGGACTGGCTGCGGAAGATATTCCGGAAGGTTTGGAAGAAGAAGTAAAATCTGAAGCCAGAAAACAAGCCTGTGTGCCTGTTTCTTTGACCACCGAGGAAATTGAAAAATTTTACTACGGCTTTAGTAACCGTACTATTTGGCCCCTGTTCCATTACTTTATGGAATATACAGAGTTTCAGCCCGAACACTGGGAAGCTTATAAACAAGTGAATGAAAAATATGCCGAAGCTGTTGTTGAACACCTGGATGATGATGATGTAGTGTGGGTGCATGATTATCAGCTCCTGTTGCTACCTGAATACATCAGGAAAAAAAACCCGAAGGTTACCATAGGCTTCTTTAATCATATCCCTTTCCCTTCTTCTGAAGTATTTCGCACCCTGCCCTGGAGGGAAGAAGTGCTGAAAGGAATGCTGGGCGCCGATCTTATAGGTTTTCATACCTACGATTATGAAAGGCACTTCTTGCGCTCTGTAAACCGTATACTTAGGTATGACATCAACTTTAATAGCGTAAATATTGGAAGCCGCATCGTTCGGTCCGATTCATTTCCTATGGGAATTGATTACAAGAAGTTCCGTACGGCAGCAAAAGAACATTTTAATCAGCCGCGAAGTGAGAATTCAGATATTCAGAAAAAGCTGGACTACCACAAATACGTTACCCGCAACACCAAGCTTATCCTTTCTATAGACCGCCTCGATTACACCAAGGGTATAGCCAACAGGATAAGAGCATTTGGTTATTTTCTTGAAAAGTATCCGGAATACCAGGAAAAGGTTAGACTTATCATGCTGGCGGTACCTTCACGTACCAATGTCCCTCAATACCAGCTTTTAAAGAGGGAAATTGACGAACTGGTAGGCCGCATCAATGGAAAATTTGCTACTATCAACTGGACGCCTATATGGTACTTTTACCGTTCTATGCCCTTTGAAAACCTTATAGATCTTTATACATCCAGTGATGTTGCGCTTATTACCCCAACCCGTGATGGGATGAACCTGGTGGCAAAAGAATATATCGCCACAAGAACAGACCAAACCGGAGTTCTTATTTTAAGTGAAATGGCGGGGGCAGCGCATGAACTCAATGAGGCACTTATCATCAACCCGAATAATTTTGAACAGATTGTAGATACCATTAAAATGGCTCTCGAAATGCCCGAAGAAGAGCAGGTGCGCCGCAACAAGATCCTTCAGAAGAGACTTAAGAGATATAACGTAGAAAAATGGGCCAAAGATTTTATGAAAAGCCTGAAAGAAACCAGAAGTTCCAGAAAAGCTTTTAAGGCAATACAGCTTTCAGAGAACGTAAAAAAAGACCTTTTTGACAAGTATAGTGCAGCCCAGCGCCGCATTTTGTTCCTCGATTATGACGGAACTCTTCGGAAATTTGTCGATAAACCCGAAGAAGCCATGCCCGACCCTGAGCTGCTCGAGTTGATTACCCGCCTTGGAGAACAAAAAAACACCCGTGTAGTTCTAATAAGCGGAAGAGATAAAGAAACCCTGGGAACCTGGTGGAAAAATGTGCCTATAGAATTAATTTCTGAACACGGCGTTTGGAACCGGCCGGTAGACGAGAAGTGGCAACTCACCGAGAACCTCAACAATAACTGGATGGCCTCGGTAAGGCCGGTGTTGGAAACTTACGTAGACCGCACCCCCGGAACTTTTATTGAGGAAAAGAACTTCTCTCTTGCCTGGCATTACAGAAAAGCTAATCCCGAACTGGGCGAAGTTAGAGCCAATGAACTATCTGCCGTTCTTAAAGACATGATTGCAAATCATGGTCTTACCGTACTACAGGGGAATAAAGTACTTGAAATAAAGAACAGCGGTGTCAATAAAGGCAAGGCAGCCAACAAGCTACTGGTAGAAAAATACGATTTCATATTTGCCATAGGAGATGACTGGACAGACGAGTACCTGTTCACCGAACTCCCCGATCAAACAGTAAGCGTGAAAGTAGGACGAAACAAAACTGAAGCAAAATACTATATTGAAGATGTAGATGAAGTACGGGAACTCCTGGAGCAGTTTGTGAGCCTAACACATTAAAAAAGCTCACTTTTTTTGTTAATAATGAGCAAAAATTGTTATTTAATTTAAATCAACCTTAACTGAACGGTTTACTGCAAATCACCTTTATAGACTATCTTAGTAGTTGGATATAACACCATTATCAATTTAGAAAAAACTCAACATGAAAACAGGAAAAATTTTAGCAGGCATACTATCAGGAGCCGCAGTTGGTGCCATAGCAGCTTTATTATTTGCACCAAAAAAAGGATCTGAAACCCGTAAAGATATTGCTGACAGAGGTAACGAATATCTTTATGGAGCAAAAAGCAAATACAACGATCTCAGCGATAATCTTTCCCACAGGTATGATTCAGTAAAATCAAAATTAAAAGGAAAGCAGGAAAAGCTTGAGGCAGAAATGAATGGAGACGACAAGATCATCTACTAAGTTTTTCTTAGCACCACTAAGAGGTTGCTTTAAATGCTATAAAAAGTTTGTCTAAAATTGTTTACATATCTCTATAGATCTGTTTATCAGAAAAGGGATACAAACCAAGTTTAGATCAACGAAAAAGTGGCTTTTAAAACAGCCTCTTTTTTTTTGCGCTATTTTCACTATTTTGCCTTTTAGAAATTTAAAAATTATGTTCAAAAATGCCATTTTTGCCACCTTACTATTTTGCGGTTTATCCACTTATGCTCAAAAAGTAGCCCCGCCACAGGTAGATCTTCGAATCTATGATATCATTGAAGAAGTTTCGGCTAATGAAATTGAGGCCGATATTAGGCGCCTCGCAGGTTTTGGCACCCGGAACACCTTTAGTGACACCGTTTCCAATACCCGCGGTATAGGTGCTGCCCGCCGATTCATAAAATCTGATTTTGAAGAAATTTCCAGAAACTGTAATGACTGTCTTGATGTATTTTATCAAAAAGATTTTGTCACCAAAGAAGGAAATGACCGTGTTCCAAAAGATGCATGGGTGGTAAATGTAGTTGCGGTGCAAAAAGGTTCAAAGTATCCCAATCGGTATATTATCATGAGTGGTGATATAGATTCCCGTGCCAGCAATACGATGGATTTTACCACAGATGCTCCCGGCGCCAATGACAACGCCAGCGGAATGGCAGGGGTGATGGAAGCGGCCCGTGTACTTTCAAAATACAACTTTGACAACAGCATTATCTATTTAGGCTTATCGGGAGAAGAACAGGGGCTTTTTGGCGGCCGCGGATTTGCAAAAATGGCAAAAGATAAAGGCTGGGAAATCATTGGAGTGCTTAACAATGACATGATAGGTAACATTGAAGGAGTAGACGGCGTTATAGACAATCGCACTTTCAGGATCTTTTCTGAACCCGTGCCTCCTACCGAAACCGAACGAGAGCGGAATATGAGGAGGTTCTATGGCGGTGAAGTAGATGGTATTTCCCGTCAACTGGCAAGGTATGTACACCGCACTACCCAAACCTATATGCCCGAAATGAACCCCATGATGGTCTACAGGCTGGATAGGTTTGGCCGTGGCGGGCACCACCGTCCTTTTAACGATCTTGGTTTCCCCGGAATCAGAATAATGGAAGCCCACGAGAATTACACGCAGCAACACCAGGATATACGTACCGAAAATGGCATTGAATATGGAGATGTTATTGAGCACGTAAACTTTGATTATGCTGCCAAACTCACTGCAGTAAATGCAATTACCATGGCCAGCCTTGCCTGGGCACCTCCTGCCCCAAAAAAGGTAGCTATTGGTGGGATTGTTGAACCTTCAGCAAAATTAAAATGGGAAAAAGTAGCGGGAGACAATGTTGCCGGCTACAAGGTTTACTGGAGAGACACTACTGCGCCACAGTGGGAGCATTCAAGATTTGTGGGTGATGTAGACAATTTTACTCTTAAAGGCATTGTGATTGACAACTTCTTCTTTGGCGTCTCAACAGTGGGAAAAAACGGAAATGAAAGCGTGGTGGTATTTCCATCGGCTACTTTCTGATAAAAAATAATGCTCTAAAATGTCATTTTTGAGTAGGGATCACACGATCCCTATTTTTTTTGAATGTGCAATGGCTTTTCCGCTATCGGTAAAATAGCAGGTAGCCACTCCCAAATCTTCAATGTTTTCCAGGACTTCTTTCACCTTTGATTTTTGTTTTTTTGAAGTTTGCCGAATATAAATGGCCCTAATGTTCATAGGAAACATTTTGGTGACCCGCTCATAAAGATGAGGGTCCTGCTGGGAATCATCTCCCATTAGCACATACTGAAGCTGAGGATAAAAGGAAATAATGTCTTTTATCTTAATGAATTTATGGTCGTGCCCGCCCCTTCCGGTAAATAGAAAATCCCCTAGACCGGTTTTGATACTCTTTAGTTTAATGACGGCTTTTGGCAGGCCATGTTTCCGGGCAAACTGCAGAATGAATTCGTAGAGGTTCCATTCACTGCTCGAAACATAGAAAAAAGAGTTGAACTGCCCTTCCTCCTGCCCTGCACGGCTCAAAGCCCGGTAATGTGGCACCACATCATCAAAAACTTCCCTGTTATCAATATTCTGGGTAAGAATTACATAGAGTTTCTTGAAAAAATTCTGGGTATGGGAAATCAGAAAAGTATCATCAATATCCGATATAATTCCCAGTTTACTTTTGAAAGGCTTCAGCAGCTCCCCCCGCTCAACCACTCCTTTTTCCCCTATTTTACAGGAAACAGAATACTCATGCCAGCCGCTCTCTAAAAATTTATTATACGGAAGGTTAAACCTGAAGTAACCGTCATCTGTAGTTTTGGTAACAACTTCCAGCTCTTTAAAATTCAACTGGATAGTGGCATTTTTGATGGGGCTGATGGTAAACATTTTATAAACAGATTTTGCATGTCTGTAACCCCTGCGGTCTATTTCATATTTATCTGGTGCCCACGATTTAAAAACATGGCCGAAGACTACCAATTCCTGATCATTTACATAGCCGCGATAAAGCTTTATGTCTAGCTTCATATTACATTATTTTTAACTGCCATTCCTTCCCAAATTACTTATTTTTGAGCACAAGCTCAATAAAATGGCCGAATTTAGCAGGGTTTTAATGGTTGTTAATCCTATTTCGGGAGGAAAAGACAAATCTGACATTGTTGAAGAAGTAGAAAAGCAGGTGTCGGAGAGAAATCTTAAACTCGAAACTTATTATACCTCCGGAAAAGGGGATAAAGAAGCTTTATTTTCTGTCATTGAAGAGTACGACCCTCAGCGTATAATATCGGTAGGAGGTGATGGTACGATTAAATTGATTGCAGAGCTACTTACTGATGATTCCATTCCCATTGGGATCTTTCCTGCCGGTTCTGCTAACGGGCTTGCCGAAAACCTCAACCTGGACAGGAATAATGCCGAATTAACCCGCATTGCCCTGGGAGAAAAGTTTAAATTAATAGATGCCATCCTCATCAATGATGAACTATGCCTTCATATTAGTGACATTGGCCTTAATGCAGCTTTAATCAAAAATTATCAGGAAGGAAATATCCGCGGAAAGCTGGGATATCTCATACAGTCTATACCTACCCTAATTAAAAGCGATTTCCCTTTTCAGTTTAATATAGAAGTAGACGGTAAGGAAATTTCCCGTAAAGCTGTGCTCATCGCTGTGGCCAATGCAAAAAAGTACGGAACAGGATCTAAGATCAACCCAAACGGCAGGTACGACGACGGTAAATTCGAGATCCTCATCTTTAAAGAATTCAATATCCCTCAAATTCTTAAAACCTTCAGGGAAAATGTAGAAATCGATGAAGATTTCCTTGAAATTATTTCAGCAGTAGAGACCCGAATTTACAGCCAGAAAAATATCCCTTTCCAAATTGACGGAGAGTACCGGGGAGACGTTAAAGAAGTAACTGCACGAATCTCTCCCATCAAGATTAAAATTGCAGTTCCGTAAAAATATTTTCATCTATCTTCTTCTACACTGGCATTAATGCAATTAATTTGCTCTTTTAATGCTTAATTAACAATACTTTAGGCTGCCATTAATTAAAATGGCTTTCAAAATCAGTAATTTAGAGATCAATCTAACTAATAAAAAAAGAAGAATTATGGCAGAGATCAAGATCGAAAAGAAAAAACCAATTTGGCCCTGGATCATCCTGGTTCTTGTTATCCTGGCAATCTTATACTTTTTAGTATTTGCCGATGACGACAACGACTTGGATGATGTACAAACCGAACAGGTAGAAGAAACCACCTGGGAGGAAGATGCTGAAACCACCACCTGGGATGACCAAACCGACACCACAGGATGGGAAAATACCGGGGACACACTTTCCGGAACAGGAGGAGTATCTGGTTACCTGGCTTACATTGGAGATGAAAGCAAAATGGGTATAGACCATGAATACACCAATAAGGCTATCATTCACCTTATGAATGCAGTACAAGCAAAAGCTGATGAAATGAATTATGACATTAGTGCCGACATGCAGGCTGTAAAACAAGATGCTCAACAAATACAGCAAGATCCTATGGCATTGACCCATGCAGACAAGATAAAAACTGCCGGAACTAAACTGGCAAACATTATCGAAAAGATGCAAAAGGAAAAATATCCTAATCTTTCCGACGATGTTAATGAAGTAAAAACTGCAGCACAAGACATCAATACCTCTACCCCAACCCTGGAACAGAAAGACCAGGTCAAGGAGTTCTTTGATGAGGCAGGTGATGTTTTAAGAAAAATGAGCTAAAAATAAAAAAGAGAGATTATGACAGATAGAAAAGAAAATAAAAAGCATTTATATTACCTCAACGAACTTTCCGATTTTAAAGTGGATAGTGACGATCCCGATGTAAGGGGTTGGCCCGTCAAAGATGTGGACAACAGAGTGGTAGGAAAGGTAGACAACCTCCTGGTAAGCAAAGAAAAAAGGAGAGTAGTGTATCTGGACGTTGAAGTGGATAAAACCATTATTGAAGCTGACCACGATCCTTATGGGAAACCGGCATCTGGCAATGTTCATGAGTTTATAAACAAAGAAGGTGAAAATCACCTCATCCTGCCTATAGGGTTTGCAAGATTAAACGTTGACGACAAGTTTGTATACACAGACAAAATTGACCATCGTACCTTTGCAGAAACCAAGAGGTATGAAAAAGGTTATGACATTGATCGCGATTATGAAGTAGTTGTCTTAGAATCTTATAACAGGAATGAAGACTATGATCGTGACAATGACAGAACTGTAGATCGCAATAATGATTTGGATGAGGAGAGAAGAAGAATGAGAGAAGGAGATCGCGACAAAGATCATACCGGAGAAGGAAAGATAGCCGGTAGAAGCGTAGACCGCGACCGTGATGCCCTAACAGGTAATGAAAGTGGAAAATACTCCGATCGTCGCTCAAGCGGAACAATTCCTGAAGACGACTCTTTTTATGACAGAGGAGAATTTGATAGAACCAAGTATCGCAGATAGTAAACAGAATCTGTAAGAAAACCAAGGGCTTTTAAAAAGTTATAAGTATTCCATTTTTTAAGAATCTCGAGAAACCACTATGGGATCTCAAGTGTACAAATGGAATATTGACACGCTTTTTAAAAGCCTTTTTTTTAATTTGATTTTTAACCTATGAACTACAAAAAGATAAGCTTCACCAATTCTGACGGCCTGGAGCTTTCAGGTTATCTGGAACTTCCTTTAAACACGCACCCTCACAGCTATGTGCTTTTTGCCCATTGTTTTACCTGCAATAAGAATTTCTTTGCAGTAAAGAATATTGCTAGGGCTTTATCGGCAAAAGGCTACGGGGTACTGCGTTTTGATTTTTCGGGTCTTGGTGAAAGTGATGGCGAATTTGCAAATACTACATTTTCAGGAAACGTGGAAGACCTACTGGCAGCTGCCGATTTCCTTGCTTCAGAATATGCAGCCCCCGAGATGCTTATAGGTCATTCTTTGGGCGGTGCAGCGGCGATTTTTGCTGCCAATAAATTGCCTTCTGTAAAAAGTGTAGTTACAATTGGCGCTCCGTCTTCTCCCGTACATGTAAAACATTTACTGAGATCAAATCTTGACGAAATAAAGAAGAATGGTGTGGCCGAAGTCAACGTGGGCGGCAGAAATTTTACGATTAAGAAAGATTTTCTGGAAGATATTAATACTCATGACCTCAGTCATTTTGCCCGGGATCTCAAAAAGGCCTTTTTGATCATGCATTCTCCACAAGACACAGTAGTTAATATCAGTAATGCCGAAACCCTTTACAAAAGTGTAAAGCACCCGAAGAGTTTTCTTTCTTTAGACGGTGCAGATCATTTGCTTTCCAATAATGAAGATTCGAAATATGCAGGAGATGTAATTGCCTCCTGGGCCTCACGCTACCTGGAAATCCCCGAAGATAAAGAGCTAAAAACCAACCATCAGGTAGTAGCAAATCTAGGAAAGGAAGGTTTTACCACTCAAATGAGAGCAGGAAGACACTATTTCACTGCCGATGAACCTGAATCTTTTGGAGGAGAAGATTTTGGCCCTTCTCCCTACCAACTCCTTTCAGCAGGTCTTGCTTCCTGTACTTCTATGACCATTCAAATGTATGCCCGCCGCAAAAATTGGCCTCTCGTCAATGTAGAAACTCATGTAGACCATATGAAAAGTCATGCTGAAGATTGTGAAAACTGCGAAAGGAACACGGCTAAAATTGACATTTTTGAGAGGGAAATAGTTCTTGAAGGAAACCTTGATGAACAGCAGCAACAAAAATTACTGGAAATTGCCGATAAATGCCCGGTCCACCGAAGCCTTTCCAATAAAGTAAATATCACCACCCATCTTAGAAAAATATAACATCAGGGAGATGTATTCTGAAATGTGGGCATAAAAGAAAATCAGAATTTATTTTAGAAAACACTGGCTTTTTGAGACCCCGGGAAATCTGTTTTCTATGAAAGAGCAATAGATTTCGGGAGGGAAGCTTTACTGCTCGCAGTGTTAAGCTCTCCTTAAATTTTTGGCTGTCCATTGTCCATATTCTATTTTAGTCGATTGTTACTAACTTAAACTAACTAATATGAAACGTATAGGAATATCTGCAGTTTTGGCAGCAGCTTTAGTGCTCACCAGTTGCAAAAACGAGAATCAAACCGCTGATGAACGTGTTGATGAGCACACAAACCTCACTCAACAAGAAGAAGAGGCAGGACCTGGTGATACCTATGTACAGGATGAGTTAACACTACAAATGGAGCCAAGAAGTGGCAGTAATGTTTCGGGAACCATCACTTTTGTTCAGGAAAACGACGAGGTGACTATGACCGCCGAACTTACAGGTCTTGAAGAAGGAATGCACGCTATTCACCTTCACGAAAACGCCGATTGTTCTGCCG
>Ga0208014_1000397_pt1 | contig 18764 bp, 15 predicted proteins | sample 25_taG_FD_184099 | JGI IMG/M metagenome (GOLD analysis project Ga0208014, IMG submission 184099) | Marine viral communities from Cariaco Basin, Caribbean Sea - 25_WHOI_OMZ (SPAdes) (version 2) | ecosystem: Environmental > Aquatic > Marine > Oceanic | place: Caribbean Sea: Cariaco Basin...
AAATTAAGCACTCTAATGTGACTGGAAAAGAAGCGCTATTAGATGTATTGCGTACCATTAATACTCAGTTTGATGATTTACTGAATGCCTCTTATCACCAAGATGGTCAAAAGCTGCTGGCGACCAATCGCTATCTACAAAAACGCTTTAATAATCCTGCTACTACGACAGATATGCAAAAGCTCGATAGCAATGTTAGTAGTGTCCGTAGTACTAATACCGATATAGAAATTAAAGCGATTGAAAATCCAACTGGCACAACTGGTAAGAATGTGAGTGCTGAGAATATTAAACTGTAAGGGCAAAGTGGTGTGATTAAACGATGAAGAGTAAGGGTATATGAGCATCTTAATAGGCGTTGGCATTGTGACGACGGTCACTGCTATCTATCTGGGGAGAAAAGGCTGGCAAGCACTGCATAAAGCGGTTGGCATTACCCCGGGCGCGCTCACGTATCAGGATTACGATGCACCATTGTCATTATTTGCTATTAATTGGCAACGGCTAAACTTAAACAAACAACACCTAAAAAGCTTGCCAGATAACCAGCTACGTCAATTGCAACGTATTGATAAAAAGCTCTGCAACTACCAAGCTTATCAAAAAACGCTACAAGCTCAGAAGAAAACGTCTGCAGTCACAGAGCAGCAGTTTGTCTTGAACAAGCTATTGCACACTCGCTTACCTCAAATGCTGGCAAGTTATTATCATCTGGCAAATATCAGTAGCAGCACTAACGATTTGAATAACCAAAATAATGCGGAAGCCAGTGAATTATTGCAACAAGTCTTAAATAGTATCGAACAACGTCTAGATAGGCTATTAGAGCAAATGGAAACGCAGCAGTTGCAGGAATTACGAGTCATGAAGAACTATATTAATAGTCATGATAGCTAAGCCTTCGGCTAGGGCGTTTCCAGTTAATAGCGCTAAGATAAAAATACATAAAAAAGCTGCCAATGATTATTTGTCATTGGCAGCTTTTTCTATGGCTTACTCTACATCTATAAGAGGCTTATAGTATCGTGAAATAAATGCAATTAACGCTTATCATTGCGGTCACGAGTGTTGCGTGTACCACGGCTGGCAGGGCTAGCACTGCTTTTAGGCTTTGCACTACCACTGCGCTTATCGCTACGATTGTCAGTGCGACGCGCTTTAAGCGGTTTGTTTTTAATACGTTCTTGCTTTTCTTTAGCAGCGCCGTGCAGACCTGTCCCGTGACGTGGGCGTAAACTTACCAAGTCCGTTAGCGTATTGATTTCTTTTTTGTCGAGCTCTAAGAAACGGCCAGTACGTAGCTCTTTTGGTAATACAATACTGCCATAACGAGTACGCAGTAAACGGCTGACTTTCAGACCTTGCGACTCAAACAAGCGACGTACTTCACGGTTACGACCTTCTTTTAGCTTAACGTGATACCACTTGTTGACACCTTCACCGCCACCTTCTTTGATGTCTTCAAACTGTGCCATGCCATCCTCTAGCATGACACCAGCAGTTAGATTGCGAGCGATATCAGGGGTTACTTCACCCAATACACGTACCGCATATTCACGAGTCACTTCACTAGACGGGTGCATCAAGCGATGCGCCATCTCGCCATCGTTGGTGAACAGCAACAGTCCTGTTGAGTTGATATCCAAACGACCAACCATTACCCAACGGTCATGAGTCAGCTTTGGCAAACGCTCAAATACGGTTGGACGGCCTTCAGGATCTTTAGCAGAGCAAACTTCGCCTTCAGGCTTATAGTAAGCCAACACACGGCGGCGTTTCTCGTTCTCAGCCGTATATTTAATTTGACGACCATCAACACGAATCTCATCGCCTTGCTCAACGCGGTCACCAATGGTTGCAGGTCCGTTGTTAACAGATACGCGGCCTGCTTTAATCACTTCTTCCATCTGACGGCGTGAACCAAGACCCATACGGGCGAGGGCTTTCTGTAATTTTTCATCTTTCATAATCATAACCTTGAGTCGGTGGGTTTACATTTCTCAATGTAAAAAATCGGATTGACTATTCTACGCTATTTATAGTCTCTGTGCAGCTATTGATTATGAATGAGAGCTTTATCAAACTATTAGGATGCAATTATATTCATATTTTAGAATATATTTTGGAAATTAGGTAATAACTGTCTAATTACTAGAAAGTTATGTTATTATGAATGTGTTTATTTTGTTCCTAATGTAGTGCTTTAGTATATATATATTAATCGATGATTAAGTTTAAAAATCGATTATCGTCAATTATCGATGCTCACTACCATGTTTTATAAGGTCTCTTTATGCGTCGAAAATCATATAGTCTATTAAGTATGGTCGGTGTATTGCTTGTCAGCATGATTTCAGGTTGCGCAAGTATTAATTCTGGACTTCAGGCTGGTGAATTGCCACCTAGTGGTGCTTTTGTTGCTGAGAATGGTATTACTTTTAATGTACAGCCACTTAATGTTCAAACATTACCAGCCAAAACAACCACTGTGGTTGATAGAGACCTATACAGCCTAGTAAAGTCGTCAGGACGAGTTGATTATCGCATTTCAGAAGGGGATATTCTAAGTATCGTCCTGACCGGTTATCCTGATATAACGCCTTCTGCAGCTGCTAGTAGTAGTAATCCTTATACTTCGGGCTTTCCAGTTGATCAACAAGGCTTTATTCAGTTTCCTTTGATAGGACGTATTAAAGCCAGTGGTTTGAGTGTGCCGCAGTTCACGGCGACGTTGCAAAGTAAGCTACAGCGCTATCTCAAATACTCAGATCCACAGGTTAAAATTGTTAACTATCGGGGTAGTAAGTTTTTTGTCGATGGCGAGGTCAATCAATCTGGGGAGTTTGCCATTGCTGATGTTCCGGTTTCCTTATATAGCGCAATTTCTATGGCGGGCGGTGCTACAGAAACTGGTGACTCCAATAATATTGTCTTAAATCGTCAAGGTAAGAACTATAACCTAGGATTGCAGTCATTACGTCAAATGGGTCTATCTGCCAATCAGATTTACCTACAAGATGGAGACTCTATCCATGTCAATAGCCAAAGTCGTAACAAAGTCTATGTGTTGGGCGAGTTTGGCAGAATTGCACCTGTGGCTATCCCTGAGCAAGGGTTGAACTTAGCGCACGTACTGGGTGAGTCGAGTGGGTTGAATGCCAACACAGCCAATGCTGCCAAAGTATATGTTGTCCGTGATAACCCAGAATACAAGTATACCAATATTTATTACGTCGATATGCAGACCATCACCAGCTTAGCCTTGGCCAATCGCTTTGAGATGCAGCCTAATGATATTCTTTATGTTGATCCGACTGGTTTAACGCGTTGGAATCGTATTATTAGTGCCTTATTACCATCAACCTCTGCAATCAATACTCTTTCAGGCTTATAGGTGATATTACGCCATGGCGTTTGAAAACATTTTGGTAGTGTGTGTGGGTAATATCTGTCGCAGCCCTATAGCCGCTACATTGCTGATGGATAAATATCCACAAAAAAATATTGATTCTGCTGGACTCTCAGCAGTTATTGGTCATCAAGCCGATATAAAGGCGCAAGAAGTCTTGAAAGAAGATAGCCTAGATATGTCTGATCATATTGCCAAGCAAATTGATGAAGAATTAGTAGTCACCGCAGACCTCATTTTGACCATGTCGGTCAATCAGAGTAAATGGATTGAAGGTCGGTGGCCTCACTGCCGCGGTAAAACGTTTCGAATTGGCCATTGGCTAGATAAAGACATTGCAGACCCTTATCAGCGTGATAAATCAGTCTTTGAAGCGACTAGAAAGGATATTATTGATAGTCTTGAATTATGGTATGACAAGATTGGTTAATTGACTGTGACATGTAAAGATTGACTGATAGCTAAGGCTATTAACAAATAAACGTAAGTGCCTAACATTAAGTAATGAGTAAACCGCTATGAGTACAGACTCAAAAAATCTATCAAAACCTATCAGCCAAGAAGACAATGATGATATTGATTTAATGGCACTGCTTTTAGTGCTATTAAAGGGCTGGAAAATTGTGATTTTTTTTGCAGTATTAGGATTGCTGATAGGAATACTGTATAGCCGTTATGTGAATCCTACTTATAAGTCGGATGCACTCATACAAATTGAAGAAAACTCCCAAGGTATTGCAGCACTCGGCGAGAGTATCTCAGAGCTGGTTGGGTCGGAAGTGAGTAAGGCTGAAACAGAGGCAGAACTCATCAGGTCACGTATGATTTTAGAGCCAGTGGTTAACTTACTGCATTTGCGCATCCGACTCTCTGACCCTAATATCAGCGCTATTGATAAGATTAAAAGCAACAGCATTGACACGCAATTTAATACACCTGAAGGGGTATTGCTAAAGACGGAGGGTGGTCAGATACAAGTCAGCCAATTTGATGTATCACAAGGCTATTTGAATCAATCTTTTACTTTGACCCGATCTGGCCCAGGCTTTTTATTAAGCAATGGTTTTGATGATTTCAAAGGTCAAATTGGACAGGCTCATAAGTTCAATGGCGTGAATGGTCAAATCCACATCATGGTAAATGATCTGCCTGCGACAGACTATCCTATTAATATTGTTAAACAGTCAGTGAAAGCCACGACAGATGCTATTAATAGCTCATTGTCTGTGGTAGAGAGAGGGCAGAAAACGGGTATTATTCAGTTGTCTATGACGGGTACCAATCAGCAGCAAGTCACCGCAATCTTAAACCAAATTGTTATCTCTTATGTGAATCAAAACCAATCTCGTGGCACTGAAGAAACCACTAAAACACTTGCTTTTATGGAAACGCAAATTCCATTGCTGAAACAAAAACTAGAAGACTCTGAAGCTGTTTTTAATGAGTTTCGCAAAAAGTATGGCACTATTGATGTTGGCCAAGAAGCTGGAATACTACTGGGTGAAAACGCTCAAATAGATGCGCAGCTTAATGAATTGAAGCTAAAAAAAGCAGATTTAACCACTTACTATACCGAAGAACATCCATTGGTTATTCAAATTAATGAACAGTTACAGGTGCTCAATAGTAGAAAGCAAGAGATAGACAATACAATTGCAGGTCTACCTGAAATACAACGTGAGTTCCTAAAACTATCCGAAGACACTGCTATCAATAGAGAAATCTATTTGACACTGCTCAAAAACTACGAACAGTTGAAAATCGTGAAAGCTGGCCAAGGTGGCTTTGCTCGTATTATTGACTTACCTATCAGTACCTTCAATGCAATAGCACCAAAGAAGCTGCAAATTATGACACTAGCATTGCTTTTAGGTGCGATGCTAGGTGCGATACTGGTGTTATTAAGAAGCTTGCTAAGAAATTTAGTGAAAGACCCAGAGCGTTTAGAAGCCAAGACTGGCATTCCAGTGATTGCGACCATTCCGCGCTCACCCTTATTATCAAGATTAAGTAAAAGTAAAAAATCTGCCGATCGGATGCTGGCTCATGTCGATCACAATAGTTTGAGCTATGAAGCGATCAAAAGTCTCAGAACGAACTTGATGTTCGGAATGCCAAAAGAAGGTTTAACGGCTCGATCTGCCAAAGTGATACTAATTACTGGAGAAAGCCCAGGGGTTGGTAAGTCTTTTATCGTGGCTAACCTCTCAGAGGTATTTGCCCAGTTGAATAAAAAGATATTGGTCATCGATGCAGATATGCGCTTAGGTGAGCTGCATAAGATGTTCAATATGAGTCAATATAATGGCCTCGCTGATTATTTGATGCAAGACAACAGTCGATTGACTCAAATCGATAATATCCAAAAAGATAATGCGGTCTCTAACCTAGGCATTGCTGACTTTATTCATCCTACAGCTATGGATCATATTGATTTTATACCGCGAGGCAAGCATCCGCACAATCCTGCATCGCTACTGATGAATGATAATTTTGGTCAGCTGATGGCAGAGCTAAAGTCTCAGTACGATTATATTATTATCGACTCACCACCAGTACTGGCAGCCTCAGATGCTATGGTGCTAGGCCAATACGCGGACAAGGTGCTAATGGTAACGAGATATGATGATTCAATAGAGGGGCAGTTGGTTTATGCCGTCAAGCAGATGAATAAATCCAACATACAAGTAGATGGCATTATTCTCAACGATGTACAGCAAGGTCTGATGAGTAAATACAGTTATCACTATAATTATGCTTATGGCAATAATCAATAGCTAGCTCGTCACTGTCGACTCCAAAAGTACACTTCAGGTAGTTGGATGTTATGTCTATAAAATCAGAGTCTATGGATCCTTATCAGTCAGGCAGTAACCTAAAAAAATGGTTACAGCTTACGGCTCAGTATTTATTATCACTACCGCGTCATGTTAAGCGTGCCATTTTATTAACTGCAGATTTTGTAGTAGCAGTAATCTGCTTATTCTTGGCGCTAGCATTGCGACATGGTTATATTGCTCATCATATCAGTCTAGTTGCCTTATGTTTGTATGCGCTTATTCCTATCATCGGCTTATATGTGATTGGGTTTTATAAAGGTGTCGCTAGAGGCTTTTTTGATGCGGTAATGGGAAGTGTTGCGCTGCTATTTATTTTACTTATTGTCGTTTATGAAATTATTATTTCTCTAAGTCTTTCTCAGAATCTACCACGCTCAGTCCCTATTATATTTTTATTCTTATTTTTTGCGTGGCTATGGAATAGTAGGCTGACCATACGCGAGTTATTAACTCGTTTGCAAGGAGGACGTCAACCGCATCGTTTAGAAGATAATTGCGACAATGTCATTATTTATGGCGCGGGGGAAGCTGGTAGAGACTTGCTAGAGGGTTTGAGACACTCCAATAAATATAATGTCGTCGCTTATATCGATGACGATAGGCAACTGACAGGGGCGTATTTATTAGGAAGAAAGATTTATGCTGCTCATGAACTTGAGAATATAGTAGAGAGACTAAAAGTAGCACAGGTGTTTTTGGCCATTCCCTCTCTTAGTCGTACTCGTAGAAGACAAATCATAGATAAGCTGTCGAGTATCTCTATAAAAATTCAAGATCTTCCAAGTTTACAAGAGCTTGCTGATGGCAAGGTCACCGTTAGTAGCATGCGTAAGGTTGATATTTTAGACGTGTTAGATCGGCAAACGGTTGAGCCAGATGCTTACCTCTTGCAGAAGAATATCACCGGTAAATGTGTGCTGGTCACGGGCGCAGGCGGCTCTATCGGCAGTGAGCTGTGCCGTCAAGTGATAAAGAACGAACCGAAATGTCTCGTGCTGTATGAGTTGTCTGAATTTGCCCTTTATAGTATCCATCAGGAGCTCGTAGCATTACAAGCGATGCACAGCAGCTATCAGGATATTGAAATCGTTGCAGTCATTGGTAATGTCACCAATGAGGACAATCTTGTCAGGATATTCAAGCAATATCACATAAAGACGGTCTATCACGCCGCTGCCTACAAGCATGTGCCTTTAGTTGAGCATAATCCTTTTGAAGGGGTTATTAATAATACTAAAGGTACTTATCACTGTGCTCGTGCAGCGATTGCAGCAAATATAGAGACCTTTGTGCTCATCTCTACCGATAAGGCCGTCAGACCTACTAATGTAATGGGTGCGACCAAGCGGTTGGCCGAGCTGGTTTGTCAAGGGTTGAGCAAAACTAGCGGTAGTACCCGTATTAGTATGGTGCGTTTTGGCAATGTATTAGGTTCGTCTGGCTCGGTCGTGCCAGTATTCACCAAGCAAATCGAAGAAGGTAAGCCAATCACGGTTACTCATCCTGATGTCACTCGTTATTTTATGACCATTCCAGAAGCGTCGAACTTGGTCATACAAGCTGGGGCAATGGCAACTGGTGGTGAGGTATTCGTCCTTGATATGGGCGAGCCCGTGAAAATCGTCGATTTGGCGCGTCGAATGATTCATTTGAGTGGTCACGAAACTAAAACAGATGCTAACCCTGATGGTGATATAGAGATTGTCTTTACAGGGCTGAGGGTAGGAGAGAAGCTCTACGAAGAGCTTATCATCGGTGAGGACAATATTGAAAATACAGAACATCCGCTCATCATGCAGGCAATGGAGCACAGCTTCCCATTAAATGATATAGAAGATACATTGTGCGAGCTAAATCATAGAGCCAAAAAGCATGATGTGATATGGCTAAAAGAGCAATTTAAGCACTTTGTAGTAGGGTATCAGTCAGAATCCACACCTGGAAAAACAGCAATACATACCGTTATAGAAACTTAAGAAGTTAATTAGCAAGGCATGATAATTAATAACCTTAAAATACTTATTTTGGCAAACTATAGTATTTGATAATCCCCGTCACTTAGTATACACATTTATAAATATACAATTAATAGAGTACATATAAAACAATGTTTCATTTAGCTAAAGATTTATTTGTATTACTAACACCTAGCCAGCGTCGCCGTTATTATTCACTACAAGTTATGGTGATATTGATGGCATTTATGGAGCTATTAGGCATTGCTTCTATTGGTCCATTTATGGCATTAGTAGCTGATACGCAATTGTTAGAAACAAATTCAATACTCAATCAGATGTATATAGCTAGTGGTGTGGCTACTCATACAGATTTTTTACTTATTGCTGGCTCACTTGTTCTATTGATGCTTGCTATTGCTTCTGTATTATCCGTTGTTACAACTTGGCGTTTGTCTCTATTTGCTTTTTCTGTTGGTACGGAGATTGGTGACCGTTTGTATCGTTACTACCTGAACAAAGACTGGTTGTTTCATGCTAGCGGTAGCAGTGCTCAGCTAACTAAGCAAATTGCTACTGAATCATTACGAGTGACAAATTTTATTATTTTGCCATTCATACAAATGAATGCCCGTATCGTTTTAGCAGTGTTTATTTCTATCGGTATTTTTATTTATAACCCATTAATAGCAACCATTGGGGTTGTACTATTTGTTAGCGGCTATCTAGTTATCTACAAAATAATACGTAAACGTATTACTCTCTATGGTGAGCATGTATCAAATACTTCAACCGATAGATTCCGATTAATGAATGAAGGTTTTGGAGGTATTAAGGATATCTTGCTTTACAATCGTAGCCATGATCTTGTTGATCAGTTCCAACAAAGTGGCAAGTTGCTGGCTCACGCTCAAGGTGTTAATACTGCGTTAGGCAGTGCGCCACGCTATTTAATGGAGCTGCTGGCTTTTGGTGCTATGATTATTTTAGTGTTGGTTTTACTGACAACCCGCGACGGTAATTTGAGTCAGGTCTTACCTGTATTGGCTGTTTATGCATTGGCAGGATTTAAGCTATTACCTGCATTACAGCAAATATACTATAGTATCACTACCATTAGAGGTAATACCGCTGCCTTTAATGCCATTAAAGCAGATTTAAAGGCATCTTCAGTTTTGCTGAATAACGAATCTTTTAATACAGAGGAAATGCACCTAGCACCCGCAAAAAATATTCGACTGAGCAACGTAAGTTTTACCTATCCTAATAAAAAAATAGCAGCAATTAATAATCTAACTATTGATATACCTATTAATGCTACTGTCGGTTTTGTGGGGGAGTCTGGTTCAGGTAAATCTACCACTATTGATTTATTACTTGGTTTAATAATGCCTAATAAAGGTCAGTTACTGTTAGACAATACAATTATTGACAATAATAATATAAAAGCTTGGCAGCAGCGAATTGGCTTTGTGCCACAAAGTATTTTTTTGAGTGAAGGCAGTATTGCAGAAAACATAGCTTTTGGCTTGAACAGTAAAGACATTAAATTAAAGGAAGTTAAACAAGCGATTAAGTTAGCACATCTAACTGCATTTGTTGATAGTTTGCCAGAAGGGTTAAATACTAAAGTTGGAGAGCGCGGTGTACAACTATCAGGTGGGCAGCGTCAGCGTATTGGTATTGCTAGGGCACTATATAACCAGGCTGATGTACTGGTATTTGATGAAGCCACTAGTGCTTTAGACGGTATTACTGAAAAAGTAATTATGGATGCTATTCAAGAATTAAGTGGTAAAAAAACCATTATTATGATTGCGCATCGACTAAAAACAGTAGAGAACTGTGACATTATTTATTTAATGGAACAAGGTAATGTAGTGGAACAAGGTAGTTACCAAGAACTTATAAAGAATAATGCAAGCTTTAGAAGAATGGCAGCGTATGCATAGTTTTTTTTGAGATATAGTAAGATAAATTCTTATATTACTAGTTTAGCCTTAGGTATTAGCCCATAATTTAATTATAAAATATTGAGTTTGTATTAGAAAATGACATAGTTGGTTATTAGTGTTTTGATTTAATTTTTTGTACTAATATATATTTTTAAATAAGTTAAATAGAAATAAATTATAGAAGTTAATGCATGTAGGTATATGATGTAAATTTATTTTATTTAATAGACCTCTTGTAAAATTACCAGTTCATTGACTTCCACTGACGGAGTTACAGGGGCTAGCAATGACTTATACAAGAGATCTAATAGATTGGTAGTATTCATATAAAGGGTCGTTGATTGAAAATTTTAATTTTAGGCGGTAATTTTAATAATGCTGGCGGTACTGAACGAGTAGGTTCTATGCTTGCTAACGGTTTATCTGAGGCAGATTATCAAATAGTATTAGCTAGCATTTCATCTGGTGATAATCCTTTCTTCTCATTGAATGAGGGGGTTGAAAGTGTTTCACTATTTAATACAGCAGGTCGTACTCTGTATCGTACGCCTAATATTGTATATAGAATTAGGAAGCTACTCAAAGAAAAGCAAATAGATACACTTATAGTGGTAGAGAGTATGTCTGTTTTATTCACTCTGCCTGCTACTATAGGCTTACCTATCAATCATATATGTTGGGAGCATTTTAACTTCAATAATGATTTAGGGAAAACTGGCAGACGTGTAGCGCGTCAACTAGCAGCGCGTTATTGTGATTCTGTGGTTACGTTAACAGAGAGAGATAAAGAATATTGGCTAAAAGGGACTCAACATAAATCACAAATAACAGCAATAGCAAATCCCTGTCCATTTCCTGTTCAAGAATATATTAAAGAAAAAAATACAAAAATAGTACTGGCTGTTGGTCGGCTAACGCATATCAAAGGCTTTGATATGTTGCTTGAAGCTTGGATTCAGGTAAATGAGGTTATGCCAGAATGGGTATTAAAAATAGTTGGGGAAGGTGAGGATAGAGCTAAGTTAACAGATTTCATTAAAAAAAATAAATTAACTGATAGTGTGGAGTTAGTTGGTAACACTAATGATGTAAGTCAGTATTATAAAGAAGCTGAAATATTTTGCTTAAGCTCTCGTTTTGAAGGTTTTCCAATGGTTTTGCTTGAGACCTTAGCTTTTGGGTTACCTGTTGTTAGTTTTGATTGTGATACTGGACCTGCTGAAATTCTGGAAGATACAGGATCTATTTTAGTTGCTAAGAATGATGTTTCAGAACTCGCTACGTCACTAATCAAATTGATGAGTAATGAGAAGCAGCGCAAAACTATTGGCTTGAGAAGCAAAGAGAAAGCTGAGGAATACCAACCTGAAAATATAATAAATCAGTGGGTTGAATTACTAGATAGCTTTAAGTGATATTTTTATTTATAAGTAGGTTTTTGATAATGTATATTTTTATCGTAGTGTATTAACAAAAAAAGGTGACTAATTTGAAGGTTTTAATACTAATTAGTAGTATCAATAATTCTGGCGGTACCGAGCGAGTAGGTTCTATGCTTGCTAATGGTTTATCTGAAATGGGACACGAAATAGTTTTGGGCAGTATCGGAAGCACTGATAAACCTTTTTTTACTATTAACGAGAATATTAAACTAGTTTCATTTTTAAGCTTTCCTCGTTTTAAATTATTTCGTATTCCTACTACTGTTTACAACATAAGAAAGCTATTGAAGAAAGAACGTATTGATACTTTAATAGTAGTGGAAACATTGTGCGTTCAGTTTACTCTTCCTGCTACTATAGGTTTACCTGTCAATCATATATGTTGGGAACATTTTAACTTTAACAGTGATGCAGGCAAAGCATCTAGGCGTGTAGCGCGTCAACTAGCAGCGCGTTATTGTGATTCTGTGGTTACGTTAACAGAGAGAGATAAAGAATATTGGCTAAAAGGGACTCAACATAAATCACAAATAACAGCAATAGCAAATCCCTGTCCATTTCCTGTTCAAGAATATATTAAAGAAAAAAATACAAAAATAGTACTGGCTGTTGGTCGGCTAACGCATATCAAAGGCTTTGATATGTTGCTTGAAGCTTGGATTCAGGTAAATGAGGTTATGCCAGAATGGGTATTAAAAATAGTTGGGGAAGGTGAGGATAGAGCTAAGTTAACAGATTTCATTAAAAAAAATAAATTAACTGATAGTGTGGAGTTAGTTGGTAACACTAATGATGTAAGTCAGTATTATAAAGAAGCTGAAATATTTTGCTTAAGCTCTCGTTTTGAAGGTTTTCCAATGGTTTTGCTTGAGACCTTAGCTTTTGGGTTACCTGTTGTTAGTTTTGATTGTGATACTGGACCTGCTGAAATTCTGGAAGATACAGGATCTATTTTAGTTGCTAAGAATGATGTTTCAGAACTCGCTACGTCACTAATCAAATTGATGAGTAATGAGAAGCAGCGCAAAACTATTGGCTTGAGAAGCAAAGAGAAAGCTGAGGAATACCAACCTGAAAATATAATAAATCAGTGGGTTGAATTACTAGAAGATCGTAAATAAAGCTTTGTATAGGTATATGTCATGAAAATATTGTATGTAATTACAGGGTTAGGTCAAGGTGGAGCAGAACGAGTTGTCTGTGATCTAGCTGATAAAATGTTTGAAAAAGGCAATGACGTTAAAATCGCTTACCTTACAGGCGATGTATTGACCAAACCTAAATGTGATGAGATAGAAGTTATTCAGATAAATATGAAAAGTACTTTATCTTTACCTAAAGCTTTTTTTAAACTGTCTAAAGTTATTAAAAGTTACAACCCAAATGTTGTCCATACACATATGGTGCATGCTAACTTACTAACACGTTTGGTTAGGTTGGTAGTACCTATGCATAAGCTTATCTCTACTGCACATAATAGTAACGAAGGTGGTCGAGGGAGAATGCTTACTTACCGAATTACCCATAATTTGGCAGATGTTACTACTAACGTGAGTGAAACAGCCGTTGCTTCTTTTGAAAAAAATCATGCAGTACCTAAGAATAGGATGAGACGTGTTTATAATGGCGTAAACTTTAATGGATTTACTTATGATTCTTTTGCTAAGGAAAAAATAACGAAAGAATTAAACCTTGAAAAAGAGAAAAAGATAATACTAGCAGTAGGAAGATTTAATGAACAAAAAAACTACCCAAATTTATTGAAGGCAATCAGACGCTTAAAAGAACAGTCCACTGTAGATTTTATTTTGTTGGTAGCTGGTGATGGCGAGTTAAGAAGTGATATTGAAGAACTTATCATAGAACTAAATCTAAGTAATGAGGTGGTGTTATTAGGTAGAAGAAATGATGTCCCTATACTAATGAGTGCTTGTGATTTATTTGTATTATCATCTGATTACGAGGGTCTACCTACTGTTTTAATAGAGGCTTTAGCTTGTCAGTCACATGTAGTATCTACAGAGGTTAGTGGTGTTTTGGAAATAATTGGAGAGCATGGCTGCATTGTACCAGTAAATGATTTTCATGCTTTATCGCAAGCGATTGAAAAAAGCTTAACAAATAATAATAAAAATATTCTAGGTTCTGAACGCGTAAAAGACAAGTTTGATTTAGATACTGTTTCAGATGAATGGTTAGAAATATATTATGAGACATAATAACTTTTTTTTTGAAAGAATTTCTAATTATACTATTTTATTATTTATAGTTTTTATATTTTTTATAAAGTTAGTCTTTATGATACTAATACAGACTGGCTTCTTAAAGCTTTCTTTTGGTGGGGGTAGCGATGCTAACTACTACAATTCTTATGCAGAAGGTTATATCAATGTAGCAGTCAATAGTTGGCCAGTAATATTGAGATATTTGAATAATTTAGGATTATATTCGAGAGAGTTAATTTCTTATCTGTTATTTTTTTTAGATATAATTATAATCCCTCTAATGACTGTAAAAATATCAGGACTCAAGATAAAAGACAATCAAAAATATTACTTTTATGCCTTGCTAATATGTTTAATGTACCCTACATTGCTTTTTTACTCTACCGATGTTTACCGTGATGTATTTATGGTTTTTGTGTTCCTATTTGGTTGTGTAATAGTGAAAAAATGTTTAAGTAGCTCAAACATTTTTATGTTCTTATTTTTATTTGCTTTATCTGTTTCTATAGGGTTTATACTACTAGACCTAAGGCCTTATCTGGGGTATGCCTTTCTATTGTCACTACTACTGTGGCGTATAAGTTTTAATAAAAAAAGAATTATATTTTTTTGTATCTTATATTTCTTAATATTGTTTTTAGCAAACTATATTGGTCTTCTTGATGAGCTTACTGAGTATCGAGCTGGTTTTGAAGACGGTGGAGGTGGGTCTACTTTAGGTTTAAATTTCTCTAACCCTGTTATGTTTATTCCTAACTTTATACTAAGTATATTAGGTCAGCTATTTGGTTTGTATGTTACTAATCCATTAGCAGTTATATTATTTATAATTGAAACTATACCTTTCCTATTTATGTTTATTTATGTTATTAAAAATATCAAACTAGCTGATAAATTTATACGTTTTTTAATCATATTTTTTATGCTTTATGGAAGCGTTTGGCTGATTGGTAACGATAATTTAGGAACGGCTTTGCGTCTTAGGTTCTATAACTATTTCGCAATTTATATATGTTTCTTCTATATTTTAAGACTTAAGAGTTTATCTATTAAAAAAGGTCACTAATCAATGGTAATAGTTATTATCGGGACAGTAGCTTCTAGTTTCTTAGGTTTTCGTGCCGACTTAATTCAAGTGTTACTTCAAAAAGGTCATACTGTTTATGCGTTTACCTCGGATTATACTCAAGCCGAGTTATCGAAAATAGAATCACTAGGTGCTATCCCACTGACTTATAAGTTGAATCGTGGTGGTCTGAACCCAATCTCTGATATGAAGTCAACTTATCTATTATCAAAGAAAATAAAAGAAATTGCGCCAGACCTAGTATTTTCTTATTTTGCAAAACCAGTCATCTTTGGGACCTTAGCGGCAAAAATAGCTAAAGTACCAAGAGTGATAGGTATGCTAGAAGGTCTTGGTTATGCGTTTACAGAACAGCCAGAAGAGCTGAATAAAAAAACGAAGTTAATTAAAAGTATTCAGATTTTTCTTTATAAAATAGCTTTACCACAACTTGATACAATAATTTTTCTAAATCCAGATGATCCAAAAGATTTGTTGGATGAGTATCAGATAAAAGTAAAGCAGGTAGAGATTTTAGGTGGTATTGGTTTGAATCTGAAGGATTACTCTTATCAGTCAGCTGCAAATACCCAAGACCCTATTAAATTTTTATTTATTGGACGAATGCTAAAGGAAAAAGGAATACATGACTTTATAGCAGCTGCAAAAGTTGTTAAGCAGATTTATCCTGATGTCCAGTTTACGGTACTAGGAGCGATCGATTCTTCCAATCCTGGTGCTTTACAGCAGTCAGAATTAGATGAGCTAATCTCCTTAAATGTTATCAATTATCCTGGTCACGTTGATAATGTAAAAGACTGGATTGTAGGCAGTCATGTATTTGTATTACCTTCATATCGTGAAGGTGTACCACGCAGTACTCAAGAAGCAATGGCTATAGGTCGAGCAGTTATTACTACTGATGTACCGGGCTGCCGAGAAACAGTTGTAGACGGTGTTAATGGTTTTTTAGTAGAAAAATGGAATCCACAAGTGTTAGCAGAAAAAATGATTTATTTTATAGAGCATCCTGACCAGATTGCAATAATGGGTCATGAAAGCTATAAAATAGCCCAAGAAAAATTCGATGCTGATAAAGTAAATAAACGATTAATAAATATGTTGGGCTTATAAATGATAAAACGATTATTCGACATCACCGCCGCGACTGCCGCCTTAGTGGCCTTATCTCCTGTATATGCCATTACTGCTTATAAAGTTAAAAAGAACTTAGGCTCGCCAATATTGTTTCGGCAGACGCGCCCCGGCTTGCATGGTAAGCCATTTGAAATGATTAAATTTCGCACCATGAGAGATGCTGTAGATGTCGAGGGTAATCCACTAGAAGATAGTGAACGCTTGACCGATTTTGGTAAAGCACTCCGTAATAGCAGTCTCGATGAGCTACCAGAGCTATGGAATGTGGTAAAAGGTGATATGAGCTTAGTCGGACCACGTCCGTTATTAATGGAGTACCTGCCACTATATAGTGACGAGCAGGCTCGACGTCATAATGTACGCCCAGGCGTGACAGGATATGCGCAAGTGAATGGTCGTAATACTATTGGTTGGGACGAGAAGTTTAAGCTTGATACGTGGTATGTGGATAACCAGTCATTGTGGTTAGATATTAAGATACTGTTTAAAACAGTCAAAAAAGTGCTGATTAAAGACGGTATCAGTGCTGATGGTGAAGCGACGATGAGTAAATTTATAGGAAGTAAGTAATTAGCATGCAAAAATTAATTGGTATTTACGGTGCAAGTGGGTTTGGTCGAGAAGTATTGCCCTTAGTTCGTGAGAAGTATGTAGATGCTCAACTTTGTTTTGTGGATGATAGTTCACAAGAAAGTGAGATTAATGGTTATTCAATTTATAACTATAAAGAGTATTTAGCATTACCGAACACAGATAAATCAGTAGTTTTCGCAATTGCAGATAGCAAAGTACGTGAAGTTCTAGAAACTAAATGCAGTCAAGATAACTTGGTAATTCTATCTGTGAAAGCATCTAACTCTGTGGTATTAGATAATGTTGAGATTGGTGAAGGTGCTATATTGTGTCACTTTACACATTTGACGTCTAATATCAAAATTGGCAAACAATTTCACGCTAATATTCATAGCTACATTGCTCATGATTGTATAATCGGTGATTACGTTACTTTTGCGCCTCAAGCTGGTTGTAATGGCAATGTCCATATCCATGATCACGCTTATATTGGTGCTGGCGCTATTATCAAGCAAGGCTCGCCTGAAAAGCCTTTAATTATAGGTAAAGGTGCGGTTGTTGGTATGGGGGCAGTAGTGACCAAAGATGTTCCTGCGGGAGCAGTAGTAGTGGGTAACCCTGCTAAACCACTATATAAAGCATAGTTATTTTACAATCTGTTAGTAGCTGTTTATCAGCCATTATTACTAATAACCTTTGAGGCGTATATGCTAAATACTCCGTTTTCACCGTGGCCAAGCTTTACTCAAGAAGAGGCCGATGCCGTCAGTCAAGTATTGTTATCGAACAAAGTCAACTACTGGACAGGGCAAGAGTGCCGCCAGTTTGAGCAAGAGTTTGCGGACTGGTCAGACAGTGAGTATGCGATTGCACTGGGCAATGGTACCTTAGCATTAGACGTTGCCTTGCAAGCGCTAGAGATTGGTGCAGGCGATGAAGTCATCGTCACTCCGCGTACCTTTATTGCCAGTATCTCATCAGTGGTTAATGCTGGAGCGACGCCTGTCTTTGCCGACGTTGATGAAGCAACGGGTAATATTACGCCTGAGTCAATCGATGCGGTACTGACGGATAAAACCAAAGCTATCGTCTGTGTACACTTGGCAGGGTGGCCTTGTGATATGGATGGCATCATGGCGCTGGCAGATAAGCATAATCTATATGTGATAGAGGACTGCGCGCAGGCACATGGCGCGACCTACAAAGGTCGGAGTGTCGGTAGTATTGGTCATATCGGGGCGTGGAGCTTTTGCCAAGATAAGATCATGACCACAGGCGGTGAGGGCGGCATGGTCACCACCAATGACGAGCAGCTATGGCGCAAAATGTGGGCATACAAAGACCATGGCAAGAGCTATGCGGCTGTCTATGAATCGGAGCATCCACCAGGCTATCGTTGGTTGCATGAGAGCTTCGGTACCAACTGGCGTATGACAGAGATGCAAGGCGTGATCGGGCGTATTCAGTTAGAGAGAATGGGTGATTGGACTGCCAAGCGTACTGCCAATGCCCAAGCGATATTAGATGCATGCGCTGGTTGGGAAGCAAAAGGTTATCTGTCGGTGCCAAGATTAGAGAAGGCGCCTGAGTTTTTGGATGCTAAACACGCCTATTATAAACTCTACGTCTATGTACAGCCAGATAATCTGCCTGATGGCTGGTCACGCGATCGTATTATTCAAGCAATTAATGATCAAGGCGTTCCTTGTTTTTCAGGATCTGCTTCAGAGGTCTATTTGGAAAAAGCATTTGATAATACAGGTTTACGTCCTGAAAGTAGACTGCCAGTCGCCAAGCAATTGGGTGAGACCAGCTTGATGTTTTTGGTTCATCCGACACTGACGACAGCAGAGATAGAGCAAACCGTACAGGCTATCGATAATGTGTTTGGCGCAATAGCTTAGGGCGTGTCCTCAATTCAAGTGATTGTATCTAAATGGGCTAAAAATGGCTAAATTTTGCCAAACATTGTCAAATATCATGGGTAATCTAACCCCCATAATCCAAAAGTGACTAATTATGTATAAAAAGCTAAACGTTCTACTGGTTTTTGGGGTGTTATCAGCGGCATCAATGCTGGCATCAGCGCAGAATCTGTATGTCAATGATCTGAAACTAAAAGCGGATCTTGATTGGCTAAA
>Ga0208014_1000398_pt1 | contig 18760 bp, 14 predicted proteins | sample 25_taG_FD_184099 | JGI IMG/M metagenome (GOLD analysis project Ga0208014, IMG submission 184099) | Marine viral communities from Cariaco Basin, Caribbean Sea - 25_WHOI_OMZ (SPAdes) (version 2) | ecosystem: Environmental > Aquatic > Marine > Oceanic | place: Caribbean Sea: Cariaco Basin...
ACGAATTCATCCTCACCTTCGCCAAACAGGCCAAGGACAACCACGTCACCGCGCTCGACATCGCCAAGCGCCTGCTCGACTACAACCAGCACGCCCCCACCATCTACTTCCCGCTGCTGGTGCCCGAATGCTTCCTGATCGAGCCCACCGAAACCGAAACCAAGGAAGCCATGGACGACTTCATCGACGCCATGGCCAAAATCCTGGAAGAAGCCAACACCAACCCGGAGACCGTCACCGAAGCGCCGTTCACCCAGCCCGTGCGCCGGCTGGATGAGGTGAAGGCGGCGAAGGAGTTGGATTTGGTTTGGAGTGAGGATTGACAGTGCTTTAAGCGTTAGTTAGTCATTACTATTTGAAGGGGCCTTTTCTGGCCCCTTTTTTGTGCCTGCGCGACAAGCGGATACAGGTGTTGACTTGTGATGTCAGTCACGTTTTTACTTTCTTGGGTTAGAACGCTCAACTTCGCGAGACACTTAAGTCGCGAAAGGGCCTCTTTCGTCGTTATTCAATAAAAACTTACGGTAATTTAGTCCCTGTTAGATAAAAGGAACCTCATGGCCTCTATTTCACTTAAGGAAATTCGAATATCGAATTATCGAAGTATTAAGGATGAACAAGTCTTGCAGTTGGGAGGGGAGGCCACCCTCATCGGGCCAAATAACTCGGGTAAGACTAATGCGTTGCGAGCCATTTACACTTTATTTGGTGGATATGAAAATAGCTTTGGATACGATATAGATGCCGATCTTCCATTTGATCGGCAATCTAAGAAAACATCAATAATTGGCTTATTTGAAATCGAAGAAAGTGAACATTGGTTTTGGGAATCTCTCGATAAACTCCACCAAATGCAAGGAACCACAAGGGCTGATAATAAGGTTTCACTATATCTTTACTTTACCGGGACAAATACTCCTGTATATAGCTTTTTTACCAATGTCAAAAGACCACAGGACAAGAAGGCTGAATACAGTAGAATTCTACGTGGTTTGATTTCCGAGTTTATTGCTCGATTCCAGATAATATACATCCCAAGTGAGAAGGGTATTACAGAGCTTTATAGCCAACTTCTTGCTCCGAGGGTCAGTCAAAAAGCTGCAGCCATACTGAGTTCAGCCATGGGAAACCTTGAAGATGAGCTTCAGAAAATCAATGCTTCTATCAATAACACCCTCAAAGGCTGCCATATAGATGGCGCAGAGGTTCGGATCGAAGTCCCAGGAGGAAAGCTAGAAAATATAATCGGCCAATTTAGCCTCGCCGTTACTGATGAAGTAAAAACATCTTACATGAGTAAAGGGCGAGGGCTCCAGGCCGCTATTTTTTACGCAAGCTTGCATTGGGTTGATGAGCGAATAAAGGAATCAGGCCAACATCCCGTATGGCTGATCGAAGAGCCGGAAAGTTATATGCACCCTGAGCTTGCAAAAAATAGTAATGATATGGTGCGAAAGCTAGCTCAAAAAAGCATTGCAGTAATTAGCACCCATTCTATGCAATTCATGCCAAGGGCTGCCGAAAGAATTCACGGGTTCGACATGGAGTCTGGCGCTACAAGCATTAATCGCTATATCAAATATGAAGATGCATGTAACTCATTGAAGAGATCTCTTGGGCTTCGATTTAGTGATTATTACAGCTTGGCAGACTGCAATGTGTTTGTGGAAGGAAAATGGGATGTCTATCTTATCAAAGAATGCTTGCCCAAGGTCCGAGAACTAACCGGCAACGACCTAAAGAGCCTGAAAGATTCACTTATAATAGAGAAGGAAGGCGTAACCGGTCTGGCCGGGTTTATTAAGGCGGTTTATGAGCATGTGAGAAAGGAGGTGGCTGCTGTTACTGTAATTGATGGCGACCCTGCAGGCACCAAGATTCGTAAAGAATTACAGGGCTTCTTTTCTGGAAGAGGAGAGTTTCAGGCTAACCGAGATTTTGTATCTGTCAGAACCGGGTATGAAATGGAGGGTATGTTTCCCGATGCTTGGATAGCTGAATGCCATGATTTGCACCCAGCGTGGTTTGATTCCTGGAGTTTGGACTCTATGAACAATATTGAGCCGTTTTCCATCAAAGATGGAAAGAAAGAAAATTTTGCCAAATACATGCATAGCAAAGTGCAAGAGATATCTTCCCCGGACGATGTACCCGATGAGTTGCGAGATCGGTTTTTCAATCTCTTCATAGTTATTGATGAAGCTCTTGAGTCGCAGTTGCTCAAGCTGTCTGAGGGTGGAAGTGTTTAGTAATAAATAATGCCGTAAAATATGATTCTGTAGCTCTCTTGCTTTTAGTGGACTGACGTTAAAGGAGCTGTTCATGAGGTCCCAGCCAAAGGCGGCCAAACGTAAAAGAATAATGTGGTGGTAGATAAATTTATAGGCCACCAAACCTATGCTGGTTATTTAAAGTCGACATACAAAAGATTGTATGATTTGGCTGGATTTTATTCTAATAAGATAAAAATGAATGGTATTTTGGAGCCGAAAATAAATTTTTATTGAGAAATTCCTATGGATATAAATTCACCAACAAGGCGCTTCAGTTACGGACCCAACCAGTACGCCAGTAGACGTTTGATTTAAACCTTTAGAAACGAGGCACCAATGGATCGACGAGCATTCCTAATCTACACAGTCCTAATATCAATTGGTGTTGTTTCTATTCTGGTAGCGTTTTTTGTCCAGGGAGATTCCTTTCAGGCCTTAGTCGCCTTGCCCGGCGTTGGAGCATTGTTGGGCGTTGTTTATCAACTACTTCGTGATGAAGCTGCTCACCACCGTCAGCTCGAACTACAGACATCTCAGCAAAACTTTGTTATTGGTGCCGCCTCTCATATGGCAAATGTAGCGTTCGATAAGCATGTCGAATTTTGTGAAAAGTACATGAAAGAGGTCCACGCCGCACTACTAACGCTATTTCGAGAAGGGCCCACGAGGCTGGGGATTGATCACAGCAGAAGGCTTTTAAAGTTACGAGAAGAGTACGCTGCGTGGCTCACATCGGATCTTATAGAAGACTTGACACCTTTTGAGATAACTTTGCGTCGAATAGGCGCAGGTGAAATATACATAAGTCATACAGCCGGCTCCGCTGACAACGCAGAGAGGCGCTCTCGTATGATTGAAGAAGTGCACAAATCGTTCCTTGAGGTGCTAGATATTAAATCAAATGGTGAGGTCTCCGAAGACCACGCTGTAGAGGCCGTCAAATCCGCGATTAGAGACATTCTAGGAATCCAGGAATTGACGGCCATTCGAAAGGCTTTGATTGGGCGCGCCGTGCATGCAATCGAACGCGGAGCGTAACCACTCGATATATTGAAGGTTTTAGTTTCCTCGCTCTATTGGGCGGTGGGTTCAGTGATTGCTTTCTTCTACCTAGTCGCAAGCAGCCCCAGCGTGTCGCTAGGGCTTGGCTCTCACTGACAACTATCTCGAACAATCGATAGCCGCCCTTCCTCAACGGATACTGATACAGGTGTGTCGATGGTAAACCCAGCCTTCTCCAGCCAGGTTCCTTTTAGAAGAAGGAAGGGGGTGGTCGGGTTGCCGCTGTAGGGTTTGCTTTTCAGGGTGTAGTCTCGATGGCCTTTGCGGATTTTGAGCGTGCGGTATTTCATGGTTGTGCTCCACTGATAGGATTGTTTAAAGAATGCCCATTAGGGCGGTCGGGCAGTTAAACACCGCTATCAGACGGCCGCGCGCTTTTCCCGAAGGTCTTGTATGGCTACGCGCTACCCGACCATCGATGGTCGTGGGCACAAAAGTACCGCATTCTGTCGGCCGAGACGACCGCTGATAGTGGTGTGTTTAAGCACCGGTATCCAGGTTAGTTGCCCCGTCCCGGAAGCGCAGTAAGCTGAGGCTGAGATTGCTGTAAGCTATTTGCCCTTCTAGTTGACAGCATTTAGCTGCACTACAAGGCGCATAATGAGCGGCAGCTGAAACGCTAGATGCATCTGTCCAGTAACCGGGCTGGCGGGAATTATGAGCGAATGCAATGACCTCGGTAGCGGACCTGCGGCTGAGCGCAACAAGGCGAAGGCAAAAGGAGAGCGATGCAGAAGCAGTCGCTTAGCCCCACGGCTGCCGGCTTTGCCGCCATAGGAGTCAGCGGCGGCTGGCTACTGGCTCGAACGATCAAGACTAACCCCGTATACGCGCGCGAAAGAGCAGTTGGGCTTGCCGGGCCTCTATCTCATTGATGCGGCGGCAAAGCTGAATGCACTGGGCTTCGGCCAACATCGTCGTCAGCGGAGCCATCCAGGCTGGCTATCAACTTCCTAGCCAGTTTCGCCCGCTTTGCCTGGGAAAGCGCCAGGGCGTCGTCTCTCAGGACTTCGAGGTCTTCGCTCCGTTGCGATCCTGCGACGCCATGATGGGCTTTGGAGCGACCTAGTGCCTAGGCCAATGTTGCGGCGACATGGTGTGGATGGGCGGGCAGACCTCTGAAGCAAACAATCCCGCTACTGGTGCCCGAGTGATTCGTGGTCAAGCCCACCGAACCCAAGGAAGCCATGGACGATTTCATCGTCGACACTTGATATTCTCTAACTAAGGAGCATTACAATTGAAGATGAGCAAGCCTAACTGCCCGAAATGCAACTCTTTTAGAGAGCTAACACTCCATCTTCATGAACTAAGCTTATTCTGTAGATTGCTAAATGATGAAAAACCAGTGTACAAAATTATCAAAAGGAGCGTCGTTGAGAGCGGCTCAGCGAAAACAACAAGCATCGCGAAATGGCTTAGCCTGGCTAGTCAGTTAGAGCAAGTAACAATGAATACATTTAGATACGAAGAGGCCCATATTTACTGCGAGCCGGTATCTGACGAGCTGAATTCAGATGCACAACATTACTCTTCCCTTGCAACCTCAATCACTCGATTTATTTTCATTTCTAATGCCTTAGAAGAAACCTACCGACTAACAAGCCAAGCGTATGAAGAAAGCTACTCTACAGCATCCAAACAGGGCAAAAAAATAGAAAGACAGCGAAGCTACTCAACTCAGGCTGCTTGGCTTTTAGACGAAAAATTTGATGCGGCCAGCTTGCCAAAACACTACCTCCATAAAGTAAACGCTCTTTTAGAATTAGCATCTGCTTACAGAGATGAGTTCGATGCCAGCTTTGATCTGGACCTCTTGAAGAGCTCCAGAAATTCAATGGGCTTAGCAATAGTGAGAAATTTAAGGAATCACATTGCACATGCCACATTCCCTATTATAGAGAACCCGGAGTTCAATTGGGATTATGATGACCCAAAGGTGAAGAAGTTAATTTTAGCGCTACTGCTAAGAGCGTCCAGAGTAGCAACAATGAACATTCAAATATTGCTAAGCAGCGTATGCGATACATTCAAATCTGATGAGTATAATTATTTCTCTGAAGACCCGGACACCGGCGGGAAGTTTAAAGAGATTTTCTCTCTAAAACATTTAGAAAATCTTCATATCAATCAAGATTTCGGGCTAAATGAGAGTTCTTACTGGGCATGGCGATACGACTCGTTGGAGGACTAGCAAAGAGCAGCCCTCTGACTTCCAAATATCCCGAAAGTGATCCACGGTAGCTATCGGTCATAGGTAGTTATCAATAATGTCTTGCTCTTTGTAGCCTATCGTCGCGACCAGTTGCCGAAAATAGACCTCGTCTTCTCCTGCATATGACTCAATCTCCTTGTCAATCCACTCAAGACCTGCCGCAGCCATTTCCTCAAATATTTGAATTTGATCTGTCACTCTCTCTGGATGCAGAATTGAAACATCCTTCGTTCGAGAAAGAGCAAGCGCAGCTATAAAGGCTCGGTCAAATGGACCGGAGAATACCGACAAGCTGATTTTCTCTGCGCTTTGTTCGAATGGTTTTTGTTCAAGACCCTTTGCAACAGCCAAAGATGCGGAGAACATAAGCACTGATTTCAGGGAGTCAAAGGCCTTTTCGGCCTTGTCAGACTGCCCCCCCAGCCTTTGCATTAGCGTGTCAAATTGTTTCGGCCTGCGCACTCTATCGGTAAAACTCATAATTCAATCCTTCGATATCCTTGAGACGACATCACCTTGGTCTGTATCGACAATAAGTTGGTAAGATGCAGAGACCCGAGAGGCGCACTCTTCCTGCACCTCATCCCTCCACTGGCTTTCTGAGACCATGATAATAATTTGATCAGCGAGCTCGGGAACGTACCGGGCAACATAACGCCTGTAGGTGGGAGAAAGAGCTCCAAAGGGAGAGTCCATTACAAGCGGGAAGACGCCACGGTCAGCATCACTGGAGTCGTTTGCATTCTTCTTCTTTAAATAGGCAACAAGACTAGCGATGAAGCTCAAACTACTTACCTGATTTTCACCGGTAGACTTTTCTTCTACCCTTTTGAACCCACCACCGGATATTGGCTTTGAAACCTCAAGAGTAAAGTCTTCCGAAATCTCCGCACGATATGGCTTTGTGATAATTTTAGAGAAAACATTAGCCACCATCTCAGAAAGGTTCTTCCTAACCTCCTGGGTTTTCCATTCATATCTCACCTTGAAGTTATCGACAATCTCGTTCAACGCGTCCATTCTTTGCTGAGAAACGAAACCCGACTTCTCTGCCTTTCGCAGATTCTCTGCCTTCCTATCCAGCTCATCTACTTCCTTTGATAGGTCAGCAATCTCTTTTCTTGCCAAGGCGATCTGTCCGGCATTGTAGTCACGAATCTCCTTAAGCTGATCCCGGCGCTCTTCATGCCTCCGAATCTCTTCAATGTCACTACCTTTAATCTTCGCAGTGATCTCGGATAAATCAGTTTCTAGAGCCTTTTTCCTCTTAGAAATGTGCTCACCGTGCTTTTCGAGGTCGCGCAACTCGGAAAAAAATTCCTGCGCCACTATAGGAGCTCTCGTAGCCTCTGAGCGCAGCATAAAGAACTGATCCTCAAGCTCCTGGTCTGCCAGTTCTTCCAACAAGGACGCTACAACTTGATATTCTGCAGTATCTTTCTGAAGCGATCTATCACAAAGGCACCTCTGCTTCTCAAGAAGATCCTCTACCAATGTTTTTCGAATCTTGACGGGCAAGTGACCTTTGCTACGCTCAGCCTCTATCAGCTCAGCGGCTTCTGCAAAAACTGACTCGCCTAAACCCAGGAACGCCTTGTTTGATATGAGTTCTTTTCTTCGTGTCCGCAGTTGCTGTTCTTGATTTCGGCAATCCGATAGTTCGTCTTCTCGGCTATCTCGCTGCTCTTGTAGCTCCGAAACCAAATCGGAATTCCTAAGAATGACATTCAGGTCCTCAATCTCTTTGTCGGACTCCACGACATTCTTCTTCAATTCACCCCAAAATTTTTCCTTCTCTTCTTTTGCGCTCGCTTTAACATCGAGCTCCTCTACCACAGCCTTTAGTTCTTCAGATTGGCTACCAGAGATATCTTTTCTCAATACTTTTCTGGCATTCCAGTCCAGATGCTTGATCGCTCTTTCAATGATTGTAAGACCCATCAGGTCTTTAATGGCGCGTTTTACATCGTCGGCCCTAGAAGAATAAGCAAGCTTTTCAATGCGTTCACCATTGAAGAAGAAATACCCTTGCAAGTTCTGTGGCATTATTTGGTTTATCGTCGCGGTGGGGTTGTCAATGAGCCGTGTCTCCCTATCATTTCCTACCGCACTCACCTCAAGTTCGCTTTCTGCGACTCTAACGGCCTTGCTCCCTTCCTTCCTAAACATTTGTTTTCGGCACACATAGTACTTATTATTGCCATCATCAAAGTCGAGCCTAACCTCAACGCTCACTCGATCTCCATCCGCGATTTCCGCCAAAGCGCCATCATTGGCTATATTGGCGTCGCCAGTATCAAAATCCACTTCGCCATATAGCGCCCATTTGAAAGCGTTAAGTAAACTCGTTTTACCTGCGCCATTGTCCCCATGGATAACAACAATGCTTTTTTCTTCGCTATACGGGAAGTCTAAGGTTTGCTCATCCTTGAACTGACGAAAATTCTTTACCTTGAGCCTTTTAATTCTCATTGGGGAAAGCCTTCTTAAAGATAGCTACAATCTCATCAGTAATCTGTGTCTCGACAGCCTTGGTCAATTCGGCCATTGCCTGCCGCTCCTTTTCGCATGTCAAGACTCTGTTCTGAATCTGCCTAAGCCGAGGCTCAAGTTCTCTAGGCTCATTGTCACCAATGCTCATTATCTGACCTCATCTTATCAAGCACTCTTATAGTCTCAGCGCTATCGTGAAAATTCAGCGCCAATCTAGAAAACTCTTTCACTCGCTCCGACTCTCTGGCAATTAGGCTTTTGGCAGCTTTGCCCTCATCTTTAGTAAACATTTTCCGACCGGGAGGGACCGCAATAAAGTCGTAAATATTTGCGTCACCTTTACCTGGAAAAAGTCTGAGTACGCGACCCCGTCGCTGAACGAATTGTCTAATACTCGTTGAGGACGACAGCATAAACGCATTCTCTACGGACGGAATATCAACCCCTTCATCTAGGCACCTTATTGCTGCAACCGCGTCAATGCTACAAGAACTTATAGCTCTAATTATATCTGCTCGGTCATTGGTCGATTCAACGTATGTAAATTTCCTCACCTTAATGTTCTTTTCTGCGCAAATATCTACAACCCTTTTTATCGGAGGGGTATCGCTCTCTGAATAGTCGCTACAGTAGATGAGCGTTCTACTTATACTGTCGGCAGCCCCCAAAATCCGACCCAATGTGGCATATTTGGATGACAGATCCCCTATAAGCCTGGCTCTCTTTATTAATAACTTCTTTAAGCTTTCGGGCAGTGATACAGTTCCAGACTGAGACGCTGACCTCTTTGAAATTTCTTTGCTCAAAGCAACGTATTCGCCGAACTCTTCCTCATTAAGCTCACAGAGGTGCATGAAATAATAATAAGGAACCAGGTGCCTTCCTTGTATGGCTTTTTCAATACCATATTCAAAGACCGGAGGCCCGAAATACTCAGATAGTTTGTCGGTTGCTTCCGAACTGTCAGCGTCTTTCTCTGGGGTTGCTGTCAGGCCTAACCGATATTTGGCGACATTCGGCAGCGCCATGTTAGTAGCACCTTCGACAGCGTTATGTACTTCGTCGCCTATAAACAGGATGGGCACGGTGCTTTTTTTAAGTAAAGATTGGAACGTGTCACTCCTCAGAGTTGAATATGTCACGGCCAGGATTCCAGTATCCTTCGCTTGAAGTGCCAATTTTGAGACCATATCGGATGATGGTCCGATCCAAGAGGAGCGTTTTTCGTAACATCTAACAACGTCGAACCCAAATAGCTCGGAGTCGCTAACCCACTGATCAAGAAGGTGTCTATATGGCACGGCGATTACAATCAACAGCCTCCCACCTTTTGACAGCACGCGATCAAGAAATCGATGCGCCAAGGAGAGTGCCGTCAGCGTTTTCCCGGTCCCAGTAGCCATAACGAACATACCGGCGCCTTTTTTTGCAAACCACGAATTAATAGCTGCTTCTTGATAGTCCCGCAGTTTAAGCCATTCTGGCGCGGCCACGGTTCTCCGTATCACACGATAGGGTCGCGGACTTGATATACTGTTTCTTACGCTCTGCAGGATAGCTTCATTGGGTTCAAAAACCTCACACGTTGGATCCTTTCCATCCCACAACGCGGACCAGTCCGAGACAATACTCTCTACCCTCTCTGGATCGCTCTCGCTTTGAAATACATCAATCCTTTCCCAGTTCCGGTTAGCACCGCCCGTTTTGTTATAAGAGCCGGAGAATGCAATCACCTCTTTGTCTTCGTCTTCAAAATATCCAATTTTACCGTGATAGATTGCGGAGCCTTCTCGTGCAACCACAAACTTAACCTCAAGAATGCCATCAACTATCAGCCAAGACAGCACCTTTCGTGGCTCGTAGCTCATCCGCCTCAGAAGATCCTCAGCGTTCTCCCATACCCGCGCCAAGCGAGCTTCCTTGTCATCAGCTTCCTGAATTGCTTTGAGATCGTGCTCAGACATCTCGGGCGACACCAGCCACTTAAGTCTTCCACCTCTTGCCACAAAGTCTGATAGACCCGGCGCGGCATCTTTGATCCAGACCGAGGAAAAGTACGCTATTGCTACGTGGTATATCCCCGCTTCTTTCAAGATAGGGTTGAAGAAAAGCTCTATTGGTGTGCCCTTTGATCTAGGAGTAACAAAACTAGGCAGGCTTAATGATTTGAACGACATTACTTGTTTCCCGCTAAAAACTATCTAGAATCGTACCCAGAACATCTTCTTCTGGCTCGGATTGGCCTATGAAATCATCGAGGTTTTCCTGAATCGATTCTTCTAGATCGCTCTCTTTTTGAGCTGGACCGATAGTAATATACATTTCCGTCGCACGATCTATCAGCGTCTTCTTCGCCTGCGCATACGTCAGTGGGTATTCATAATAAATCGAGTGAAGTTGAATGAAGCAGCTTATCTCGCCTCTGTCGATCTTGTGATCAGAAAGGATGATGTCTTTAGCTGCCTCTAGAATAGAGTCAGGATTCGGGAAATATTTTTTTAGGAGGCCTAGCACATTTTTCAGGTCCTGTGAGGATCTGCCTAGCGCACGGAGGGCAATAGCAGTAAGTTGAGCCTTCGAAAAACGTGCTTCAATAGAGCGGAGCTGGCACCTTCTTGTGATGAAATTCACTTCATTTCTATCGACCTTGCCATTGGATTTTGCCACAAGCGCCATTAAAGAGAATAAAACCTTTTCCTGCAGGAGCCATTTGGCGGTTTGCGTAGATTTTTCGTTATTTTTGTATAAATAGAAAGCCTCCGAAAATGATATCTTGCGATAGCATTTTTCGATATCGGGTTCTGTAGCAAGGCCCGCAAACTCAAGCGCTGTCCTAATTTTCCCCACGTCGGCTTCAGAGAAGATACCATCTCCCTCCGCAAGCGAAGCATTGGCGACATCTGACGCCTGCACTTCCAAGACAGTCCCTGGCCTAATCTGCATGGCTTTATTATTGAAAAATCTTTCCAAATCGTTGCCCATGTCACTGCCCCCCATTGACATGGAAGTCATTTTCTTGGAATATCACTTCCTAGATAATCTATAACTTCCAAATTGATCAGTTTCACGATTATGAGTGCATCGGTAGCTTCGAGTTTTAGTCACAACTTTCCTGCAGCCCGCGGAGTGCAAGCAGGTAGGCCTTGTTATATAGCGATGTGCCCGCTCAGGCTGGTTCCAAAGATCTTTCTATTTAACGAAGAAGAAGTTCCCCCTGAGTTGCGGGCCCAGCGCATCCTCAACAAAGCGAGGATTCCCGAGTTAATCAGCTACTTAGTTGACAATCCACGTTCTTATACCTTGTCAGCGATAACCGCGTCCATCGATGGCCAGGTTAGTTTTGAGCCAAGCTCAGACACTGGACTAGGCCAGAATCTAGGAACACTTTCAATCCCGATGGATGCTCAGATTTTGATCAATGACGGTCAGCATCGTCGGCGTGCTATTGAATATGCCATACAAGAAAATCCTGAGCTAGGGTACGATAATATTCCGGTGCTCTTCTTTATCGATGAAGGCCTCGAACGCAGCCAGCAGATGTTCGCCGATCTTAACAAGCATGCCGTCCGTCCTAGCGATTCCATTAGCACCTTGTATGATCGCCGCGACAGTCTTTCTGAACTCGCTCGACGTATGGTTGCTGAGGTGGAGACCTTCTCTCGGCTCACCGAGAAGGAGAAATCTAGCATTTCGAATAGGAGCACTAAACTCTTTACGCTTAGCGCGATTAAAAACGCGTCAAAGGCGCTTCTTGCTAAGGGTAATGGCGACCCTATCGACGACACAGAGACAGCACTTGCCGCTGCCTATTGGGATGAAGTGGCTGCTAACATGCCTGACTGGCAGCTAGCATTAGACAAAAAAGTCTCGACTTCTGAGCTGCGGGAACAATACATACACGCCCACGGGGTGATGCTTCAGGCTATGGGGCACATCGGCGCCGAACTACTGGTTCGGCCCCAAAAGCAATGGGCTGACACTCTTAAGGGTCTGAGAAAAATCGATTGGGCGCGGGCTAACGGGGTCTGGGAAGGTCGCGCTATGCATCACGGGCGCATTTCTAAAGCGCGCTCTAGCGTGGTCCTCACAAGTAACTATATAAAGCAGCAACTTGGTATCCCCCTTACCTCACACGAGCGAGAATACGAGCAGGAGCTCTTGAAATGAGGGACGAAGACCAATTCCCTTACCCATCTCATCTCGAGATGATCAGAGATTTAACGCTAGGTGGCCGGCCTTTGGCTGACCTGGTCCGTGAGGTTCAATCCATTTACGCCTCGGATGATCGGCCCTGGATAATTGGTTTCAGCGGAGGCAAGGACTCTACTTGCGTGCTTGCGCTGATCTACATTGCCTTACAGCAGTTGCCAATGGCAGGCCGTCACAAGCATGTTTATGTGGTGTCCTCTGACACCCTTGTTGAAACTCCCGTGGTTGTCGACATGATCAAGCGAACCATGGATCGGATTAACGCCTCGGCTAAGAAAGATCAGGTCCCGATATCCGCACACGCCGTAGTTCCAAAGACTGATCAGACCTTTTGGGTTAATCTGATTGGGAAAGGGTATCCAGCACCGAATCAGACCTTCCGCTGGTGCACGGAACGAATGAAGATTGATCCCGTTAGTGAGTTCATTCTTGACAAAGTTGCCAAATACGGTGAGGCCGTAGTTGCCCTCGGCTCGAGGAGTCAGGAGAGCAATTCCCGGGCTCAGGTTATTGCGAAGCACAAGATCGACGGCTCTGCACTTAGTCGCCATAGCTCCCTGCCTAATGCCTATACCTATATGCCGATCGAGCAGTGGTCGGCGGACGAGGTCTGGGAGTATCTGATGAGTGCACCGTGTCCCTGGGGAGGCTCTAACCGAGAGCTTCTCGAACTTTACAAGGGGTCGAATCAAGGCGAATGTCCTGTCGTGATCGATAAAAGCACACCTTCTTGTGGAAATAGTCGGTTCGGTTGCTGGACCTGCACTGTCGTCACTGACGAAAAAGCGCTGCACGGTTTGATCCAATCAGGCGCAGATTGGATGAAGCCGCTGCTCGACTTTCGGAACAAACTTTATCAATCGCGCCAGCCCGAAAACTCAAAGGAATACCGGAACTTCAAGCGTCGTACCGGTCGAGTCACCTATAATACAGGTGATATTAATGATGATAGTGTCCAGGAAGTCCGCCACGTACCTGGGCCTTATTGGCTCAGCGTAAGAAAGGATTTCCTGAAGGAATTACTTGAGATAGAGAAAGAGCTTAAAGATACGGGGCACGACATAGAACTGATCACTAGACCTGAACTTCATATGGTTCGCCAGGAATGGTTGCGTGATCCTAACGAACCAGATTGGGAGGATGCACTGCCTGCCATCTATCGAGATGTCTATGGCGAGGATCTCGATTGGGTCGAGAACGATGCGGGCGCGTTTACTAAGGCTGATAGCGCTATCCTTAAAGAGCTTTCAGACCGCTACGGCATACCGGCGGCCTTGATACGCAAGCTCCTTGAAGCTGAGCTGCAGGTCTCTGGCCTGGGAAGAAGAAGAGGTATCCTACAGAATCTTGAGTCTATCCTCCGCCAGGATTGGGGCGAGCTTGACGCGATTAATATTCGCAATCAAGGCCTCCGTAAGCTCGGCCGAAGCTATGTCGATGAGATTCAACAAGAGTTTTCCGAGTTTTTGTCATAATGCTTATAAACGAGTTAGTTCTTAACAACTTCCGGGTTTTCGCTGGAGAAAACCGCTTCGATCTCACGCCACGCAAGCGCTACGGGAAGACCCGTCCGATCACGCTATTTGGTGGTCTGAACGGCGCCGGCAAGACGAGCATACTATCTGGAATACGCCTAGCGCTCTATGGGCGAGCGTCTGTTGGCGCCTCTGTATCTCAGAAGCGATACGAAGACTATCTTAGTGATTCGATTCACCGGGGCCGAAACGCGGAACGCTCTTGTCGTGAAGCGGCGGTCGAGCTTTCGTTCACGTACGCAAAGCTTGGCGTGAACAGTGAGTTCTATGTCCGTCGTTCCTGGCGCCGAACAAAAAAGAGTGTCAAAGAAGCTCTTTATATATCAGAAAATGGAAGCCCAATTAAAGGACTTACCTACGATCAGGCACAGAATTTTCTCAACGAACTTATTCCTATTGGTGTATCAGACCTATTCTTTTTTGATGGAGAGAAAATATCCGAGCTTGCTGACGACACGGGAGGCCATGCTCTAGAGCAATCGATAAAGAAGCTTCTTGGCTTAGATATCGTAGAGCGCCTTTCTGGTGATTTGTCGGTCCTAAGCCGCAACATCGCTAAGAAATCCTCTCTACGAGATATCGAAAGAAGAATAAATGAGGAACAAGAGAACTTGGAAGGAATCCGGGAGAAAGTAGAAGCACTGAGGCAGAGCATTTCAAATTTGCGCATTCATCGTTCTGAGCTGTCCATGAAGCAGGAAGCGATTGAAAGATCTCTCGAAGAGAAAGGTGGTCACTTCTCTTCGTCAAAGAAAGATGTTGAGAGGCAGATCGACGCTTTAACTGAAAGAAAAGATCAAACTGTAGCCACTATAATCACCTTTCTGTCTGATGCAGCGCCAATGGCGCTATGCGGTTCTTTTTCGACGCGGTTAGAGAGAACGATGGATCAAGATATTGAGACACTCGTCAAGAATCAGGAGCTCAAAAGCCTCGCAGCTTATCGCACGAGTCTTCAGACGGCTCTAAAGGGTGAGATGGAGGAAGGTAATATTCGAAAGGTCGACGTGGCCTTCTCTAAGCTGATCGAGATGGCGGGAGCCGATCAGGCTGAGCCTGTACATGACATAACCCCTAGTCAGGCAAGTGTCGTTCATTCAGCATTTCGCCAAGCTTCTGATCAGACGATACAGATCAGAGAGCTGTTTTCCGTCCTTGATCGAATAGAAAGCGAGCTAGACGACCTGGGTGCTGCTCTCGCTAGAGCTCCGGAAGACAGCTTGATCCGAACTGATTTTGAAGACCTTCAAACAATCCAGAAGCAGCTTGGTGGTCTCGATGCTCAGTTGGAAGGATTGCGAGAACAGGGGCGCGTTGAAGCAAACAAGGCGGTGGAGACTGCGCGGCGCCTAGATAAGTTATATGAGGAGGCTGCTCGGTCAAGCGAACAAAGCCGCGTTCTTGAGTATGTAGGCAACGCGACCGAATTGCTGTCAGAGTTTGTCGACAAAACTGCTCAAGAAAAAATTAAGGACCTACAAAGAATGTTTGCCGAGTGCTTTTCCCGGCTTGCTCGCAAGGATGACCTAAAGCTGACAATCAAGGTTGACCCCGTTACATTTAATGTCGATTTGCTTGCTTCAGATGGCAAGCCCGTCGCTAAAGATGAACTTTCCGCAGGCGAAAAGCAGGTCTTTGCAATCTCAATTCTTGAGGCTCTGGCCAAGACTTCAGGCCGACAACTACCCATGATTGTTGATACTCCACTCGGGAGGCTTGATTCGAAGCACAGAGCAAAGTTGGTTGAAGGCTATTTCCCTCAGGCAAGCCATCAGATGGTCATTCTGTCAACAGATACAGAAGTCGACGAATCATTTTACAGGGCGCTATCTCCAGACATATCTCGTGCTTACAAACTCGAGTACGATTCAAAGACCGGTGCCACCGAAACATTCGAAGGGTATTTCTGGCAGTCTAGAAAAGCAGGATGACGCTATGCTCCCCACACGGATTCAGCTCAGCAAAAAAACTTGGGATAGGCTGCAGTATTTGCAGACACAAACGAAAATTACTCCTAACATTACCGCCAGAATCGCTATTTCCCTGGCCCTTCGAGATATTAGGACTGCGTCTGTGAACACCTCAAGACCTGAGCAGACCCACACGATCAACCGCGATGTGCTGTTCGGTGAGCATGAGAGAGTGTACGACGCAATGATTAGTCAATTTTATCATGAGCAGAATATCGACGCGGACATCCAGGCTGTAATTCGCTCCTTGATTGATGACGGACTGCATAAGCTTGGTCATTTAAGAAAGTTTTCTGATCTGGCAACGATATTTCAGGATAGATAGTTTCCAAAAAAAGCAGTCCGCTGGTTGGTTAGCACAATCTCATTTTGTGCTTTTGGGCACAATTTCTTGGCTGCATATTTTTTTGCATGTCTAGGAGGTTTTGGTGTTATGTGGTGCTATCCCTATTATTTTATGATGCGTAGCAGATGAGCGTCGATGTTTGATAGAAGACTTTAGTTGAGGCGGCGCGGCCGTAATTACTACGAATTTTTCTTTCGTCGCCACATAATCACCCCCGTAGCGCTCAATAAAATCAACGTGAGGCTCAGCACGGTCACCAGCAGTCGATAACCCACCCCACCCACCGCCGCAATATGCAAACTGGTCAGCCAGGTGGTCACTGTGTTCCCTGCCGCTTCCCCGGTGGGCAGGTAGTGGCCCAGCAGGGCTCCGTCCGTGGCGTCCACGTACACCCAGGTCTCCCCGAATCGCTCGTTCACGTCGCTGCTGGTGCGCGCCATCAGTTTGAGGGCGTTCTTGTGCGGGGTGTAGGCGAAGCGTTCCAGGGCGTGGATGGTCAGGTCGCGGTCTTGGGCCAGGGCTTCCAGGTGTTGGCGGGCGGCGTGGTAGCCGGGCTCCCAGCCGATGGGCGGTTGTGGGCTGGGGTTGGCCCGGGTGGGCACGGTGGCGAGCGGGTCTTCCTGGAAGCTGAGGAACAGGCCGGTGGTGGGGCGGTAGACTTGGTCGTAGAGGGTGAGGGCCACGCCGCTCCAGGCGAAGACGAACAGCAGGGCCCAGGGCCAGAGGCCGCCGGCGCGGTGCAGATCGAAGGTCCGTTTGTGGCCGCCGGCGCGCCAGCGGATTCGCCAGGCTTTGGCCCAGCGTGTCCAGAAGCGGCGGGGGCGGTGCCCGGCGTCGCGGCGGCGCGGCGGTGGGAAGGTGAGCCAGGCGCCGACGAAGCAGTCCAGGGTCCAGAGCAGGGCGATGATGCCGAAGATCCAGGTGCCGATGGTGCCCAGGGCCAGGGAGTGGTGCAGGCGGTAGACGAAGGGCATCAGGTTGGCGAGGCCCTGGCTCAGGTCGCCCCACAGGCGGCCGCCGAGGATCTGGCCGGTGTAGGGGTTCACGAACACTTCGTCGATGGGTAAGGCCGCTGCGTCCGGTTTGGCGCTGAGGAAGAAGCGCACCGGGCTGTGGGCGTCCGGGGGCGCGAGCATCATCCAGTGCACGTTGGCGTCCGGGTAGGCGGCGTCCACCTGGTCGCGCAGGGCGAAGGGCGAGAGCGGTTCGCTGTGCGCGGCCGGGGGCTCCACCTGCAGCCACTGCGGGTTGATCAGGGCGTCGAGCTCGTAATACCAGACCAGCAGCGCGCCGGTGAGGCCGGCGATGATCAGGAAGCCCGCCATCACCAGCCCGACGTAGCGGTGCAAGACGACGAACCGCTGTCGCATCCTCATTCAGAGCAGCCCATCAGAACAGGTACTTCACGCGCGCCAGGTAGGTGCGGCCTTCTTCGCGGATCACGCCGTCGAACGAGCCGGGGGAGAAGATCTCCTCGTCGGTGACGTTGTTGAGCAGCAGGTCCAGTTGCAGGGCGTCGGTGACGGCGTAGTAGGCGCCCAGGTCCACGCGGGTGTAGGCGGGCAGGGTGACGCTGTTGTCCGCGTTGGCGGGGCGTTCGTCCACGTAGGCGACGGTGCCGCCCAGGCTCAGGCCGGTGACGGCGTTGAGGTAGTAGCGGCTTTGCAGGGCGGCGGTGTGCAGGGGCACGTTAACGAAGCGGTTGCCTTCCAGGGTGTCGTCGTCGGTGCGCAGCACTTCGGTGTCGGTGTAGCCGTAGCCGGCGCTGAGGTAGAGGTTGCTGGTGGCGTAGCCGTCCACGGTGAGCTCGGCGCCCTGGGAGCGGGCGCGGCCCTGGGCCACCAGGAAGCCGGCGTTGAACGGGTCGCTGATGGGCATGTTGTCTTTTTCGATGATGAAGCCGGCGGCGTTGATGTTGAGGCGGCCGGCGGTGACGCGCACGCCCGCTTCGTATTGCACGCTTTCTTCCGCGTCCAGGGGCTGGCGGCCGGAGGTGGTGCCCTGCTGGGGCACGAAGGCTTCGTTGCGGCTGGTGTAGAGCGAGGTGCTGTCGGTGAGGTCGTAGACCAGGCCGAGCTGGGTGGTCCAGGCGGTTTCACCGAGTTCGGCGCGGGTGACGGTGTCGCCGGCCATGAAGTCGGTGGTTTTTTGGGATTGCTCCGCGTCGGTGTAGCGCAGGCCGGCGAGCAGGGTCCACTTCTCGGCGAGGGTGATGCGGTCCTGGATGAAGCCGGCGAGGATGCGGTCGGTCTGGGTGAAGCCGCGGTCGCGGGCCTTCGTGCCGAGATCCATGGGGCCGTACACCGGCTCATACAGGTCGATGGGGTCGACCAGGAACACCTGGGTGGGGCGGGTGCTGTCGGATTCCCGGTAGTTCACGCCGGCGATAAAACGGTGGGTCATGCCGGCCAGGGTGGCTTCGCCGCTCAGGTCCAGGATCACTTCGTGGTCGGTTTGTCGGGCGTCGTCGCTGGCGAAGATGATGCGGTCGAGGGTGCGGAAGTCCGCGCCCAGGCCGAACGGGGCGTACTCCTGGAACGTCTGGTCGTTGCGGGTGTAGGCGTAGCTCAGGCGGGCGTCGATGGTGTCGGTGATCGCCTGGGTGAGCCGGGTGTTCAGGTAGAGGGAATCCCGCTCGGTGGTGGCGTCTTTCCAGG
>Ga0208014_1000401_pt1 | contig 18647 bp, 18 predicted proteins | sample 25_taG_FD_184099 | JGI IMG/M metagenome (GOLD analysis project Ga0208014, IMG submission 184099) | Marine viral communities from Cariaco Basin, Caribbean Sea - 25_WHOI_OMZ (SPAdes) (version 2) | ecosystem: Environmental > Aquatic > Marine > Oceanic | place: Caribbean Sea: Cariaco Basin...
TCGGGGTCCTAAACTTTAATCCCTGACCCTTTCAGATTTATCAAAAACACCTAAATTTGCACCCAATAAATAAGGCCTCATACCTGCCTGCCGTCAGGCAGGGTTCAACGGATATAATATCCTCCGATTCCTCGGGGTCCTAAACTTTAGATCCCTGACCCTTTCAGATTTATCAAAAACACCTAAATTTGCACGCAATAAATAAGGCCTCATACCTGCCTGCCGGGAGGCAGGGTTCAACGGATATAATATCCTCCGATTCCTGGGGGTCCTAAACTTTAGATCCCTGACCCTTTCAGATTTATCAAAAACACCTAAATTTGCACCCAATAAATAAGGCCTCATAGTTCAACGGATAGAATAGAAGTTTCCTAAACTTTAGATCCAAGTTCGATTCTTGGTGAGGCTACGAAATAGTCGGTAGTATTTAGACGGTAGTTGGTAGTCGGTAGACGGTAGAGGTTGTTGCTTCAATTTTATTACTATCCGTTGTCCGAGCGGAGCCGAGGAAATAGTTGGTGGTTTTTGTATTTAGTCGTTGGTCGTTAGTCGTTAGTCGGTAGACGGTAGTCGGTAGAGGATGTCGCTTCAATTTTATTACTATCCGAGCGAAGCCAAGGAAATGGTTGGTGGTTTTTAGTATTTGGTCGTTAGTCGTTGGTCGTTAGACGGTAGTCGGTAGTCGGTAGAGGTTGTTGCTTCAATTTTATTACTATCCGTTGTCCGAGCGGGGCCGAGTACCGAAAAAATTCGTTAAAAAGATTAAACTTCGTTTTCGGTCAACTCTATTTTAGCCTGTTTTAGTTTGGGATCATACGTATATGTCCCACTATAGGATGGACAACAATGGGCATCATTGTTGGTATAAAGGTGGAAACTTCCTGTAATCATCCTATCCTTATAATTTATTGAAATACTGTTTTGGAGATAATTGTCCGTGATCTCCTTCAGACTGTATACAGTTTTGCGTTTTTCGTTGTAATCGGCAAGGATGGCTTTTTGGATTTCATCGGCAACATATGGATCGGTTTTGCCATTACTGTAGATTATTTTGGCAAATGAAGGTGTACCTCCATTATGACCCGTGCAATTGGTGCTATTAAAGTATAGTAGAACATCTTCCCCACCATCGTCATCGAAATCTGCGTTTGCCGTTTTGATGCTATCGCGATCTTTTGGAAAACCATCTAGTTGGTTTTCATTTTGACCGGTCCATTCTTTTCTTTTTTCAATATCCACATCCTCATAGTTACATGGTTCGCCCAGAGTTTTATTGGAGATCAGTTCATTTTTCCAAGTTTCTATTTCTTGGTCAATATCAATTTTGGACGGAAGCGCCGTCACTTCCGGTGAATCTTCGGCAGCTGCATCCTTTCTATGCTGACCGCAACTGATAATAATTGCAGATACTGATAAACCCAATGTAATTTTCTTGATTGCGGTGACCATAACCGAGGTTTTTAAAATTTTAATGTAAAATAGGATATTTTCCTCAGCGGGGAAATTTTTTATAACTTTAATAATTCTGTAAGGTTTTCTTCGCTGTTGAATATTTAATTTCATCCCGGACGAAAGGAATTGTTTTATGAGGGAAAATGTAATTTCTGCCTTGATTATTGTTGGAGTGCTAATATTGGTGGGCGGTCTTTGGCTGGCCTATGAAAATCCTGCGCTCAATCCGCGGTTGAACAAGGAAACTTATAAAATAATAAGAAAATGGGATATGCCCGAGGATCTGGAGGAAATTTCAGGTATCAGTTATGTTGCCGAAAATAAAATTGCCTGTGTCCAAGATGAAGTTGGCATTATTTTCATATACAACCTGGAAACCAATCTAGTGGATAAAAAGATCAATTTCGAAAAATCCGGTGATTATGAAGGAGTCGCAATCGTGGACAGTACGGCATATGTGGTTGTTAGCAACGGAAAAATATATGAAGTAAGCAATTATCTAGAACCTACATTTGAAACCAGGGAATATCAAACTCCTTTTTCCGGGAAGAACAACATTGAATCCCTTACCCCCGATTTAAAGAACAACAGACTGCTCTTGGCGGTAAAGGATTCCGATCCCAACAGTAAAAAATTTAAGGGTATTTATGCTTTTGATCTTGATTCAAAAGAAGTCTCCTTAAAACCGGTTTATAAAATTCCGATGGACGATCCAATTTTTAATACTGGGTCGAAAAAAGACAGAAACAGGGAATTTTATCCTTCAGATATCTCCATTAATCCTAAAAACGGTGACGTGTATGTGTTGGAAGGCAAAAATCCTAGACTTTTAATAATGGACAAAGATGGAAAGCCCTTGCGTCTTCATATTCTGAATAAAGAATCTTTTCCCCAGCCAGAAGGGGTGACCTTTGCGCCAGATGGAACCTTGTATATTTCCAATGAAGGAAAAAAGGGGATGGCGAATATCATGGAGGTGGAGTTGAAGGATAGTCGGTAGTCGGTAGTCGGTAGTTGTAGTCGGTAGGCGGTAGTTGGTAGTCGGTAGTTGGTAGGTGGTAGGCGGTAGTCAGTAGTCAGTAGTTGGTAGTCGGTAGTTGGTAGACGGTAGGGGGTAGTCAGTAGTCGGTAGTTGGTAGTTGGTAGTTGGTAGTCGGTAGTCGGTAGTCGGTAGTCGGTAGTTGGTAGTCGGTAGTCGGTAGTCGGTAGTTGGTGGTAGGTAGTTGGTGGAAGGTAGTTGGTAGTCGGTAGTTGGTGGTAGGTAGTCGGTAGTCGGTAGATGGTAGACGGTAGATGGTAGACGGTAGTCGGTATTTTAGGATGTTTGGGAGAACTCGAAAATATGAGATCCGACTAAAAAACACGGGATAATGACGAGTGAATAAACGCATCATATCCCGCATCCAGTTTCTAATTTCCAAGATTACTATCGAAATTCCAATTATTAATTGTCCTTCAGATTTTTCAACATTATTTCGGTCATTTCATCAAGGGAAATTTTGCTTTTCCATCCCCAATCATTTCTTGCCTCGCTATCGTCTATGCTTTGTGGCCAGCTGTCGGCTATTGCCTGACGGAAGTCTGGTTCGTAGGAAATTTTGAAGTCGGGAATATGTTTTTGGATGCTGGCAGTTATTTCTTCTGGGTCAAAGCTCATTGCTGCCAGGTTATAGGAACTTCTAATTTTGACATCTTCCTTGTCAGCTTCCATAATTCCCACCGTAGCCCGAATGGCATCGTCCATAAACATCATAGGCAGCGTAGTTTCCGCATTTAGAAAGCAGACGTATTTTTTCTGCCTTAGGGCCTGGTGATAAATATCCACGGCGTAATCGGTGGTTCCGCCTCCGGGAGCCGTTTTGTAACTGATAAGTCCAGGATATCTGATACTGCGAACATCCACTCCATAACGGTTGTAATAATATTCGCACCACCGTTCTCCTGTTTGTTTGCTTATGCCGTAAACGGTGCTGGGTTCCATAACTGTACGCTGGGGCGTATCCACTTTGGGCGTGGTAGGTCCAAACACGGCAATGCTGGAAGGCCAGAATACTTTTTCAATTTTTTTGTCTTTGGCAAGGTTAAGAACATGGAAAAGCGAATCCATATTTAGGTTCCAAGCTTGCATCGGTACCTTTTCGGCAGTGGCAGAAAGCATTGCTGCCATAAGATATACATCGGTTATTTGATAATTCCCAACAATTTTCTCAATCGCTTGGGCATCCATGGCATTGAGGGTTTCAAAGGGTCCGCTTTCCATGAGCTCTGTATTTCCTTCCCGGATGTCTGCGGCAATAACATTGGCACTGCCATATTTAGACCTTAAAAAAACTGTTAACTCTGTACCTATCTGGCCACTGGCCCCAATTATCAAAATTCGCTTATTCATATAATTTTATTGTTCTATAACCGAGCGCAAAGGTACAAATTTCAAGGGCTTTCAAAGTCAAAAAAAATATATGTCATTTGGTTAAGAACCAGTATCTTTGTAGGCTTTTAAAACTCTATGCGGTTTATCTTTTTTCTTTTATTGCTTGCGGGAACTATCATTTCCTGCAAAAATTCCAATTCAGAAGACGAAATTACGGATACCCAGATTGAGGCAGATGCTGTTTATGGCAATGCCAATTACGGTTTTCCCGAACTGTCCTTACCGGCAAAGGAACAGGCCATACATTGGGGAATTTTGGAAGATCTTTTGTCCACAACCAGGAAAATAAACGGGGGAAACTATCAGGATATCAAAAATGGTTCCGAATTGCTTACCCAATATTCCGATTCCCTATTTGCTAAAATTCCGGATACACTTAATACAAACCCCATCCATAGCCGGTTAATGGTATTAAAAACCCGTGCGGCACTCTTGTATCAAAATTTCCACAGGGATAATATGGATTCCACAGGGTTGCAACAGTCGGTTTCGGAAATGAATATGGCTGTCAAAAATCTGATAGTGCAATTGAACGAGAAATTCCAGAAGGACAAAATCGATTCGCAGCGCATTGACAATGAGAAAAGGGAATTGAAAGGACAGCAGAGTTTCCGGGACTCCATAATGGAATTGGAGCGGAAGGACCAAAAAAAAGGATGAGTGTAACATTTTAAATGAATATGCTACCAATGACTATTGGTTGTTAAAAAACCGAAAACCATTATATTAGCCCTGAATAAATAAAAATAAAAAGGAAGAGGTAAGTGGGCCCTATTTCTTCAGTTTAAAAAAATCCAAATCAAAAAATACAGATGAAAAGTAAATTTTTAAAACCTGCTTTAGCTGTCGCGGTTATTGCGGTCTCAGTAGTTGCTTGTAAGGAAAAAACCGTAGTTGCCAAAACCGATACCGAACCACACGGTATTATTTTGGAAAATATGGATACCACAGTAAGTCCAAAAGTTGATTTTTACGGTTATGTAAACGGCAACTGGATGAAATCCAATGAAATTCCCGAAGATCAAACCCGATGGGGTTCATTCAACATTCTAAGAAAAAATACCGATGTTGATGTTCTGAACATTTTGGAGAAAGCACAGAAAAGCGGGAAATATTCACCTGATACAGACCAAGCCAAAGCCTTGATGATCTACGAAAGCAAACTGGATACGGTGGCTAGGGATAAGGCAGGAATTACGCCTTTGCAACCAACTTTGGACAAAATTGCCGCGATGAGCAGCATGCAGGATTTCCAGGCATTAATGAGCAAGGATGCAGTTTCCGTTTCTCAACCTTTCTTTGGAGTAGCAGCTTACTCGAATCCCAGCAATAGTGCGATCAATGCCGCTTACCTTAGTCCTGGAAGTCTGGGACTTCCCGATCGTGATTTTTATACCAATACCGATCCTGCTTCGGTTAAAATCCGTGAGCAGTACAAGGATTATATTGTAAAAATGCTACAGTTTCTAGGAGACTCGGAAGAATCTGCACGCAAACAGGCCGAAACTATTTTAGCTTTTGAGACCAAATTGGCCACGCCCAGATTGGACAAAGTAGAGAGCCGGGATTTTAGAAAATTCAACAATCCAAAGAGCATAGCCGAACTTCAAAAAATGGTTCCCCAAATTAAATGGGAACAGGCCTTTAAGGATATGGGCATCAGCAAGGATATGGACACCATCATCGTTATGGAACCCAAGTATATGGAAACCGTAAAACAGCTATTTGCCAAGCCTGATTTTGATACTTGGAAAACGGTGATCCGTTGGTCCACGTTAAACAATTCGGCTGGAATTTTGAGTACCGATGTGGATCTGGCCCATTTCGATTTTTATGATAAAACCTTAAACGGGGCCATAAAGCAAAGACCTGCCAATGAAAGAGCATTGGCCACTGTAAACGCTACGGTAGGTGAGGCGCTTGGTAAACTTTATGTTGACGAGATGTTTCCACCGGAAGCCAAGGAGAAGGCGGAAAAAATGATCAAGAATATTATTGCTGCTTATAAGGATAGAATCCATAACATAGATTGGATGAGCGATAGTACAAAAGTAAAAGCCATTGAAAAACTGGATAAGTTTATTGTAAAAATCGGTTATCCCGATAAATGGAAGGACTTTTCCAAAATGGGCGTTAAGGAAGGAAATACCTTTTATGACAATATGGTGGCCGTTCGAACCTGGGCCAAGAAAGATAACTTGGATAAGATCAACGAACCTGTGGACCGCACCGAATGGGGCATGAGTCCACAGACAGTAAACGCTTATTTTAATCCATTTAATAATGAGATCGTATTCCCCGCAGCCATTCTTCAGCCACCTTTCTATGATTACAAAGCTGATGAGGCTGTAAACTATGGTGGTATGGGCGCGGTGATCGGACACGAAATCTCCCACGCTTTTGATGACAGCGGCGCTCGATTTGATGCCGACGGAAACCTTAAAAACTGGTGGACGGATAAAGATCTTGAGAATTTTACCCAACGTGGGGATAAATTAGCGGATCAATACAGCAAAGTAGAGGTCTTGGATAGTGTATATATTAACGGAAAATTCACGCTCGGTGAAAACATTGGTGATCTAGGTGGGGTTCTTGCCGCTTATGATGGGTTACAGCGTTATTATAAGGAAAATGGCCGTCCGGACAATATTGATGGTTTTACTCCGGAACAGCGTTTCTTTATGAGTTGGGCCACTGTTTGGCGTACCAAAACCCGTGATGAAGCACTGCGCAACCAAGTCAAAACAGATCCACATTCACCCGGAATGGTACGTGCTACACAACCTTTGTTGAATGTGGATGCTTTTTATGAAGCGTTTGATATCAAAGAAGGCGACCCGATGTATCTTGCCCCGGAGGATAGGGTTCGTATCTGGTAGATTTTAAATATAATTCTGAATTTATGAGGAGCTGTAAAAGGCTCCTTTTTATTTTAAATCACTGTTTTAGAGAAAACTAGACCGTCCTAATTTCTCGGTACTGCGAGAATCTAGAGCCAAGACTAGATTCGTCAGGGGTGGAAATTGCGCACTTTAAAATTTAAGAGTATTCTTATTCCATATTTCGGTTTGTTTCAGTTGAATAATATGGAATTTCATTTTTAAGCTATTCGCTGAAAGTTTTATGAGCTTGACTTTAGCGGTGTCATCAAAATTTAAACTGCCACAATATTATAAAATAGAAACCTTGAAGGTATAATCTAGAACCGACTTCAAATTAACCGAATCTACTTGTTTAAACATTTCCTCGGAATCGTTTTCGGCAAAAGTGGGTGGTTCCAAACCAAGCTCTTTGGCTTTATCAATATAATATGCGGCTTTTTTTGGATGGTGCGGATTTACAGCATTAAAAACATAACCAAAAGCATCTTGTTTTACTATTTGAATAAGGATGTCGATACAATCCTCACGGTGAATCAAATTTACAGGCGCGTTGCCATCTGCCAATCCTTTGCGGGCTGCAAGGAATTTTGCCGGCTGACGACTGCCACCGATCAACCCGCCAAAACGGACAATGGTGGTTTGTAAACCTCCTGAATGTATAAATAACTCCTCAACTTGGCGAAGTTGTTTTCCTGCAATGGTTTCGGGTTGTGGTTCGTCATTTTCGGGCATTTCACCTTGTGAATCGTCCTAAACCGAAGTACTGGTGACCAAAATGGTTTTAGTTTCTGAAGTATTCTTTATTCTTAGCTTTTTAACCTATTTTTAGTATTAAATAATCTGTGAATCGAATTGTTATGAAAAAATTTCTACTTCTCTTCGCAATTTTCTGTGTATCCACAATTATCCGAGCTCAAGTAACATGTATACAAGATACTCTTTCCAGTAACAAAGAGGCACTTTATTTACCATACAAAAATCTGGATTATTCCACTCATTCCTTTTGTTTAAAACTTTATGTACACGTCATTAGAAAAAGTGACGGTACAGGAGGTCAATCTGTTTCAGGTGTTTATCAGGCACTTAGTTATTTGGATGCCAGTTACAATCCACACAATATTTATTTCAAATGGAATCATCAAATTGATTATATTGATGACACCTACAAATATGAACATCCATCCGGAGCCGTATTTGATATAAATAACCATAGCGATGGACTTGATATCTATTTGTTTGACGATAATGCGGAATTGATTATTGGAACTGGAGGCGGTTCGGCAAATGAGCAAAAGACAGCAGTATTTGTAACCGGTTATTTTTTGGATAATAATACCGTAGCTATACCCTTGGCAAAATCACATGTACTTTCCCATGAGGTTGGACACGTACTTTTTTTATGGCACACCCACCATGGGACCGGTGAGAATACCAATGACCCCAGCGAATGTCCAGAATTGGTCAATGGCTCCAACTCCAATACGTGTGGAGATTATATTAGTGATACTCCCGCAGATCCTAATATGAGCTATGATGTAGATTTAGGCACCTGTAATTGGCTTGGCAGTGGCGTGGATGCAAATGGAGATCTGTATGACCCAGAGGAGCACAATATAATGTCCTACACACAACCAAAATGCATGGAATATTTTTCTCCAAAACAGAGTGTTAGAATGAAAAATGCAATGGCAAATATACCTCGGTTGCAACTTATTTCAAACTACACAACCTATGGATATCCCTGTAACACACCTGGACTTATATATTATCCAAATGCCGCGGACAACGAACTGAATCTGGATCTGCGGGAGAAACCAACTAATACATATACTTATGAATTATATAATTATTATGGGGTACTGGTGCGTTCTGGAGAGACCCAAAACGTTCTTAAGACCATAGATACCTCTGGTCTTGACGAAGGGCTTTACTTCCTTCATTTTTATGAAAATGGAGAACTAATTGTAAAACAAATGATTGTGGAACATTAATTTAATCTGTTATGAGATCTATAATTATTACGCTGTTGCTATCTTTTACCGGATTTTCGGTTTTCCCACAATACACTGCAATCCCCGATCCCTATTTTGAAAATTACCTAGAACAGCACGGTATGGGGGATGGCGTGCCCAATAACGGGCAGGTTCTTACGGCGAATATAGATACAGTGACAGAATTGTTGGTTAATATGTTAAATATAGCGGATTTAACAGGAATTGAAGATTTTATGGCTTTGGAACGGTTGGGATGCGCATTTAATAATTTGACATCGTTGGATCTCAGCAACAACCATCAACTTATCGAGATGGGTTGCACTGCCAATTCTTTAACAGTTTTGAACATAACTGGGAGCCCAAACCTTGAAATTCTCTATTGTGATGAAAATTTTTTGACGGAACTGGACCTTACCCAAAACCCAAATTTAATAGAGGTGTATTGTGATTGGAACAAGTTGACCGAATTGGATATCACCCAGAATCCAAATTTATATCTGCTTTGGTGTGATTATAATTTTATTGAAGGATTTTTTGATACTTCTCAAAATACGAATTTGAATTTTTTTACTTGTCTTTATAATAATATAACAGGGTTTGATCTATCGCATAATATAAATCTGAGAACATTTGGTGCTGCCTCCAACCCAATTGAGGAATTGGACGTGCGCAATGGCAGCAACGAAAATATGCAGACATTTGACGTTACAGATTCCGATGGGCTAAAATGCATCCTCGTGGACGATGCCAATGCCACCTATCTGAACGATTGGCTAAAAGACCCCGGAACAACCTTTGTAAACAACCAGCAGGAATGTGATGCGTTAGGAGTAGCAAATGCAATGCTCCAAAATTTTACTATGTACCCCAACCCAGCAACCAACGAGGTTATGTTAAACCTTCCCAACCAAGGGGTTGATGGGTTGGTTGTAACGGTAGCCAACAATTTAGGTCAAGTTTTGGAAAGAAAAGAACAATTGGAAAATACTGTCATACAATTAGATGTTTCGGAGTTTTCTTCTGGAATCTATTTTGTAAGGCTAGAATCCAACAACGGAACCAAAACCAAAAAATTGGTAGTGCAGTGAGAGTTGCATTTTTTTTAAAAATAATCAAAGTAGCTGAAAAAACTTCATCTTTGTTTTAAATGGAAACTTTGAAAGTAAAATCTAAAATTGCCTTCAAACTAACCGAATCCACCTGTTTGAAAATTTCATCTAGATCCTCATCAGCGAAGGTTGGCGGCTCCAAACCCATTTCCAATGCTTTTTGAATATAGTAATCCGACTTTTTGGGATGGTCTGGATTTACTGCATTAAAAACATAACCAAAAACATCCTGTTTTACTATTTGAATAAGGATGTTGATACAATCCTCTCTGTGAATTAAGTTTACTGGCGCGCTGCCATCTGCCAATCCTTTGCGGCCTGCAAGGAATTTTGCCGGCTGACGACTGCCCCCGATCAATCCGCCAAAACGGACAATGGTGGTTTGTAAGCCTTCTGAATGTATAAATAACTCCTCCACTTGTCGAAGTTGTTTTCCTGCAATGGTTTCAGGTTGTGGTTCGTCAGTTTCCGTAACGCTGCCTTGAGAATCGTCGTAAACCGATGTGCTGCTAACCAGAATCACTTTCCGAACAGATGAGATCATAATTTCTTTGAGGAAATTTGCCATTTTCAAAACGAAATCAGCGCCGGTATTTCTCCTCAGTCCTGGAGGAATCATAATAATCAGGCAATCAACATCACTTAATAAAGCTTTCACTTCGCCCTTTATTCCCATTTCGGAAATTTCCATTGGATAGGCAGTGTAGTCATGTTTTTGCAGTACACCTGCTTTTTCAACAGAACTTACAGATCCTTTTACAATATAGCCTAGACCTGACAATCGATGGGCCAAAGGTTGCCCAAGCCAACCCATTCCGGCAATGGCGATATTTTTATTCATTTAATAAAGTGTTTAGTTAATGGGACAGAATACTATCCCTTAATTTCTTTTGCAAAACTAATGAATCCACCGAAAAGGTCCTTTTTACCGCGATAGCATCGGTAATTACAAAAGGTTTTGGCATCATATAATCTGGTCGTTCCTCGATCTTGAATAATGGATTGGACATAAGATCAAAGGAATATTCCATAAGCCTGAAGGTTGGATGTGCCTCTTTTTCCGCAGTAAATCTTACTCTCAGTGAGTCGTTGTTGGAAACAAAGAATTGAATTAGCGCATCGTTTTTGGTGCCGCGATATAGTTTAAGTGAATCCTGTGTCTCCATTTTTTGGCCGTTGAACTCCAAGTTTTGAAAGCTCGTGTTTCCGAGATTGTAAAGGTCGATTTTGTTAACGTGTCGCTGGGGTGCGATGATAAAATACACCTTTCGCATATTGCCAATAAGGGTATCTTCTTTTAAGATAATATCGAAGTCGGGAATTGCCACATTGGGTGCCGGTGACGCGTAGGTGAAGTTGATGCCGTATTTACTGTAGGAGGCTTCTTTTAGATATTCTGATGCCTCTGCTGGATTTTCGCCCAAATATTGTTTTGTCCAATCGTCTATTTGTTTGTCATAGGTGAGCCACAATGTCTGTTCTGAATCCAAATCCGAATAATAAACCAAACTATTGGGTTTTCTGCGCTCCTCGGAATAATCGCTTTTGGTATGCGCAACCACCAAAAAGGAAACTGCCAAAAGAAAACAGATGCCTGCCAAGAGGTTTTTTCTTTTATAATATGCAAATACCGGCCAGAGAAGTGCAAAGAGCAGGACGGTAAAAACACAACTTATAAAAAGCATTTTTAATCCCAGTCCTACGGGAAAAAATTGGATAAGCGGGGCGAAAATAAAAATTGCGGGAACACCTAAAATTGCAGCTATAACCGGGTTGAGTCGTATTTTGAGCAGCATTAAAGTAAAGGACAGGAGCCCAAAGAATACGGGAATTATAAAGAAGGCCGCTCCCTTTAAAAGTATTGCGATTGCTACGTTCAATAAAAGCCAGAAAACAAGCGGTGCGACATAAAATGAAGCCGCATTTTCCTTACTGAGATATCTTTTATAGAAATTAAAGCAAATAGCAAGTGAAAGAAAAACGAAAAAGGCAATATACCAATGACCATTATAGGTAAAGCCCTGTTGTATGTCCAGATATTGAGGATAGATGAGCAAAAGTAACTTCCAGCCCACAAAACCAAATATGCCGCTTACGATCAAGGAAAGCAAAAACGGGAGAAAACCTTTGGCTATTTCTTTTCCCTTTACTCTTCGCTTATAGAGTCCGATAACTATAAGTAGCAGCAACCACAAAATGGCCACAATCAGCATTGGCAATATCCACGCAAAGGGATAGCTCACCATTCTCACTAATGGAAAATTAAAGTAAACATCATCCGTATCGGATTTTAGATTGGAAAGGTCGGCATCTGCGAAATAGTGAATAAGGGGGAGCAAGTAGCTGCCTTGGTGCATCAGGCTGTTCCAATCCAGATGGTACATATTGTCGTTTGCAGTATGGTAATTGAAATGGCTGTCAATAAATGCAAAGAAAAAGCTATCGATATCGCCATCTTCCCTGAATATGGTGGAATCGGTATCGTTGGGAAGCATTTTATAAACGCTGTACATCAACGAAGAAGCGACGGGAAATTGTGGATTGGCTTTTGTGAATTCTTTGATTAGTTGGGAATTTCCACCGTTGGTCTCCACGATCATATTGCTGGGTCCGCTGGTGCCACGCGCCTCGAAGTTGAGAACAAGTCCCACATTTTTTGCCCACGGGTGTTCCTTTACGAAAAGTTTGGCCCCATCCAGGCCTAATTCCTCGGCATCGCTAAAAAGAATAATAATATCATTTTTCGGTCTTTTTCCGGAGGCCAAATAAGCACGAAAACTTTCAAGAATAGTAACCAAACCGCTACCATCGTCACTGGCGCCAAAGGAGGGCACAGGAGCGCTGTCGTAATGGGATAGCAGCAACAGCGCTTTTCCTTCATCTGTTCCTTTTATTCGGGCAACAATATTTATGGGCCTGTTGAGCGTTTTTGATGTGGGATTTAAGCTGTAGCCTTCCTGTACATGTGGCTCCAACCCAAGTTTACGAAGTTCGAAGATCAAAAATTTGCGGACCTCTGCATGCCCCGGGGAACCCAAATAGTGAGGGGCTTTTGCAATTTCTTCCAATGGGGTAATGGCCCGGTCAACCGAAAATTGGGCTGCGGCAAAATTTTCCTCCTCATTATAATGGGGCATCAATCCATAGAAACTGAAAAAAGTGAGGAACACAATCAACAGCAGCGATATTAAGGCATAAACGGATTTCATCGGTAGGAAGTTTTTGTTAAAAATACAATTTTAATCAAGAGAAATAATACACATCATCAAACAGTAGTTTTGATAGTATAAAATTCTGTATATTAGGGGTTCACGAAAATCTAGAATTATGGGAATCAAAAGTTTTATTGGCAAAAGATTGAAGTCCAAGAAAGGTTTTTCGGAGAATATTAGAGTTTCCGATTTTATGACCCGGAAGCTGATCACGTTCAAACCTCAACAGGGAATTATGGAAGTGATGGAAATCCTGCTTCGGAAGAAAATCTCGGGCGGCCCTGTAGTTAATGATAAAAATGAGCTTGTTGGAATGATTTCGGAAGGGGATTGTTTAAAGGAAATAAGTGATTGCCGGTACCACAATTTGCCCGTGGAGGAGATAAAGGTGGAACAACATATGATAAAAAATGTGGATACCATTGATGGGGAAATGCACGTTCTTGATGCGGCAAACAAATTCCTTGAAACTAAACACCGAAGATTTCCCATCCTTAAAAATGGAAAATTGGTTGGACAGATAAGTCAGAGTGATGTACTTAGGGCGGCAATGCACTTAAAGGGCCAAACTTGGTAAAAATTGTCTTGAATAATTTTCTCTTTTTTGCGAATACTGGTTTTAGAATGGTCAAGAGGCTCTAAACTTGACATTCGTATTTATAATTTCTCGGTCAAATATCTTGAAAGGATAATATTATTATGATGAATGTTATGTCCAACTATGATAAATCCCAAAGCTTTTGGAGTAAATAGCCCTCCGTTGGCTCGTCCCTGAAAATCCATCATCTTTGATGACATTCCCAAATATAAGGATTGGGTTCCCTTCCTTACACTCTCATATTCATTCTGAAGTTGTAATATACTGTTTGAGCGCGGTTTAATGTTTTCGATATAAGCATTTTCATCAAAACCTGGCAGTTCGGTTTGGTCCATTCGCGAGAAACGGAAGGCTCGATAGCTAAAAATCCGTTCCACATCAATTATATGTTGCAATACTTCTTTTACTGTCCATTTATTAGGCAGGTAACTATAATCTTCCATTGTAGGCGTAATCATCTTAAAAAGGCTCAAAGTAGATTCCATACTTTTTTGGAGTTCTTGAGCCAAATCCTGCGAATCTGAAAGCCTTATATATTTATAATAATATTCAGGAATAAAGGGGAAAATTTTTCTGGCATTCATTTCAAATACATTTTGGTTTTAAAAATATGGTTGGTTAATATGGATTGATAAAAAATAATTTTTACCTCATATAGAATATGTTTTTCTGAAATATTGATTAAAAAAATTGTGATTTACTCAAACAAATTTAACATTACATGTAAGACTCTCGATTTTCTCTTCTTTAAATTTAACCGTATTAATTTTAAAACATAAATGGTTATGAAAAATAAAATCGAAAATAATCAATGTAGATCTAATTCCGAATACAATGGACGGAGAAGGTTTCTCAAAATTGGCGGCGTCGCTTTAGTTGGTTCGGGACTATTATTTATGGGCGGTTGTAGTAGTGATGATGATGGTCAACCCACAAATCCGGATGTTTTCGATTTGGGCAGTGGCAATCTCGGTATTCTAAATTATGCTTATGCATTGGAACAGTTGGAAGCTGCCTTCTATACTAAAGTGGTTCAGGGAGGATATTTTTCCAGTGCCTCCGCCACGGAAAGGGAAATTTTTACTGATATCCAAAACCACGAAATAATCCACCGGGATTTTTTTAAAACTGCTATCAGCGCTGCAGTGGATGCCAATCAGGTACTCCCAGAACTTGAATTCGATTTTTCCTCTGTAGATTTCGGAAGTAGAGATGCCGTATTGGGCCTCTCACAGGTACTGGAAGATACGGGAGTTCGTGCATATAATGGCGCGGGCCAGTTGATTGATGTGAGTAATGACGCTGGGAAAACCTATTTACTTCTGACAGGTAAAATTGTTTCTGTGGAAGCGCGACATGCATCTGCCATCCGTGACCTAATTAATCCGGGCAGTTCATACTTTGCCGGCGATGACATTCTTGTGGGAATTGGTGGCACCGGACCTGCTTTCGATAGGGCGGCAACTCCTCAGGAAGTACTTAATGAAGTGATTGCAACTGGATTTTTGAAAACCCAGTTTACGGCCAACAATCTGCCAACCTCCTAATTATTAATCTTCACTAAAAACTATTCTTATGAATTTTACAAAAATATTGGATATCCTTTCAAACGAGTCAATTCTAAACGTAAAAGGCTCACGAAGGGATTCTTTTCAGCAATTTAAAAGCGTAGGTAAAAATGTGGCTTTGGCCTCTATACCATTCGCACTTGCCTCCGTTAGCCCGAAAACACGGGCCGCCACTAATTCTATGGCCATGGGCGCCATGATGGGTTCTAACGAGGATGTTTTAAAATTTGCCTTGACCCTGGAATATCTGGAAAGGGAATTTTATCAAATGGGGCTGGATAGCGGAGTAATCCCAGCGGAAGATGAAGAAGTTTTTACTACCATCTCCAAACATGAGAATGCACACGTTACCTTTCTATTGGGCGCTCTGGGCCTGCAGGATGGTGACTTGAAACCAGTTTTCGATTTTTCTGGTGCTCCCGGGGGGCTTAATCTGGATCCATTTAATGATTACGCCGTTTTTATGGCATTGGCCCAAGGATTTGAGGATACTGGCGTAAGAGCCTATAAGGGACAGGCTGGTGCGCTGGCAAACAGTAATGATCTTTTGACCTATGCCTTGCAGATCCATTCGGTAGAGGCGAGACATGCTTCGGAGGTAAGAAGAATGCGCGGTGAAAAGGGTTGGATAACCAAATCCGAGAATACCTTACCGTCTGCTTTTCAAGCAATTTATGGTGGCGCTACTCCAGAAAGCAACACTGTACAGGGGGGCGTGGAATTGAGCGGAATGTTCAACAGTCAAGGAGGAGACAAAGCACTTACTGAAGCGTTTGACGAGCCATTGACTATGGATGAAGTAAATACCATTGCCAGTATTTTTATCGCTTCCTAAAATAGTAGATACTTTTCTTTATTAAATCCCGGGACACCGGGATTTTTTATTGGTGTTATCCATTAAAAACTATAGTAAAATTTTTAATAAAGGTTTTACAAACGCCTTCAATATATAATTTTCTATTTTACTGAATTACCAACTTCTGGCTTAATATTTCTTAGTGCTTGTGTCACGTGCCGGCTGTTGTGATATATTACTACCCGAAATGTATCGCCCAATCGTAATTTTATATATTTGGATATTGATATGGCGGTTTTAATCCTTGTCAGATCAACATTCCGGGAGGTACGCAATAAATTTAGAAGTTTGTCTTGTTGTTCTAAAAACGTATCCAAAACGCTGCGATCAAGGTTGCTATGAATTGGATCCATTGATTTAAAAGTTTTCATTTTATTCATTTTTTCCTTAGGCATCATGCTTTTGGCAAAATAATTACCCAACAAACCACTTTCAAAATCAGCGGATTTTTCAAACTTTCCTTTAGAAATGCATCGGGTAATTTCAGGAATGTAGAAATCCCCATACCGATTTAAATGTTCGATGCATTCCAATATGCTCCAACTTTTATCGTTTTTCTTATTATTTAATTCTTCCGTTGATAGGTTTTGGACAGCTATAACTTCCCGGATGTTTTTCCGAGTAAGTTCCGTAAGCTCCGCAATCAATTTATCTGCCTTCATATAAATACTTATGTTTGACAAACTTCCTACTTTATAATAAATAAGTCATTGATTGAAATCAAGATTTTTTTAGTCTCGACAGTGTTTCTGGGGTCATTCGTAAATAGGAAGCAATATGTTTGTTGGGGATTTCCTGGAATAATTTGGGGCTTCTTTGCAATACGCGTTTGTAACGTTCTTTTGGGGAAGATGTCAATATATCTTTTTCCCTTTCCAGTTGTTGCAGAACCAGTTGTTCCAGAATTTGGTTCCAGAGCGCCTTGTTTTCCTCGTTCTGGTTCATAAGTTTAATATAGCTGCTCTTACCAATCACCCTTAGACGGGTCTTCTTAAGGGTTTGAATGTATAAATCGGAAGGATTTTCCGTAATAAAACTATCCAAAACGGTTATGAAATTACCTGCATAACCAAAACGGATAGTATGTTCCTCATAATCATCTAACATAAAAATCCTTAAACTACCCAATTCGAGGTAATAGAGATTGGTATCGACGGTGCCGGAAACTTTTAAATATTCGTTTCTTTTTAGAACAATATCTTTTTCCCATAACCCAGCTTCATTAATTTTGGTGTATAGCTTTGCAATTGGGTTCATATAATCCGATTTGATTGTTGCGCTATATTGGGGAGAATGTTATTTGGATATCCTACTATTTATGGAGTGGCAAATTATATTTTGCCCAAGGATTTATATTTGTGGAAGGAATTTTTGGTCAGCATCTTTAACTCTGACAAAAGTTTCTCATCCTTGTACTTAAAATTAAAGCAGGATTTACCCTGCATATGCTTTTTAAGGTCCTCACTCATACTTTCCAGTAATTCCGGATAATAATAAACAGGCATTAAATGAAAAGCAACATATGATTTTTTAATTTGGGCTGCTCCAAAAAATTCGGGTTTTTTATTTGTATTAGTACTTGGAGTATTTAGATAATAGTGGTCGCTTTTATTATGTGCCACAATGAGTTTTGGTTCGTATTCTTCCAATATTAATCTTAGAGCCGTAAAAGTTTTATCGCTGTCCATTGGTGGTTTTTTATAAACTTACGGTAATAAATCTACAAACAGAATTTCAATTATAAAAATTGAAATATTGTTTGTGAGATGGAAGAATGGGAATGTGTTATGAACAAATAAAAGCTTGTTCTTTTAAATAGGAAAAGTTAACATTAGCGGATTTATTCCTAGGAATAAGGCTAAGACTTCTGAGTCCCAAAGTAAATGAGAAGAATTTTTTCCTCTACCATATTGTTCCCTGATTATTACCGCAATAGTTTGTTTTTTTTCGGGTGGATTTTCAATTCTGATATTGATTTTGTTATAATTCCAAACATTGTTTATACCATTGGCAGAAATATCCATTTTCGCTTTTCCCTTAGTGCCTACAATTCTGATTGTGGAATGGACGGATTTATTTCCGTTACTGTATTCTACTTCCCCTTTCAAAATTGCTAATCTTTCAATAGGTTTAATCTTGCCGAGTAATTGCTTAACCCTTTGAGCGGAATTTACTTTCTCAAGCGCATTATTATAAAGTCCATTATCGGCATAAGCCCGAGTCAAATCAGCGGCAATTCTGCCCATTCCTGCAGAGAAGAAAAATTTGCTTAAGATTATAATTAGCCAATTAGCGGAGCGAGCCATTTCACAGGCGCACTAACTTTTCGGTTCATACCAGACTTTAAATTTATAAAAGTGCTTCCGGGTTTTACATTTATCCGGTATTGCGATTATACATCTTAAGTTTGATTTTTAATAAATCAGTTAACTTTCAGTATAAATCAGAAAGAACAAAAGAGCGGAGTAAGGTTACTTTATACAGTGAAGCTTTAGACTTCGACAACATTGATAATCCCCGCTCTTTTACTACTTAAATCACGTTC
>Ga0208014_1000404_pt1 | contig 18512 bp, 13 predicted proteins | sample 25_taG_FD_184099 | JGI IMG/M metagenome (GOLD analysis project Ga0208014, IMG submission 184099) | Marine viral communities from Cariaco Basin, Caribbean Sea - 25_WHOI_OMZ (SPAdes) (version 2) | ecosystem: Environmental > Aquatic > Marine > Oceanic | place: Caribbean Sea: Cariaco Basin...
TCTTGCGCTCCAGCATATTTTGACTCAATACCCGAACAGTTCCGTTAAGGTAATCTACAATCTCAGCTTTATTATCTCCTGTCATGGAAAGATTTAAAACCGAAGCTCCCTGCGACTGCGGACTTACCGCCACTCCGCGGAACCTCCCCACAGTACCATCAAAATGCCGGAATTGCACATAAAAAGGTTTATCTATAACAGGAGCACGTGGTGTTGGCACAAGCTTACCATTGAAAAATGGCAAATTTATGGGCTCGTTAAGCCGGTACTCACGGCTAAACTCCCCTTCCTCGACCACCACATTGCCATATTCTTTCGTATCATAATTATATACCGAAGCATTCCCTCCGGCAAAAGTCGTGCTGAGTGTAAAGGTTTGAGGGTCTTTAAAACGAATGGTAAAAGTGGTTCCCTGGGCCTGGTAAGCAGAAGTATCGGCCACTACTTTAAAAGGAGTGAAACCGTAAGCATTCACACGTTGATACTCTCCGTCCTGTTGATAAGCAATATAGTACTGCAAGCGCTCTACCACCTCTTCATTATGTGATCTTGACCGCAAAATGGTCATGGCCGTATTCACTTTGTCTGAGGTTCCTCCCCAGTTAAAAGTGAGGCTGGTATTACTGGTAAAAAAAGGGTTTTGATCGTCTTTTATGGAAATAGAATTCCCTAGTTGATAAACAGGAAGTTTCCGTACATTATTGTAATAAGCCACTCCCAGACTTATAGCTATAGACAACAAAATTAATTGCCAGTAGCTAAAGACTTTCAGCACAAATCCTTTAAAGTCAAATGTGGAACCTACATCACTAATATGATCATCTTCATGTGCCATACATCACCGGGTAATTAATAATATTGTTGAAGTTACAAACGCTAAAATAGTCGTGATAGTACGAAAGGCTTCCAGCCCTGTAGTACCCAGCCCCAATGCTTTCTGCGGAAGCGGATTCACGATAATAAGATCGTTAGGCTGAATATAATAGTACGGCGACTTCATTGCATCAATACTGGTAAGATCAATATGGTGTCTTTTCTCCCCGCCCGGGTACTGGCGCACAATCACCACATCGGTCCTGTCCCCAAATTCAGAAATATCCCCGGCCTGGGCTATGGCTTCCATAATCGTCACCTGCTCTTTATAGATCACCTGGGTTCCTGATCCTATCTCTCCAATTGTGGTATATCTTATTCCCGCCAGCTTAACCGTGACAAAGATGTTTGCCTGTTCCTTGAAATACTTGTCTAAAAGGGCTTTTTCGATCTTCTCTCTCACCTCCTCTACTGTGAAACCCAGCACATTCACCTCGCCCAGGGTGGGCACTCGAATATTTCCATGAGCATCCACTAAGAATCCGTCATAATAAAGCCTTTCTTCTCCCGTGGCGTTAGGATTTTGCTCCCCAATAGGGTTAAACATCCCAACCACGTCCTGGTCTATTGCCTTAACCCTGATACTTAAAAGATCATTAACCTGAATTCTATAGGGTTTCTGAATTCTTTCTATAGAAATTAAACTGTCTGCCTCCTTACCATCTTCCTGCAAGTACATCAACCGCTTAGTGGGCACACAGGAAGAAACAAAAAACAGAATACTAACAACAACAATTAATTGCCTGATACTCATTTGGGACTAATAGCTTGAGACAAATATAGGTCTTGAAGGTTAATAATAAAATAATTGCATCACTAGTTTGTTAAATACTGTTAATAAAAGGCAGAAGGCTGATGTTGGTTGTGAGATTTTTACAAATACATACCGGCGTTAGATTATTCGAACTCCATTTCATCTTCAAATCCCCACATCCTCAAATCTTCAATTCTCCAAAATCTCTCTGCTAATTCTAAATTGTTAATTGATCATTGAAATACCTACTTTTGCCAAAAATAACTGCGTGAATTATTTATCTGTAGAAAATGTAACCAAGGCTTACGGAGAAAGAGAACTTTTTTCAAATCTTTCCTTCGGAATTAATGAAGGGGACAAGGTGGGCTTTGTAGCCAAGAACGGAACAGGAAAAACCTCTCTCCTCAATATTCTTTCGGGCGCCGATACTCCCTATGCCGGCAATGTGGTATATCGTAAAGATATCACCACAGCTTTTCTTCCGCAGGAACCTAATTTAGATCCGAAGCTTACGGTTGAACAAACCATCTTTGCTTCAGATAATGAAATCCTGAAAGTCATCGAGCGCTACGAAAAAGCTCTCGAAAATCCTGAAGATTCCGATGCTTATCAAAAGGCCTTCGAACAGATGGATGCCCATCAAGCCTGGGATTTTGAAACCACCTATAAACAGATCCTTTTTAAACTGAAGCTTGAAGACCTTCACGCTGTGGTAGGAAGTCTTAGCGGCGGACAAAAGAAACGTCTCGCCCTGGCCTCCATGATCCTGAATAAACCCGACCTCATCATCATGGATGAACCTACCAACCACCTCGATCTTGATATGATCGAGTGGCTGGAAGAATTCTTCCGGAAAGAGAACTTCACCATTTTTATGGTAACGCACGACAGGTACTTCCTGGAACGTGTATGTAACGAGATCGTAGAGCTTGAAGACGGGAATCTTTACACCTACAAAGGCAATTACTCCTACTATCTAAGCAAAAAAGATGAACGCATTGCTTTAGAGCAAACCAATACCGATAAAGCCAAACAACTTTTCAAGAAGGAACTGAACTGGATGCGCCGGCAACCCAAAGCCCGTACTACCAAATCCAAATCCCGGATTGACGATTTCCACGAGATCAAAGACCGTGCATCAAAACGCCGTAACGACCACCAGGTGCAACTGGAGATCAATATGGAGCGCCTGGGGAATAAGATCGTGGAGTTTCATAATGTTTCCAAAAGCTTTGGTGATCTCCAACTGCTAGATAAATTCAGTTATAATTTTCAGCCCGGTGACAGGCTGGGAATCATTGGAAAAAACGGAACGGGAAAATCCACTTTTTTAAACATTCTCACCGGCACCCTTGCCCCAGATTCGGGGAAGATCACCATTGGGGAAACCATCAAATTTGGTTACTACACCCAACGCGGAATTGAGGTAAAGGAAGGCCAGAAGGTCATTGATGTGATAAGGGAATTCGGGGATTATATTCCACTGAAAAAAGGTCGGCAAATCTCTGCACAGCAGCTTTTGGAACGTTTCCTTTTTGACCGTAAGAAGCAGTACGATTATGTAGAAAAATTAAGTGGGGGAGAAAAAAAGAGGCTTTACCTGTGTACCGTCCTTATTCAGAATCCAAACTTTCTTATCCTGGATGAGCCCACAAACGATCTTGATATTGTGACCTTGAACGTACTCGAAGACTTCCTGCTCGATTTTCCGGGTTGTCTTGTAGTGGTTTCTCACGACCGTTATTTTATGGATAAGATCGTGGACCATCTTTTTGTCTTTAAAGGAAAAACAGAAATTGAAGATTTCCCCGGAAACTATACCGATTACAGGGAATATGAAGCCAGTTCTATAGCTGAACCTACCGAAAAGACCGAAGTTTCAACAGAGAAAAAAGCCTGGAAAAAAGAGAACAGCACCTCGGCCACCCTCACCTACAACGAGCAGAAAGAATACAACAGGCTCGAAAAAGAAATCCATAACCTGGAGAAGAAAAAGAATGATGTGCAGCAAAAATTCCTTGAAGACCTAAGCCCCGACGAGATCACAAAAGCCTCCATGGAACTTGGAAAGATCGATGCTGAAATAGAGAAAAAAACCGAGAGGTGGTTTGAACTGGGAGATAAAATGGAGTAAGAGAACCCTTTCAGCTGTTTTTTAACCCTAACCCTGGAAGCGGTTGATTTCTCCTAACCCTCTTTCGGGGCTCCAAGCCGCCGAAAGGGGGTGATTGAAACTCTTTCAGCGGTTTTTTCAACCCTGAAAGCGGTTGATTTAAGGAAATTCATATCTTTAAATTAAATCCTCAATAACAAAAAGTTGCAGATTGAACCTATAGAACCAGGAAACTTCTACCACATCTACAACCGTGGAAACAATGGCTCGAATATCTTTTTCGAGGAGGAAAATTATGCGTATTTCCTGCGGCTCTATGAGAAATATATTCCTCCAATTGCTGATACCTTTGCCTGGTGCCTCATGCGTAACCATTTTCACCTACTTCTTTATCTTAAAACCGACAGCGAAATAAAAAAAGAAGATTATTTATTTTCTCCAGGTAAAGAACCCAAGAAACCCGACCCTTCCCGGCAACTCGGGCATCTTTTCAATGCCTATGCTCAGGCCATCAACAAAAAATATGGCAGAACGGGAAGTCTAATGGAGAAATCATTTGAACGAAAAAGGATCACATCTGAAGATTATCTTAAACAGATAATCTTTTACATCCATAATAATCCTGTTCACCATGGGGTTGTTGAAAGAATGAGAGAATACCCCTGTTCCTCCTATAAAATACTAATATCCGATAGTCCTACCACTTTAAAACGAAAAGAAGTTATTGAAGTATTTGGTGACTTAGATAACTTTAAGGCTTACCATGAGAGAAATGAGGGAAGGGATTTGTTTTGAACCCGATTTCGGGGCTCTAAGCCGCCGAAAGGGGTGACCGGTTGCCAACCCTTTCAGCGGTTTTTTCAACCCTGAAAGCGGTTGATTTTTCTCAAAACCCTTGGTTTCTCAAAACCCGATTTCGGAGTTCTAAGCCGCCGAAAGGGGTGATTGAGACAAGGCATGACCAAAATTTTAGTCACCGCTAAACCATCCTCTCCTCCAGCAAATCCTTCCAAATAACAAATCCTTTTCTATCATCAGAATAATCATGAAAGATACGGCTGAAATTTTTTGGCTGATTTTCAAGATATTCTTTTCTTCCTTTATTCCGAATGAAATTTAATTCCCCCTCAATATAAACTAGATATTTCTGAAGTTCATTCTTATTGAAATGCCACACATAAGTCGCTTCTTCTGTGTCTAGAGTTTCGAGCACAAGGTGGTATTGATCTATTCCTGAAATAAGGAATACAAAAGAAAACGGATCAAGGACAAAACGAAGTCTCAGGACAGTATATTCATGTTTGGTTGCTAAGTACCTTAATTGCCGGTGATGCTTGTACTTTGAATTATCTAAAAGATCCTGAAGTAAATCTTCCCCGTAACTAAAAATAGCTGAAATGTTATTTTCTGTTTGAAGTTGTTCTTTTTCCATTTCTTCACCCCCACTTTTTTTACTGAAAAGTCCTTTCTCCAAAAATCTGAATTTGACACTTTGCAGGATTTCGTCATCCAGCTCTTCCAGAGCTTTGGAAGTTGCCATTTGAGAGATAATTTTTCCCTCCTGGACTTCAGCAGAAATTTTTATCCGGACTTTTCCCGACTTCAAAACTTTAGCAAAATAAGGTTTCAGAACGTCAAACTCCGGTCTAAAAAGGTCATTTTCAACTTCAAATTCCAGTTTAAGGGCAGGGCTGGGTATTTGATAAGTAAAAGCAACTGCACCAAAGCGAAAATCAAGATCCTCCCAAAAAATATTGAGATCCTCATCAACACGAAAAATTTCTGGAGCTGTAGAATTTTTCATTGACAGTTCTTCTTCATCAAACAAAGTAACCTGCTTGTCGAAATGACGATAATAGGTATTTCTCTTCAGAAATAGTTTATTCAGGTACTCTATTTTATGATCCCGATAATCATAAATTACAGGAGTAAGCTCAGAACGCTGAACCCGACCTATGTACTGAATCAACTTTCCTTTAAAGGAAAAAGGATAAACAAGAAAAAGAGTAGAGGCATTTTGCAGGTCAGATCCTTCGCCAAAAAACTGGCCGGTGGTGATTAAAACCTGGTAATCTCCTTTTCTCAAGCTCTCCCATTTTAGGCTCCGGCTTACCTGTGAATCATCTCCGCTCAAGGTTATCGTTTCAAAGAACTGTTTAAGTAGTAGGTAAAGTATGTCTATGTGTTCTTTACGTTCAGTTAGCAAAACAACATTTCTCCCTTTCTCAACTTGAAGTGTTACATCTTCACAAATAAGCCTGTTCCTGTTTGAATCATGCACGAGTACCTTAGACAATACTTCGAAAGGATCTGTTTTTGAATTGTATGGTATATCAAGAGAAGTATTGCGAATTACTACCCTCGCCCGTTTGTAATTTTCAATTTCATGGGAATTTATATGAGCTATAAGCTCTCCCAAATATGTAAAGATCATTTTTCCGTCACTTCCTTTTCTAAAAGGGGTTGCAGTTAATCCATACTGAAAAAATGGAGTAAGTTGGGAAATCACATTTTTATAAGTTTCAGCAGGGATGTGGTGGCATTCGTCAATAATAACGGTTCCAAAGGATTGAGAGAAATCTGAATTTTCAGCCCTTTCGAGTTGTTTACCTAAACTTTGGATCATAGCCACCGTAATTAACTTTCCTCTTTTGACTTTTCCCTGTCCAATCCTACCAATTTCCCTTTTCGGAATTTCTAGAAAGCCTTCAATACGCTCTATCCACTGCTGCATTAATTGTTTCCTATGCACCACAATAAGGGCCGGTAATCCTTTATCTGCAATGATCTGCAGGCCAATAACGGTTTTTCCTGAACCCGGAGGTGCTGTAATAACTCCGAAATCTTTCCTTTTTGCTGCTGCAACAGCTTTTTTTTGATGTTCCCGCAGGGCTATTCCTGCTGAAAATTTCACCTTTTTTGGTTTTCTTCTTTTATCTATAAATTCATGGTCGACGTTCTGCTTTCTACAGAACCGGATAAATTTTCCAATAAATCCCCGCGGCAGTAGTAGATGATCACTTGTCTCTTCATAAGTCTTAAAATATCGATCTGTGCCCCAGGTACTTTTACCTGTCTTCTTTTTGATGAAAAATTCTGAATTGGCAAAATTCAATTCATCTTTTAAATATGCTGCAACTGAAGGAGGCAATGACCATTTATTCAAAACAACTTTATTATCAAGTGTTATTCTCAGCTTTCCTGAACCTGCCCTTTTTACCTCTTTAAGAGATTCTGAATCTGAATCAAGATTATTTAAAAGCTGATCCAGGTGAGAAATTGCCACCCTCTCAACTTTGGAAAGGAATTTCCATTGATCCTCAAATGGCTGCATGTTTTCATTGACAAAACAACTATTCCCTTTTTCAATGGCCGGTTTATATAATGGCAAGGCAATTAAATTTCCCAAACCTTTTCCCGATAAAGCATCCTGATTAGGGAAGATTCTGTCAAAACTTGAACTTTTATCCAACAAAGAAAATGCGCCGGTTTCTTCCAGCAGGGTCTTGAATAATTTTCGACTTTTGATCGCCGGATAACTCCCCTCAAAAAAGATCCAGACGTGTCCTCCGTTTCCCGAATGTGATCTTTCAATGTATGCAGGAATTCCCCTGCTTTTTAAAGTATTAATTACAGAAATACATTCTTCTGCCCAGGTATTGCCGTCGAAATCTGCAACAATAAACCAGGAGGTATTGTCCTGCAATAAAGGATAAATACCAATGAGCTGCTCGCCCTGTAGATGCTTCTCAATTTCATTATCTGTAAGCGAAAGAAAAGTTTTTTGCTCATAAGACTTAAATGTACCACCCTTCATCTTGTGAAGCCGGAACATGTAAGGATCAAATTGATATGCCGGCATATAACCTTTTTTTGATCCCTTTTGCCAATGACGTGCAAAAACATCCTGCCTACCTTTGAAAAGGCTTTTTATCAATTCCATGTTTGAAAGTCGACTATTCTGCATCTTTCATTTTAGTTGGTTATAACTTCCACGCTCTAAAAATAAGGTTTTGACTTACATTTGCAAGCAAAGCAAAATTTAGATATTAGTTTCTCAATTAAAGCAAATATTGGAATTTGGAGCTTGAAATGAGTAAAATTGAGTTATCATATTAACATATAGATGTTTCATTTAGTCAAAGCCTATTTCCGTTTTCTTCTCCGCTCCACCAATCAACATGGAGTGCATTCGCCTTTTGTTTATGGGCTGGTGACCCGCTGTTTTTATGACCGAAGAAAATACTCTTCTTATGCGCTGCTGAAGCAATACAGAAGATCTTTGCTGAAGGACAAAAGAGCAATTAAAGTAAAAGATTTTGGTGCCGGAAGTAAAGTTTTTACTTCTGAAACCCGTAGACTGTCAAAAATGGCAAAAACGGCAGGTATTTCTCCCAAACGCGCCCGACTCCTTAATCGGCTGGTTAGGTATTTAGAGGCAGAAACAGCCCTGGAGCTTGGAACTTCCCTTGGGCTGGGCACAGTGGCAATGGCAGCCGGGAATAAAATAAAGGTCACTTCTATTGAAGGTTGCCCCCAAACAGCTAAAATTGCTTCGGAAAAATTTGAGGAATTCAGATTAGAGAATATTCAGCTGATAGTTGGGAAGTTTGAAGAATTTTTAGTTGAAAATGAAAAGTGGAAAGAGGGAAGTGGAAAGAGGACAGAAATAAGTAATTCCGAATTCCAAACACCCTACACCAAAGGTATAGAATTGAAATCCGTGACAGGAAACGAAGACGCGGATTTGCAATCCGTGCCGGGTCCTTCCTCAATACTCAATTCTCAATACTCCATACTATTCATCGACGGCAACCATCAAAAAGAAGCGACACTATCCTATTTTGAAAAACTACTCCCAACGGTGCATAACGATTCTGTAATGATCTTTGATGATATTCACTGGTCAAAAGGTATGGAAGAAGCCTGGGAAGAGATTAAAGCACACCCAAAAGTGAAGGTTTCTATAGATACTTTTCAATGGGGCCTCGTGTTTTTCAGAAGAGAACAGGAAAAGGAACATTTTGTGATTCGTGTCTGATCAGCTAGCAGTGCGCAGTATTTAGTAGGCAGTGAACAAAAAAGCTGATAGCTTTTTTGTCATTTCTCCTAGTATAAAATTTCTTACTTCTAAACATTTCTCTTCTGGTAATATTTTTTGCGCGTCCTCCTTTTAGGGCCGGAGCAAAGAAGCGCAAAAAAGATTACCTGTTCCTGATTGAGGAATTTCAAAATTACTACTTCCTACTGGGCATTACCTCCTAAAAATATTCCGCTCCGCTGGAGCTCATTAAATCGACTTAATTAACATCCTATAGATATTACGCTCCTCCGGAGCTTAATTATGCACTTATCCTCTCCATGCCCTCTTCAAAAGAGTGGGAGAATTTTTAAATAGCTCCACTCCTTTAGGGAGAGTCAAAGGTGTGGGAGGACACACCCACCTTCAAATCCTCATATTTTCAAATCTTCAAATCCTCCTTTTGCTTATTGATAATTGTAACAAACTCTCCTAACTTGCGTCTAACTTTTGAATTCACATTAGCTTATGAGCAGCGTTATTAAGATCAGGCAAATTACCAGGGATTTTCACCTGGGACAGGAAATTGTAAAAGTTCTAAAAGGTATCGATCTCGATATTGAAAAAGGAGAGTATGTAGCTTTTATGGGTCCTTCAGGATCTGGAAAATCTACCCTTATGAATCTCCTTGGGTGTCTTGACACTCCAACTTCGGGTCAGTATATCCTCAACGGTAAGGATGTGAGCCAGATGAGCGATGATGAGCTGGCAGAGATCAGAAATAAAGAAATAGGATTTGTCTTTCAAACCTTTAACCTGCTTCCCCGCACCACGGCTTTAGAAAATGTGGCACTCCCTATGATCTATGCCGGAGCCACAAAAAGTCAGAGAAAAGAGCGTGCCGAAAAAGTACTTGCCGATGTTGGCCTGGCCGACCGGATGGACCATAAACCCAACCAGCTTTCAGGAGGACAACGCCAAAGAGTTGCTGTGGGCAGAGCCCTGGTAAATAATCCGTCAATAATCCTTGCCGATGAGCCTACAGGGAACCTCGATTCAAAAACTTCTGTAGAAATCATGAATCTCTTTGATGACATACACACTTCAGGAAATACCGTAATCCTGGTTACCCACGAAGAGGATATTGCCCGTCACGCCCATCGCATTATCCGACTTCGGGACGGGATGATCGAAAGCGACGAACGCAAAAAAGTTCTTAGTAGTCAGTGATCAGTTGGCAGGAAAAATGTTTTAAGACAAAACAATTTTAAGCAGTAACTTCTTCATTAAGAAAAAACCTCTGAACTCGGATTCTAACTTTTAACTAACAAAAATGTCATTTTTAGATAGCGACACGATTCTCTACATCATCATTATCGTGGTTTTCCTAGCCTTCTTCTTATGGAACGGCAATCGCACAAAAAAGAACCGGGAGCTTAAAAAGAACAGGAATTTCAGAAACCGGTACAACGAGCGAAAAAGAAAGAAATAAATTCTGCAGGTATTGAATTAACACTTTATAAGTACAGGATAATCAGATGATTTATTAAATTATCTTCTGAAATCTGTGCGCCATGAATGATTTCTGGAATAACGAACTATTCTTGTACCTGACCCTTTTATGTGTTTGCGTCGCCTTTTTATTATGGATAAGAAGCCGTAAACGCAGGAAAAAAGAGCTGGAATGGAGGCGTTCTTTAGGCAAAAACTTTCAGAAGAAATTCAGGAGACAAAAAACTGGCAAAGTGCAGGATTCTTCAGCAGGGAAGAAATAAAAATGTAAAATCCTCATTTATAATATTTCCACCTGACTTCTAAACTAAGATGATCTCCGGAAAATACTTCTCAAAAATGGCATTTTTGGAACCTCTTCAGAAAATAACTTCCAAAGTTTAACTTCCTACAATCCCATTTTAAAACCCCTCTTTATTTTCTTACTTTAGGCGCCCTTTCAAACAGGAAGTTCTTAAAACCATAAAAATGAAGATTTATACTAAAACCGGCGACAAGGGAACAACCGCTCTTTTTGGCGGTACACGGGTTCCAAAACACCATATTCGCATTGATAGCTACGGCACGGTAGATGAGCTCAATTCACACCTGGGCCTTATGCGCGACCAGCAGGTAGATGAGCACAGCCGCGAAATCGTTATAAAGATACAGGACCGTTTGTTCACCCTGGGGGCTATTCTTGCCACCGATCCTGAAAAGGCAGTGCTTAAAAATGGCAAAGAACGCCTTAATATCCCTAAGATCTCTACGGAAGATATTGAACTTCTTGAACAGGAAATTGACAGGATGAATGAAGCGTTGCCGCCCATGACACACTTCATACTCCCCGGCGGCCATCAAACCGTGTCAGTTTGTCACGTAGCCCGCTGTGTGTGCCGCAGGGCCGAGCGTCTTGCCACCGCGCTTTATGAAATTGAACCTTTTGAGGAGCAGGTGCTGCAGTATCTTAACCGCCTAAGTGACTATCTTTTTGTGCTGGCACGAAAGTTGTCTCATGATTTAGAGGTGAAAGAAGTTAAATGGATTCCACAAAAGAATTCCTAAAATTGATTTCAACCAGTTTCTCTGCAGAAATCCTCTATTTTTAAAGGAATTACAGTAGATACCACGTTCTTAAAATTAGTGATAAAAAGATGATTTTTTTCTTGACTTTCTCGTCAAAAAAATTATTTTTGCAAAAATTTAAACCGATTAACCGATGTATTGGACATTAGAATTAGCATCCTATCTTAGCGATGCACCATGGCCCGCCACAAAAGATGAGTTAATTGATTACGCCATCAGGACGGGTGCTCCCCTGGAGGTTGTCGAAAACCTACAGGCGATTGAAGATGAAGGGGATTCCTATGATTCAATAGAGGAAATCTGGCCAGATTACCCTACAGATGAGGATTACCTCTGGAATGAAGATGAATATTAAAAGCACACCACAATAAAAGCAGAAAAAAGTCTCAGATTTGAGGCTTTTTTTTTGCTTAACTTTGAAATATTAAATACCACAAAAACATATGAGTTTTTTAGATACCGTATTGAAAGTTTTTGTCGGCGACAAGTCTAAAAAAGACATTAAGGAAATTCAGCCTATAGTCAACAAGATACTCGCTCTCGAAAAAGAATTTGAAGCTCTTAGCCTGGATGAACTGCGCGAAAAGACAGTTACTTTCAAAACAAGGATCAAAGATGCACTTAAGGAGGTGAATGAACAAATCACTAACCTTAATACTGAAGCCGATGCATCTGAAGACATTACCCGCAAAGAAGATATCTACGCCGAAATAGACGCCTTAAAAGAAAAATCTTACGAAATTTCTGAAGGTGTCCTTAACGAGATTCTCCCCGAAGCCTTTGCCACTGTAAAGGAAACTGCCAAACGATTTAAAGACAATCCACAACTTAAAGTCACAGCATCAGCTTATGATCGTGAACTTTCTGCAGAAAAAGATTATGTCAATCTCGATGGCGATTATGCCGTATGGAACAACTCGTGGGATGCAGCCGGGAAACCCATTACCTGGGATATGGTGCACTACGATGTACAGCTTATAGGCGGGGTTGCCATGCACCAGGGGAAAATCGCCGAGATGCAAACCGGGGAAGGTAAAACCCTTGTGGCAACGCTCCCCATGTACCTCAATGCCCTTACCGGGAACGGAGTTCACCTGGTAACGGTGAACGATTACCTGGCCAAGCGTGACAGCGCCTGGATGGCACCACTTTTTCAGTTTCACGGGCTTACAATTGATTGTATAGATTACCACAGGCCCAATTCGGCAGCACGTAGAAAAGCCTATAACGCCGATATCACCTACGGAACCAATAATGAATTTGGTTTCGATTACCTGCGTGATAATATGTCGCATTCTCCCGATGATCTTGTACAGCGCCCCCACAACTATGCGATTGTAGATGAGGTGGATTCGGTGTTGGTGGATGATGCCCGAACCCCATTGATCATTTCAGGACCAATTCCTAAAGGAGACATTCACGAATTCGATCAGTTAAAACCTGCTGTTGCCAATATTGTTGAAGTACAGCGAAAATACCTTACCGGGGTTCTTGCTGAAGCTAAAAAACTAATCGCCGCAGGAGATACTGAAGAAGGTGGGTTAAAATTGCTTCGCGTGTACCGCGGACTTCCAAAGAATAAAGCGCTCATTAAATATTTGAGTGAAGAAGGTGTTAAGGCCCTACTTCAAAAAACAGAGAACAAATACATGGCCGACAATAACCGGGAAATGCCGAAGGTTGACGCCGAACTGTACTTTGTGATCGAAGAGAAAAACAACCAGATTGATCTTACCGATAAAGGGATCGAATTCCTTTCTGGGAAAGATGATCCCGATTTCTTCGTAATGCCCGAAATTGGGATGGAGATCGCCAAAATCGAAAAAGAAGGCCTTTCCAAAGAACAAGAAGCCGAGAAAAAAGAAGACCTTTTCCGTGATTATAGCGTGAAAAGTGAACGCATACACACCATGCGCCAGCTCCTTAAAGCTTACACCCTGTTTGAAAAAGACACAGAATATGTGGTAATGGACAATAAGGTGAAGATCGTAGATGAGCAAACCGGGCGTATCATGGAAGGCCGCCGTTACAGCGATGGGCTCCACCAGGCAATTGAAGCCAAGGAGAGTGTAAAGATCGAAGATGCAACGCAGACTTTTGCTACGGTTACGCTTCAGAATTACTTCAGGATGTACAGCAAACTTTCTGGTATGACCGGTACTGCCGTGACCGAAGCCGGAGAATTCTGGGAGATCTACAAACTTGATGTGGTAGAAATTCCTACCAACCGCCCTATTGCCCGGCAGGATAAAGAAGACCTTGTTTACAAGACAAAACGTGAAAAATACAATGCTGTAATTGATCACGTGACCGATCTTTCAAGGGCCGGGAGACCTGTACTTATTGGTACAACTTCCGTAGAAATTTCAGAATTACTTAGTAGAATGCTTACGCTTCGAAAAGTTCCTCACAACGTATTGAACGCAAAACTCCATAAAAAAGAGGCCGATATTGTTGCCGAAGCCGGTAACAGCGGCGTAGTGACCATTGCTACCAACATGGCCGGTCGTGGTACCGACATCAAACTTTCTCCTGAAGTGAAAAAAGCAGGGGGTCTTGCAATTGTAGGTACAGAGCGCCATGATTCTCGTCGTGTAGACAGGCAGCTTAGAGGTCGTGCCGGTCGCCAGGGAGATCCAGGTAGCTCTCAGTTCTACGTGTCTCTTGAAGATAATTTGATGCGCCTTTTTGGTTCAGAGAAAATTGCGAAGTTGATGGACCGAATGGGTCTCGAAGAAGGAGAAGTGATCCAACATTCCATGATCTCGAAATCTATTGAGCGCGCCCAGAAGAAGGTAGAAGAGAACAACTTTGGTGTACGAAAGCGTCTGTTAGAATATGATGATGTGATGAACGCACAACGCGAGGTGGTTTACAAGCGCCGTTACCATGCCCTTTTTGGAGACCGTTTGCGCGTGGATATCGCTAATATGATCTATGATACTTCGGAAAATATTGCCGAAACAAACAAAATGGCGAGCGATTTCAAGAACTTTGAATTCGAGTTGATCCGCTATTTCTCCATGAGCTCTCCTATTACTGAAGAAGAGTTTGACAAAATGGACTTCCAGAAGATCGCACAGGTGATCTATAAAGCTGCTTATGAGCATTACCGCAATAAGATGAAGAGCAGTGCCGAAGCTGCCTACCCCGTGATAAAGCAGGTGTGGGAAGATAAAGGCAACAACTTTGAAAGGATTGCGGTACCGTTTACTGACGGGGTAAAAACCCTGCAGGTGGTAACAAATCTTGAAAAAGCTTATGAATCTGAAGGAAAGCAGTTAATCACCGATTTCGAAAAGAACATAAGTTTAGCCATTATTGATGATGCGTGGAAGACCCACCTTCGTAAAATGGATGAGCTTAAGCAGAGCGTTCAGCTGGCGGTACATGAGCAAAAAGATCCGCTTTTGATCTATAAGTTTGAAGCCTTTGAGCTGTTCAAGGTAATGCTTGACCAGGTGAATAAAGATGTGATCTCCTTCCTTTTCAAAGGGGAACTACCGGCACCAAACCCCGAGCAGATCCGCGAAGCGAGACAGACCCGAAGGAAAGAAAATGTGGAGACCTCAAAAGAAGAGATCCCTAATATGGACGAGAGAGCTGCACAGAGCAGGGCCGCAGGCCAAACTCAGCAGCGCCGCCCGCAGGTGACCGAAACCATTACCCGCGAACGTCCTAAAATTGGTCGCAACGATAAGATAACCATCAAGAACGTAATGACCGGTGAGAACAAGAGCATGAAGTTCAAACAGGCTATCCCGTTATTAGACAAAGGAGACTGGGTACTTGTTGATGAATAGGCAGTAATCAGTCGTCCGCTGACTCTAAATATTACATATTTCTCCCCTTTCTGAGGGGAGATGCCCGAAAGACAGAGGGATAAAGCCTGAAAAGCAAAATTGCTTTTCGGGCTTTATCTTTTTATTCTGCTTTATTTATTCCAATTTTCATTAAGTTTAAAGAACCAACTAAACTACAATGAGAAAATACCTTTTTGAAATCAAGTGGGCGATCATCTTTTCTGTGGCTATGATACTCTGGATGCTGGGAGAAAAACTCTTTGGCCTGCACGACGAATACATTGCAGAACATTCATTTTACACCAGCTTTTTTGCCATAGTGGCTATTGGTATTTACCTGCTCGCCCTCTACGATAAAAGGAAAAATTATTATAACGGGGTTATGAACTGGCAGGAAGGCTTTAAATCGGGAGCTTTTTTAACCCTTGGTATCGTGATCTTCTCCCCTTTTGTACAACTCCTAATAATTGAAGTGATCACGCCCGACTACTTCAGTCATATCACCGAATATTCTGTGGAAGCAGGAGAAATGACTCCGGAAGAAGCCGAAGCCTATTTCAACCCTCAAAACTACATTATTCAAAGTATGGTGTGGGCGGCAATAACCGGTTTGATCACAGCTGCTATTGTTGCGCTCATGTTGCGGCGAAAAGTACCAAATCCGCATCAGGTTAAAGGCACTACCCCATACAGGTAGATAAACAGGAAGATTGCAAAATCCTTCCGCAGGAAAATTATTAAAAGGACTGTAAGTAGATTCTTTTATTTCTTCGGAAAAAATTTTTAGAAGGGGTCTTAAAAATGCCATTTTTGAGCCCCCTTTTTAACAGGACATTGGCAGGAAAAAATTCAGCTGCTGCTTAACTTCATGGAACAACCCTAAAAAAGTATCCAATGAAAATTGTAGACAACGAGAAGAAGATCAAACTGGCCGAAGACCAGGGCAAGGCATATTCTGCAGCGCTGGACTATATGAAGGAAATGGATAACCATGCCGAAAAAGAGGTGGATGATTATATTATTAGCCTTGCTTCAGAAGAAGCCGAAGGCACCTACCAGCTGCAAGACGGGAAATTAAAATGGAATACGCCCGAAGAAGGCTTTAACACGCATCTTGAAATCGTGGTGCGAGATAAACACGATAAACGTTTTATTCCCGGCCTAAAAATCCGTGGTAAAGTACTTGATGACCAGGGAAAGGAGATCATAGAAACAGATTTTCCATTTTTATGGCATCCGTTCCTGTTGCACTACGGCGCATTCTTTAAAATTCCGAAGGAGGGAAAATATAAAGTTCAGCTTGAAATCCCGGCTCCCGAATTCCACAGGCATGATGAGATTAAAGGCAAGCGATTTGAAAAAGATGTACAGGTAGAGATCGAAATTGAAATGGAAACCGGGAGAGAACCTCATGGTCCCGAATAACCTCTAGATTTAATTCCCATGCAGGAAAAGCAACTTCATTCCGGCAACAAAATTCTCTTTTTCAATAAAGATTATATTTCCGAATTTGTTTACGGCGGTATTGATGGTGCTATTACCACCTTTGCCGTAGTCGCCGGGGCCGAAGGTGCAGATTTGGGAATTCAGGTTGTGGTGATTCTGGGAATGGCCAATCTTATTGCAGATGGCTTTTCTATGAGTGTTGGCAATTTCTTTTCGACAAAGGCCGAAAGAGACACTTTTGAACGCCATAAACAAATAGAATACTGGGAAGTAGAAAATCTTCGGGAAAAGGAAGTTCAAGAAATACGTGAAATTTATGCCGCAAAGGGCTTTAAAGACGAGCTGCTCGAGCAAGTGGTTGAAGTAATTACGGCCGATAAAGAGGTGTGGGTAGATACCATGATGAAAGAGGAACTGGAAATGGTGAAAAGTGATAAAACCCCTTACAAAACTGCAGGCATGACCTTTTTTAGCTTTGTAATAGTAGGGTCGGTCCCACTGCTTTCATATTTCTTTGCAGGCAGAGGGCCTGCCATTGATGAAGAGCTCTTTGTTTTTTCCTGCATCCTCACAGCAGTAGCCCTTGCAATAATTGGTAGTTTAAAGAGTATTGTGACTGAAAAGAACATCTTTTTTGGCATTTTAGAGACCCTCTTTCTGGGAGGAATAGCTGCCTTTCTAGCCTATTTTGTAGGAGATGTGCTTGAGAAAATGTTTGTAAACTTCTAGTTGTTTTCTAAGACTTTAAATTCTTAACAACTGATTTTTTATTCTTAAATTTTACTGAATATTCTATTAAAAATCAGCTATTTAACAATTGATTGGCAGATCATAATCTGTTTCTGTAGTTATCTTCGAACGTATAAAATTGATAACTATGGAAGATCGTTACTCTAAATTTAAGAAGTTGAACTGGCTGCTTACAGAGAGTTTTGAAGCAGAGCGTATTTACTACAACGCAAGCGAAGATGTACAGCAAGTGGAGCTGAAGCGATTTTTCAACCACGAGACTGTAAACCGGAATCGCTTTAGCTACGAAATTTCGGAACAACTGGTACAGGCGGGCATAGAACCTGCAAGAGATTGGGTGCAAAAAGGAAATCTTGACCGTGACTGGCGGGAAGAGAGAAAAGCCCTTGTCAAAGCCAAACCTTTAAAGCTTCTGAAAAAGTGTAGAAAAAAGGATCAGGAAAACCTGGAACTTTACAATGAATTACTGGAAAAGAAAGCTTTACCAAAAGAGATCCTCAAGCTTCTGAAAAAGCAAAAGGAAACCATTGAGAATGCTGTGGAGAAATGCCAGAAGTATGAATCTGGTGAAGAAGCTTTAGACCCTTCCAACCAGCCACGAGTCCGCAAACTGAAGGCGGTATAAACTAACTTTCCGGTATATTTCTAAATGAGATCGGGATATAAAATGTGAGCTTCCGGTGGAAAATCGCTATCTTTAATCTATGCGAAGTACGTTTAGAAAAGGTCTCGCCGGACTATTTGTAGTCCTGGGGGTTGTAATGCTTATCTACATAATTTATAAGAATAACACCAAGTCTTATAGTCCTGAAGATACTGTAGAATATAACAGTGGCGATCTACACCTTGAAGTCTTTTACAACAGACCTTATAAAAAAGACAGGAAAATCTTTGGCGGCCTTGTGCCTTACAACGAAGTGTGGCGAACAGGAGCAAATGAAGCTACCACTTTTACAACTTCAAAAGATATTCTCGTAGATGGTTCGCCACTTCCCGCCGGCACCTACACCCTATGGACGATCCCGATGGAAGATTCCTGGAAGGTGATATTTAATTCTGAAATGTACCCCTGGGGCATTACAGCAGACAAGCTTCCGTCGCGTGTTGCAGATTATGATGTGCTTACCATTGAAATCCCTGTTCGAAAGCTGAAAAACCCGATAGAACAATTCACCA
>Ga0208014_1000407_pt1 | contig 18407 bp, 14 predicted proteins | sample 25_taG_FD_184099 | JGI IMG/M metagenome (GOLD analysis project Ga0208014, IMG submission 184099) | Marine viral communities from Cariaco Basin, Caribbean Sea - 25_WHOI_OMZ (SPAdes) (version 2) | ecosystem: Environmental > Aquatic > Marine > Oceanic | place: Caribbean Sea: Cariaco Basin...
CAAAGACCAACACACCAGATTTATATAAATAATGAAAAATCTATTAAAGAATTGATCAAAGATTATAATGATCAGCTTAAAAAAGTGAATGCGCTTTTACCTGAAGGATACCCAATGGCTTATCTTAATTTGAAAGAAGAGGAGCAGGATGAAATTAATAATAATATAGGAAAGCTTTATAAAATCCATCTTGCTCTTTCCAAAAGAGGAGCGCAAGACAAAGTAAGTTTAATGCCACCGCCGCCTCCAACCAAAAAGAAGAAGTAAATAATATAATAATATATGATGGATTATATTTTAAAATTCACTGGGTGCCTTTTGGTGTTATATACTTTTTACAGGTTATTTTTCGAAAATGAAAAAAATCATCATTTTAAGCGCTTTTATTTACTATTTACACTTGCAGCAGCTGTAGCCATACCATTGATTACGCTTACTTACGAGGTGGAAGCTAATAATCCAACCATTTTCAGTGAAGCAAAGGCTATGCCGCAAGCGATAGATTATCCAGAGACTATAAATAGCGAAATTGTCAGAGAAGATTCCTTTTTAGGTAATTATTATCCAATAATTTTATGGATAATCTATGGGACAGGTTTTGTTGTTTTTGCGTTACGTTTTATTAATAATCTTAATGACTTGAATAAGCTTATTCTTAGAAGCGAAATAATAAAAGAGCAGAGCAATACAAAGGTTTTACTGTCATTTCCGCAAATACCGTTTTCGTATTTCAGGTATATTTTTGTAGAGAAAGAGGCATTTAAAGCGCAAACCATTCCGAATGAAATTTTAAAACACGAAGAAGCCCATGTACACCAAAAACACACGCTAGATTTATTGATTTTGGAGGTTTTACAGATTGTCTTTTGGTTTAATCCGCTGTTTATTTTTATCAAAAAGTCGATGCGATTAAATCACGAATTTCTGGCAGATGAAGCCGTTTTAAATCAAAATTTTAATCCTTTGACCTATTCCAATTTATTACTAGAAATTTCCATAAACTCTCATCAAAATGGAATAACGAGTTCATTTAACCATTCATTAATCAAAAAACGTATTCTGATGATTTCAAATTCATTCTCTAAAAAGAGAGTAGGACTAAAGATGGGACTATTGCTCCCAATATTATGTTGTTGTATTTATTTTTTCAATAATGATATTGTGGCCAAATCAATTCCGCTAGAAAATCAAAAAGCTAATGCGATTTTGGATAAAAATCCTGTCCTTTTTTTCACTGTGACTAATACGCAAATAGCAATAAATAACGAAGAGGTACTTCTAAAAAATTTTGCTAAAAAGTTTGATCAGGCTACCAAATCATTTTCAGATTATGATCTTTTAAAAGTTTACATCAAATTCGAATCTAAGGATGTTCCTAAAAATTTTCAGAGAAAATTTGAAAATGAATTTTTTAAGACCAGATACTATAAACTCTTAAAAAAAGTGGGAAGAGCATCATCAATGCTTTTTCCTCCTATAATTAAAGAAGTTAGTAGTGCATCAGCTTTTCAGGTTAGCTCTAATCCAATTGAGGATAGAGCAAATGAGTCTAAAATTTATACTCACAGGGAAACGCCAACTGAAAAGATAGTAGATATTTGGAACAGTAGTTCTAAAGACGTGCAATTTTTTCTGGATAATAAACAGATTAGTTATTCAGCATTAAAAAATAGTAATTTAGAATCGATTCTACTCTATTCTGAACAGACTAGTGAAGCTGGATCTATATAAAATTGTATACTGAAATTAATGATTATTTTGAAAGGCAACCTCCTGTCGATTTTCAAAATCCGGATGCTTTGAAAGATATCCAAGATATTTTTGTTAACGAGGAAAAAGTTTCTAAAGAAGAATTAAAAGCGTATAAAGCTTCAGATTTTAAGGCTTATAGAATTTTTCAGGATGGCAAGAAAGATGCTGGTGCAAAATTTCAGCTATATTTTTATACCAATAAAAAAGAATAAAGGTATAGAGCGCATAAGTTAAATGAGATGGAACGAAAAAAGGATGTTTTTTTCAGCTGTTCTTTTTTTATTTGATTAATCAAGAGATAGATTATTATTATATGTTAAGAGTAGAATATTATGTTTTTCCGTGTTAAAAAGACTGTTATTATTTGTTTAAAGATTTAATAATAGAAAAAGTGGGGCTAAGAAAAAGTAAATGATGGATTTTTAGTCATCTGCCACTTCTTTTAGTTCGTTGTTAAGTGGAATAAATATCAAAAAAGCTTTATGTTTTATCTTTAAAAACCTACTTTTGTGTAGCTAATTACAATAAATACTTATGAGCGTTTTAGTAAATAAAGATTCAAAAATAATCGTGCAGGGATTTACCGGTAGCGAAGGTACTTTTCATGCAGAGCAAATGATAGAATATGGTTCCAATGTTGTTGGAGGTGTAACTCCTGGTAAAGGAGGACAAAAGCATTTGGACAGACCGGTATTCAATACAGTTTCAGATGCTGTTAAAGAAACCGGTGCCGATGTTACCATTATTTTTGTGCCGCCAGCATTTGCTGCCGATGCCATTATGGAAGCTGCCGATGCAGGTATTAAAGTAATCATTACTATTACCGAGGGTATTCCTGTTGCAGATATGGTTAAGGCTTCTAATTATATTAAAAACAAAGACTGCCGTCTAATTGGCCCTAACTGCCCTGGTGTTATCACTCCGGGTGAAGCTAAAGTAGGGATCATGCCAGGTTTCGTTTTCAAAAAGGGAACTGTAGGTATTGTTTCTAAATCTGGTACTTTAACTTACGAAGCTGCCGATCAGGTTGTAAAAGAAGGTTTAGGAATTACTACGGCAATTGGTATTGGTGGAGATCCAATTATTGGAACGACTACTAAAGAAGCAGTAGAGCTTTTAATGAATGATGATGAAACCAAGGCTATCGTTATGATCGGTGAAATTGGAGGACAGTTGGAAGCTGATGCTGCTAAATGGATCAAAGAAAACGGTAATAAGAAACCGGTTATCGGGTTTATCGCTGGTGAAACTGCTCCTGCAGGAAGAACTATGGGACATGCTGGTGCAATTGTAGGTGGTAGCGAAGATACCGCACAAGCTAAGAAAGCAATCTTAAAGGAAAACGGAGTTCATGTGGTGGATTCTCCAGCAGAAATTGGTAAAAAAGTTGCCGAAGTTCTGGGATAAAAGTTAAAATTTAAGATAATTTTAAATAATTTTAGTCCGTAAGTGTTATTTGCTTACGGACTTTTTTATTTTTATAAATATTTATCAATCAAAATTTTAACTATGAGGAAATATTATATGCCTCTAATGGCAATGCTTTTTCTTGCTTTTTCATCCTGCAAAAAAGAAAAGGAAGAAAAATCGAACATTCAGACTGACGCCAACGGCTTTTCTTATGAAACTTTTGATGACGATCCTACCGGTTTGCGTCTGTATACCTTAGACAACGGTTTAAAGGTTTATTTAAGTCAAAATAATGAAGAACCTAAGATTCAAACTTTAATTGCCGTACGTGCCGGGTCTACTTATGATCCTGCAGATAATACCGGTTTAGCCCATTATCTGGAGCATATGGTATTTAAAGGAACCAGTAAAATAGGAACGCAGGATTGGGCGACTGAAAAAGTACTTCTAGATTCGATTTCTGATCTTTATGAAAAGCATAAAGCTACGACCGATCCTGACGAGAAAAAAGAAATCTATCGCCAGATCGATTTGGTATCACAGGAAGCTTCCAAGTATTCCATAGCTAACGAATATGATAAAATGGTAAGTTCTTTGGGAGCTGAAGGTACCAATGCTTTTACCTCTAACGAACAAACGGTTTATGTAAATAAAATTCCTTCTAACGAGTTGGATAAGTGGTTAATGGTAGAGAGCGAAAGGTTTAACGAACTCGTTTTACGTTTGTTTCATACCGAGTTAGAAGCCGTTTACGAAGAGTTTAACCGTGGGCAGGACAGTGATTCCAGAAAGCAGTATTATGCCGTTTTAGAAGGTCTTTATCCTACCCATCCTTATGGCACACAATCTACGATAGGAAAATCAGAGCATTTAAAGAATCCTTCAATGCAAGCGATTCATAATTATTACGATCAATATTACGTGCCAAATAATATGGCCGTAATTCTTTCAGGCGATTTAGAATTCGATAGCACCATTCAAAAAGTAAATGAAGCTTTTGGAGGCTACGAATCTAAAGAAGTAACTCACCCTACTTTTCCAGAGGAACAACCTATCACAGCACCTATCGAGAAAGAAGTATTTGGACCAACTTCAGAATCTGTTTATGTAGCTTTTCGTACCGATGGTGTTGGCAGTAAAGATCAAAAGATCGTTTACTTAATCGATTATATTTTGGCAAATTCTCAGGCCGGTTTAATAGATTTGGACCTTAACCAAAAACAAAAGGTACAACAGGCCTCTTCATATACCAATTTTGATAATGACTATGGTTTTCATTTGTTATACGGGATGCCAAAAGCCGATCAAACTTTGGAAGAAGTGAAAGATTTATTACTCGCGGAAGTTGAGAAGATCAAGAAAGGAGAATTTGATGATTGGTTAATCGATGCGGTGATAAATGATTTAAAACTATCTGAAATTCGGCAGTATGAAGATGCATCTTCGGTAGCCTATGCGCATATGGATTCCTTTATTCATTTCCAGGACTGGCAGGATGTAGTTGATTTTACAAACGATTTAAAATCGATTACCAAAGAAGAACTTGTGAATTATGCTAATGAGCATTATAAAGATAATTATGTTGCGGTTTATAAACGAATAGGGGAAGACCCTAATATCGCCAAAGTAGAAAATCCCGGAATTACTCCGGTTCAGTTAAATCGTGACAAGCAATCAGATTTTCTAATTGAATTCAACAAATCTGAGGCTCCGGTATTAACTCCGCAATATGTAGACTACGAGAAGGCGATCAAAGAATCCAAAACTGAAAATGGATTACCGGTTTCTTATATCCTAAATGAAAATAACGATCTTTTTAACCTGTATTTTATTTTTGATATGGGGCAGGATAATGATAAAGAAATCTCTTTAGCTACGGGATACCTTGATTATTTAGGTACCGATAAATACACTCCTGAGGAATTAAAGCAGGAATTTTACAAACTTGGTATTAGTTATTTTGTAAGTGCCGGTTCCGACCAGATTTATGTTGGTATTAGCGGCTTAAAAGAAAATTTACCTAAAGGATTAGAATTACTGGAGCATCTTTGGAAAAATGCAAAACCAGATCAGGAAACTTATGAGAAATATGTGGCTTCTATTATGAAAGGTCGTGATGATGCCAAAACCCAAAAGGGAAATATTTTGTTTAATGGTTTAATGAATTATGGAAAATACGGCGAAGATTCCCGTCTTCGTAATATTTATACCGAAGCCGAATTAAACGCTTTGGATCCGGCAGAGCTGGTAGATAAAGTAAAAGATCTGCGTAATTACAAACAACGAATTCTTTATTATGGAAAAGATCCTGAAGCAGCGGTAACCGCAGTGAGCGAAAAACACGATGTAGCATCAGAACTTAAGGAGTATCCAGAGGCACGTAAATATAACGAAAAGGAGACCGGTGGTAATGTGTACTTTGTAGATTACGATATGGTACAAAGCGAAATGATTTTCCTTGCAAAAGGAGATGATTTTGATGCCGAAGAAATGGCAGCCACTCAATTATTCAATACCTATTTTGGTAGTGGGTTATCGTCTATTGTATTTCAGGAAATAAGGGAATCCAAGTCGTTAGCCTACTCTGCATTCTCGAGTTATCAAATGGCTGCAGAAGTTGATAAACCAAATTATACGATGGCCTATATTGGTACTCAGGCCAATAAAATGCCACAGGCGGTGGATGCGATGATGGAATTAATGACTAATATGCCAGAAGCGAAAGAGCAGTTTGAAGCGGCTAAAGAAGCTACATTAAAGAAAATCGCGGCAGATCGTATCACCAAAACCAATATCTTTTGGAGCTACGAGCGATTAAAAGACCGTGGTTTAGATCACGACACGCGCAAAGAAATGTACGAAGCAATTCAAGGGATGAGCTTCGAAGATTTACAAACATTTTTTGATAACAATATTAAAGGACAGGATTACAATGTTTTGGTGATAGGAAATAAAAAAGATGTAGACATGCAAGCACTAAATAAATTAGGTGATGTACAAGAACTCGATATCGATTACCTGTTCAATTACGAGAAAAAGGAAGAGAAAGACTTAAAAATGTAATTCAGCGTCAATAAAAAACAAAGACCTCCTTGAAAAAGGAGGTTTTTTTATACCTAAACAATGCATATTCTTATATTTGGCGAAGATAAATCTAACTTACTATAATATATGAAATTATTAGAAGGTAAAAATGCTATCGTAACCGGTGGAAGCCGTGGTATTGGTAGAGGTATAGCAAAAGTGTTTGCAGCCCATGGTGCAAATGTGGCATTTACGTATAATTCCTCTGAAGAAGCAGCTAAAGAACTGGAACAAGAGCTTTCTGAAAGTGGAGTAAAAGCAAAAGGTTACAAATCGAATGCTGCTGATTTTGAACAGGCGCAGGAACTAATTAAAAATGTAGCAGAAGACTTTGGAGCTATCGATATTCTTGTCAACAATGCCGGTATCACAAAAGATAACCTGCTAATGCGTATGAGTGAGGAGGATTTTGATCGCGTGATCGAAGTAAACCTTAAATCGATTTTTAATATGACCAAAGCGGTACAGCGTACCATGCTTAAACAACGTAAAGGAAGCATTATTAATATGAGCTCTGTTGTTGGAGTAAAAGGAAATGCCGGTCAGGCAAATTATGCCGCCTCTAAAGCCGGGATCATTGGTTTTAGTAAGTCTATGGCTTTAGAGCTAGGTTCACGTAATATACGTACCAATGTAATAGCTCCTGGTTTTATCGAAACTGAAATGACCGAGAAGTTAGACGAAAAAGTGGTACAGGGATGGCGAGATAATATTCCGCTAAAACGTGGCGGCACACCTGAAGATATTGCCAATGCCTGTGTATATTTAGGTAGCGATCTAAGTACTTATGTTACCGGGCAGGTACTTAACGTAGATGGTGGAATGCTAACTTAATTTCTATCGCAGCCTTAATTTTCCATAGGATCTACCTGAAATTGTAATAGGTTTCCTGTCTATAGGGCGCTGGCTTTTTTTGCGATTATTGATCGCTAAAATTATTTAGTTCTGTTTTTGGGTTTTAGGTTGGTAAAGCCTTAATATTCTCTTAAATTACAACCCAAAACCGATAAATGGAGATACTCAACATAATATATATAACCCTGGCTGCATGCGTTGCGCTGGGGTTTTCTTATTTTCAATATTATGTAAAATCCAAGCGAAGTGGTAATCAGCGATTAATTCTTTTTATTTTAAGAGTTTTAAGTGTTTTTACACTACTTTTTTTATTAATCAATCCAAAGATCAAATCGGTTGTAATTGAAAGGGAGAAGCCAGATTTAGTGCTCGCTTTAGATAATACAGAATCTATTGCGCATCTTCATCAGGAAAATAATTTAAAAGAAATAGCTTCGTTTTTTAATGAAGATGAAGAAATTAATGAACGCTTTAATGTCCAAAATATTTATTTTGGTAGTGAAATTTCGACACAAGATTCGGCCAATTTCGGCGCAAAACAAACCGATATTTTTAAAGTTTTAGATGATATTAAATCAAGTTTTAAAAAGAATCAAAATGCGACCATTTTAATAAGTGATGGCAACCAGACTTTAGGTAGGGATTTTCAATATTTTAATGCTTCAAAAAACCAAAAAATCTTTCCAATTATCATTGGAGATACTACAAAATTTCCAGATTTAAGTATCTCTAAATTGAATGTAAACCGTTATGCTTTTCTGGATAATAAATTTCCGGTTGAAATTTTTATAAATTATTCAGGGTCAAAAAATGTCGCGTCAAGGTTTTTAATTTCAAAAGGCGGAAACACCGTTTTTTCTAAAGAGCTCAATTTTTCAGCAGAAAATAGGTCGGTGAGATTAGAGGCAAATTTGCAAGCGGTTCAGTTAGGACCCCAAACTTATTCTGCAGCAATCCTACCGATGGAAGATGAAAAAAATACAATCAATAACAAAAACGATTTTGCAGTAGATGTGATTGATGAGCGCACTTCGGTTTTAATTTTAAGCAGTATTGCACATCCGGATTTAGGGATGCTTAAAAAATCCATAGAAGCCAATAAGCAGCGAAAAGTAACTATAAAATATGCTAACGAAAATAATATTAATTTTAATGAATATCAGTTAGTTATATTTTATCAGCCAAATAATAACTTTAATGAATGGTTTGAAGCCGTTAATGCCGTCAATTTAAATTATGTAGTCATTACCGGAACCCAAACCAACTGGAACGCTATTCATAAATCGATCCCGTATTTATCAAAAAACACCAGTAATGAGAAGCAAGATTTTTATGCAGCGATAAATCCCAATTTTAACCAATTTCAGTTTGAAGATATAGGATTTGCAGATTTTCCTCCACTTCAGGCTACGTTTGGGGATTTAAAAATTAATACTGATTTTGATGCATTACTTTACCAAAAAATCGAAGGGGTTAATATCGAAGAACCTTTGTTGATGATGGTAAAAAATAACGATAGAAGTTCAGTGTATTTATTTGGAGAAAACATTTGGCGTTGGCGAACTAAAGTTTTTATAGATCATCAAAGTTTTGAAAAGTTCGATAATTTTATAGGTGCTCTTGTACAAAACCTATCTTCTAAAAAGAAAAAAGAGCGCTTAACGATCGACTATAAATCTTTCTATTATTCCAACGAAATTGTAAAATTTAATGCGCAATTTTTTGATGAAAATTACCAGTTTGATCCTAATGCAAATCTTCAAATTGAACTGGAAAATGACCATCGAAATACAGATTTAAATTCAAGGTTTTTATTACGGAATAATTTTTATGAAGTTAGTTTTAATACGCTTCAACCGGGGGATTATAATTTTACCGTGACTGAAGATGATTCAGAAATAAAAAAGTCAGGTAAATTTTCCGTAATTTCGTTCAATGTAGAAGAGCAATTTTCTTCAGCAAATTTTTCAAAATTAAATAGTCTGGCGCTTAAAAATGATAGTCAGGTTTATTTCCCCAATCAGCTTCAGGATTTAAAAAAACAACTTTTAAAGGATAGTCATTTTTCTATCATCATAGAAGAAAGTACGAAGTCTCGCCCCATCATTGATTGGTATGTTTTATTATTTGTATTAATCGGATTATTGGCAGGAGAATGGTTTTACAGAAAATATAAAGGTTTAATTTAATAGATTATTTATGGATAGATTACCCAAGATTGCAATACCAATTTTTATAGGATTGGTTGTTTTAATAATTTTTGTTTCGAAATCTACAATTACAATCGGTTCTGGTGAAGCGGGTGTGCTGTATAAGACTTTTGGAAACGGGGTGGTTACCGATGAACCACCTTTAAGTGAAGGTTTTCATTTAGTAGCGCCCTGGAACAGAGTTTTTGTATATGAAGTACGACAACAGTCCTTAGACGAAAAGATGACGGTGTTATCTTCAAATGGATTAGAGATTAAACTAGATGCTTCTGTTTGGTTTCAGCCGTCTTATCAAGATTTAGGAAAATTGCATAAAGAGAAAAGTGAAGCTTATATTGAACGTTTGCTAAAGCCTGCCTTACGCTCGGCTACACGTGCGGTAGTAGGTAGATATAATCCTGAGCAATTATATTCCAGCAAGCGTGAAGCCATTCAGGAAGAAATTTTAGAAGAAACACAGATTCTTTTAAGAGAACAATACGTTCAGGTAAACGAAGTTTTAGTAAGAGATGTATCGTTGCCATCAACCATTAAAGATGCCATAGAGCGTAAATTAAGACAGGAACAGGAGTCTTTAGAATATGAATACAGATTAACCAAAGCCGAACAGGAAGCAGAACGTCAGCGAATCGATGCGGAAGGTAAAGCACGAGCAAACCGAATTTTGAGTGAATCTTTAACCGATAAAGTTTTACAGGAAAAAGGGATACAGGCCACTTTAGAACTGGCAAAATCTGGTAATGCTAAAACCGTAATTATTGGCTCGGGTGAGAATGGACTACCATTAATTTTAGGAAATAACTAAAATTTATATTAGAAATTTTAAATTCTGATTTTGAATTTTAAAATTAATACTTAGATTTGCTGTTATAATGAGAACGATACAATTACATCACCATCATCATATTTACTGCTACGCTCAGGCGAGGTAAATTTGATATGTGGTAATGTTAAGCATATTTAGAAACCCGTTTGAGCTAATCAAACGGGTTTTTTATTTGTTCAAATTTTAAAACTTAAATAACTAAGCACTAAAATAAAATGCTTTTTTGATGAAAAAAGAAAAATTAAGAATCGCAATTCAAAAATCTGGTCGTCTAAATGAAGATTCGCTAAAGATCTTAAAAGATGCGGGGGTTTCAATAGATAACGGGAAGGAGCAATTAAAAGCTTCGGCCCGCAATTTTCCTGTAGATGTATTATACCTAAGGAATGGTGATATCCCCCAGTATTTAAGAGACGGGGTGGTAGATGTTGCTATACTAGGGGAGAATGTTTTGGTAGAAAAAGGGAAAGATATTATTCGCGGGGAGAAACTTGGCTTCTCAAAATGCCGTGTTTCCCTTGCGGTTCCAAAATCGATGAAATATAATGGAATCCAGGATCTGGAAGGAAAGAAAATCGCTACCAGTTACCCAAATACCGTAAAAGAATATTTAGCGAAGAAAGGAATCACGGCAGATCTGCATATTATTAACGGTTCTGTTGAAATCGCTCCGAATATAGGTTTAGCTGATGCCATTTGTGATATCGTTTCGAGTGGAAGTACCTTGTTTAAAAACAATTTGAAAGAAGCTGAAGTAATGCTGAAGAGCGAGGCAATATTGGCTATTTCACCAAAGATATCTGAAGAGCGTCAGCAGATCTTGGATCAGTTGCAATTCAGGATTAAATCGGTTTTAAATGCGAGAACATCAAAATATATATTACTAAATGCACCCAATGACAAGCTGGATGATATTATAAGATTGTTACCGGGTATGCGTTCTCCTACCGTATTACCGTTAGCAGAAGAAGGATGGAGTTCTATTCATACGGTGATTAATGAAGAGCGCTTTTGGGAAGTGATCGACGAACTAAAACAACAAGGAGCAGAAGGTTTACTTGTAGTACCTATTGAAAAAATGGTGCTGTAATTAATTTGATGATGTGTTAATGTGGCAATTTGAAAATTAATTTTCATTACTGATTCTGAATTTTAAATGAAAGCTTAGATGCCCCGGCGGCTGAGTGATTGCGAGGAAGGAGTAATCTTATCGAAGCCAGAGGAAGTTAGAAATAAGAAGAGATAAAATAGAAAAGAGATATGGAGAATGATTTATGATCAGATTTTTCGACTTCGTTTTTCTAGGCTCGAAATGACAAATTAAAGCGTAATGCAGAATTTGAAAGTATTGATTTATAATTTGATAATGGCTGTCACTTCGAGTGATGCTGACGATAGGCAGAATTGTATCGAGAAGTATATTTAAGTCAGAATTTCGATCGTTTTTTTAGAAATTCAAAAATTGAAATTGAATCAATAAAGCTGACAGCTGAAAGTGAAAAATTGTAAACCGTAAACTGTGAACAATAAATTATGAACAAAATATATAATCCTTCACAATCAGAATGGGAGGTTGTTTTAAAACGGCCAACCAAAACCGTAGATGATATTGAAGATACGGTAAACCAAATTTTTGCCGAAGTGAAAGCCAAAGGAGACACCGCGGTGGCAAAATATACCGATATGTTTGATGGTATTAAGCTTGAAAATACTTTAGTAACATCAGAAGAAATTGCAACTGCTGAGGCTGAAATATCAGAAGAATTAAAATCAGCCATTCTTTTAGCTAAAAAGAATATTGAAAAATTCCATGCTGCTCAAAAAACAACGAAAGTTGAAATAGAAACAACAAGTGGTGTAAAATGCTGGCAGGAAAAGAGACCCATTCAGAAAATCGGATTATATATTCCCGGCGGAAGCGCACCCTTATTTTCGACAATCTTAATGTTAGCAGTACCAGCGGAAATTGCAGGTTGTAAAGAAATCGTGCTTTGTACGCCTCCTAACAAAGAAGGGAAAGTTCATCCTGCAATTTTATACACAGCTAATTTATGCGGAGTCACTAAAATCAATAAGATTGGAGGGATTCAGGCGATTGCTGCATTAACCTTCGGAACCGAGACAGTTCCTAAGGTATATAAAATTTTTGGTCCCGGAAATCAATTTGTAACCGTAGCCAAGCAGTTAGCTACTCGTCATAATGTCTCTATCGATATGCCAGCGGGTCCTTCAGAATTACTGGTAGTGGCAGACGATTCGGCTAATCCGGCTTATGTAGCATCAGATTTACTGAGTCAGGCTGAACATGGTGCCGATAGTCAGGTAATTTTAGTATCTACTTCAAAAACATTCTTGGATGCAGTAGAAGCAGAAGCAGAAAATCAGTTGTTAGCATTGCCAAGAAAAGCAATTGCAGAAAAGGCAATCGAAAATTCGAAATTGATCTATGTAGAGAACGATGAGATCGCCCTGGATTTAATCAATGAATACGGCCCGGAACATTTTATCATTTCTACGGAAAATAACGATTTTTATACGGAAGGTATTATCAATGCAGGTTCGGTATTCATTGGTAATTATACACCTGAAAGTGCCGGAGATTACGCTTCAGGAACTAATCATACGTTACCGACTAATGGTTATGCCAAACAATATAGTGGTGTAAATCTGGATAGTTTTATGAAGAGTATGACGTTTCAGCAAATTTCAGAAGAAGGAATAAAAAGTATAGGCCCTGCTATCGAATTGATGGCTGAAGCAGAAGGCTTACAAGCGCATAAAAATGCAGTGACCTTGCGATTGAAAGATTTGAATTAATGTGTAATTGGATTAGAGATCGCTACGCTGTTAGAATATAGAATAAAGAAACAAGAATCAGGATTTATTTTGAATGCTAAATGTTGAATTTTGAATGAAGCGGAGTTAAGAATTCTCGACTTCATTTCTCGCGATAGCAATCGGGACGCTCTAAATGACAAAAAATAAAAAAATAGCTGTAGCCACAAAACTGACAGCTAAAAGCTAAAAGAACAAAATGCCCACCAAAACAAACATACAGACCCTTGTTCGTGAGAACGTAAAGAAATTAAAACCTTATTCTTCAGCTCGCGATGAATACAAATCGATGGGAACCGATATGGTTTTTCTGGATGCGAATGAAAATCCTTATCAAACCGATGTAAATCGCTATCCCGATCCGCATCAACGTAACGTAAAGGATGAACTCGCAAAAATTAAAGGCATTAGACCGGAAGAAATTCTTTTAGGAAATGGCAGTGATGAGGTTTTGGATTTATTGTTTAGGGCGTTTTGTGAGCCCGGGAAAGATAACGTGATTACCCTTCCTCCAACTTATGGAATGTATAAAGTACTTTCAGAAATCAATAATATCGAGAATAGGGAAGTACTCCTTTCTAAGGATTTCGAACCACAGGTTTCCTCGATATTGGATAACGCGGATGCTCATTCTAAATTGCTTTTTCTTTGTTCGCCAAACAATCCTACCGGAAATACTTTTTCAGAAGAAAAAGTAGAAGAATTGCTTCAAGAATTTAACGGATTGGTAATTATCGACGAGGCTTATATTGATTTTTCAGGAAAAGAAAGCTGGTTAAGTAGGCTTCAACAATATCCAAATTTGGTCATTACACAAACACTTTCTAAAGCCTACGGCATGGCCGGAATCCGTTTGGGAATTTGTTGTGCTTCCCGGGAAATTATCGATATTTTAAAGAAAATCAAACCCCCTTACAATGTCAATCAATTAACGCAACAACGAGCTTTAAACCGAATTCTGGATGTTGAAAATGTAAAGGCTGAAGTTGCTGATATTCTAGAAGGTAGAGATCAATTGTTTAAAGTGTTGATGGAAGTTTCTTATGTTGAGAAAATTTACCCTTCAGATGCTAATTTTATATTAGTGCAAGTGGATGATGCTACGGCCAGATACAATCAATTAATCGAAAAGGGAATTGTCATTAGAAATAGAAGCACCCAACCGCTTTGCGAAAATACCCTGCGCTTCACCGTAGGGACCACTCAAGAAAATGAAAAATTAATTGCCGCTTTAAAAAGCTTAACTTAACTAAAATGCAAAAAGTTTTATTTATAGATCGTGATGGAACGATTATCCTGGAGCCTGAGGATTATCAGGTAGATAAATTAGAAAAACTGGAATTTTACCCTGAAGCTTTGTTCTATCTATCGAAGATCGCCAAAGAATTGGATTATGAATTGGTGATGGTGACCAATCAGGATGGTTTGGGAACTGAAGTTTATCCTGAAGATCAATTTTGGCCCATCCAGAATTTTGTGGTGAAAACTTTTGAAAATGAAGGCGTAAAATTTAGCGATATCTTGATCGATCGAACTTTTGCTAAAGATAATCATCCTACACGAAAGCCAAACACAGGACTTTTGGAAAGAAAATACCTGAATTCTCCGGCTTATGATATGGCCAGTTCGATTATGATTGGGGATCGTATGACGGATATTGAATTTGCCTATAATTTTGGCGGAAAAGGTATTTTTATCGATACCCATGAAGATTTAGCGACCGATGAATTGAAAAATGATGTTTCGAAGCTAACAGAAACCATTGCACTGAAAACTTCCAGCTGGAAAGCTATTTATGAGTTTTTAAAACTAAAAGATCGTACCGCCGAGATTGCAAGAAAAACCAACGAAACTGATATTAAGATTAAACTAAATCTTGACGGAACTGGAAAAGCTGACATTGCTACCGGTATTGCATTTTTCGATCATATGTTAGATCAGATCGCGCGTCACGGCCAAATGGATCTGGAAGTAAACGTAGATGGTGATCTTGAGGTAGACGAACATCATACCATAGAAGATACGGCCATTGCTTTAGGCGAAGTCTACACAAAAGCTTTAGGTAATAAGTTAGGAATTGAAAGATATGGTTTTTGCCTGCCAATGGACGATTGCCTGGCTCAGGTAGCGATCGATTTTGGTGGCCGAAACTGGTTAGTTTGGGACGCCGATTTTAAGCGGGAAATGGTTGGAAAAATGCCAACAGAAATGTTTTATCATTTCTTCAAGTCTTTTACAGATGGAGCAAAAGCTAATCTGAACGTAAAAGCGGAAGGCACTAACGAGCATCATAAAATCGAAGCAATCTTTAAAGCCTTTGCTAAAGCGATAAAAATGGCTGTAAAAAGAGATACCGAGAAAATGATTTTACCGTCAACTAAAGGAATGCTTTAATAGTATTGAGAATTGGGTATAGAGTTGTTAGTACTAAACTCATTATTCTAAACTCAATACTAACTACTAATTACCAACTACTATAGAAATGAAAATAGCAATTATAGATTACGGCGCAGGAAACATTCAAAGTATCAAATTTGCCATTAAACGTTTAGGTTACGATGCCGTTTTAACTGATGATGCAGCCGAAATTAAAGCAGCCGATAAAGTAATTTTTCCAGGAGTGGGAGAGGCGAGTAGCGCCATGAAAATGCTAAAGTCAACCGGACTCGACACAGTGATTCCAAAGCTCACTCAACCGGTTTTAGGAATTTGCCTTGGAATGCAACTGATGTGCGAGTACTGTGAAGAAGGAGACACCACAGGATTGTCGATTTTTGATGCTAAAGTGGTTAGGTTCGATAATTTGGTGAAAGTGCCACAAATTGGCTGGAATCAGATTTACGATTTGCAATCAGATTTGTTTGAAGGAGTAAACGAAAAAGAATATGTATACCTGGTACATAGTTTTTACGTAAAAGAATGCGAAGAAACAATATGTTCTACGGAATACGGAGTAGAATATACATCAGCTATTAAAAAGAATAACTTTTATGGAGTCCAATTTCACCCGGAAAAAAGTAGCAAGGCTGGGGAAAAGATTTTGGAAAACTTTTTGAAGTTAGAATTACCAAGTTAGAAACAGATCGTTGCTGTTAGAATTTAGATTAGTGAAAATAGAGAATAGAGAATTGAAAATGTGTTAATTTCATGATTTGCTAAGGCGACGATGAGTGTCACTTCGAGTGATTCTGACGGAAGGAAGAATTTTATCGAGAAGTGAATATGACTTAGAATGTAGGACTATTTTTTATTTTAAAATTGCATTCAATATGTTATTATTCTAAAATCTTAATTTTGAATAAATAAAGATTTCTCGACTTCGTTGTACTTCGCTCCAAATGATGAAATAAGCGAAACTGAATGTCAAATAAAAAAGCTGTTAGCTATAAAAGCTCAAAAAAAGGCAAAAACTGTAAACCCTAAACCGTAAATTGAAATAAATGCGTTTAATACCAGCTATAGACATAATAGACGGAAAGTGCGTAAGACTTTCTAAAGGTGATTATAACACCAAAAAAATATACAATGAAAATCCGCTTGAAGTAGCAAAATCTTTTGAAGCTCACGGGATCAAATACTTACATCTGGTAGATCTTGATGGTGCAAAATCAAAGCACATCGTAAATCATAAAATCTTAGAAACTATTGCTTCTAAAACTAATCTAAAAATCGATTTTGGTGGCGGACTAAAAACCGATAAAGATTTGGAGATTGCTTTTGAGTGTGGCGCGAAACAAATTACCGGTGGCAGCATTGCGGTAAAAGACCCCGAAACTTTTAAAAGCTGGCTGGAAAAATTTGGTGCAGAAAAGATAATCTTGGGCGCCGATGCCAATAACGAGAAGGTTGCCGTAAGTGGCTGGCAGGAAGAATCAGAGAAGGAGTTAATTCCATTTATAGCTGAGTATAAAAAAGAAGGTGTGGTGTATGTAATCTGCACAGATATTTCTAAAGACGGAATGTTGCAGGGGCCAGCTTTCGATTTGTATGATCGTATCTTAGCTGAAAACCCTGAAATTAAATTGATTGCTTCTGGGGGAATATCTAAATTCGATGAATTACTAGAACTTTCTGAATCAGGATGCGAAGGGACTATAATTGGTAAAGCCATTTATGAAGGGCGAATCAGTTTAAAGCAATTAGAGAATTATATTTTAAATGATGGACAGTGATGAGTAATTAGGATTTAGACCGTTTCGTGGTTAGAAATTAGAAACGAGAGAAGAGGTTCGCAGAAGTACGATTCAAAGTATATTATGCTGAATGCTTAAATTTGAATTATGGACTCGGGAAATAAGAGGTAGAAATTAAGAATCAGGATGGAGGTTTAATTTATTTTTTGTTTTGTAAACCGTAAATTCTTCAATGATAATTACTTCTAAACTACTAATTTTAGTGGCTTTGACAGATATGACGTAAACATGTCGTAAGCGTGACGCAAGCATTTTTAACCACTCAATATAGATTTGCTGAAACATTTAAATTTGTAATTATGAAAAACAGCAAACTCTCAGAACGAGTAACCGAGTTACGCAACCGAAAAGGGTTTTCACAGGAAGTTTTAGCCGAAGATTCAGGATTAAGTCTGCGAACAATCCAGCGCATCGAAAACGGTGAAACGACGCCGCGAGGTGATACCTTACAGCGAATAGCAAAAGGACTGGGAGTTACTTCTGAAGAACTTATCGATTGGAAACTTGAAAAAAATGACAGCTATTTGGCACTCCTAAATATCTCTGCTTTAAGTTTTATAATTTTTCCTCTTCTTGGAATTTTAATTCCACTGATGATGTGGATTTCTCAGAAAAATAAAATTGATGGAATTGATAGGAACAGCAGGGAAATTTTGAATTTTCAAATCACCTGGAGCTTATTTTTATTCCTTTCTATAATTGGATATATCGGAGGTAATTTTTATCGAGTGTATCAATCTAGTGTGATTTCTCCTTCTTTATTAATTAACCCCTTATTTTTGTGGATAAGCGTTTTGATACTTTATTTTCTTAATCTATTCTTGGTAATTATGAATTCTGTAAGGTTAAAATCGGGAAAAAATGTAGCTTATTTTTTAGGAATTCCTTTTCTACGATAGTTAACCATTTTAAAAAAAGTGAAACCTAAGAACTCTAAAATTACTTCTTTTCTATTTTTTACTAAAAGTTAACTGCTTATTGCTAAAAATCTCCCACTTTTTCTTATGTTTCCAAAAAATATTAGATGAAATTCAACAAAATAGCCTGTGTCGATTATACTAAAATGAATAAGGAAGCTATTACAGAGCTTCAGGAATATTCTGAAGAAGAAATAATTCATCCTGATGATTTCCCGGAAACCGATGAAGAGATTCTTGAGCGAATTGGTGATGCTGAGGTAATTTTTGTTTCCTGGAAAACTCAAATTACAAAAGAAATAATCCAAAAATGTCCTAATCTTAA